>ERZ795062.994-NODE-994-length-21234-cov-7.789367_pt1 | contig 21234 bp, 15 predicted proteins | sample MGYA00375146_ERZ795062 | MGnify/ENA primary metagenome ERZ795062 (study PRJEB30191, sample SAMN05720281) | activated sludge metagenome | isolation source: Anaerobic digester | place: USA | collected 2015-07-16 ... | reverse complement strand
TGTGGGCGCAAACAGTATGATGGCTCAAGAAACGTTGACCTTCACGGAAGGGCAAGTCGTGACTAATAACCAAGAGTTTCATACATCAGCTAATGTATCAATCATTATAGGTTCCAGTGACAAACCTTGGAATGGTGCAAATACTTTGCTAAATGATGGTGTATATTATTGTACAGCTCAGGACCAAGCAAAGTATAAAGGAACCAAATACATTAAAATTGGTCAATATCCCACAGAAGGATGTTATTACAAATTAAAGGCCTATGTAGGTGGACAAATTACACTGAAAATGGCTTTTGCTGCCAATGGCACCAAAAAATTATATGTGTTACCAGATGATGGTACAGCCGTAGATGGTTTATCTGTTACTTATGGTGGAACATCTTCAGTAAATGCTACGGATAGTTATGTTAGTTTGACTGATATAGACAATGATGACGCAACATTTAGTTCTCTTCAAGTAACATTCACTGTAAAACCATATATAGATTATTATATTGCAATTCCTACGTCTGAGAATCTAGCTTTTGCTGGTTACACTTTCACTCCTGATAAAAAAGAGGAGCCATCTTATACTCCTTATGTACATCAGTATGTTACAAACATTAGTGGCATCACAATGATGTATGGTGGTTGGTTGACTTCTGCTAATGATATTCTTGCCAAAGCAGGGACTTTGACAGATAACGGTACAGAAAATAATAAATACACTGATAACAAAAATAGTTATACAGACAAATGGACAACATCTCAAACAGATAATGAATTTAATCCATTAGATGGTTATACTACTTATGTATCTGATTGTGGTAATGATGCCAAGAATGAACAAGTAGAATATTACGACTACAGCACACAGGGTATAGCAAGTCTGCCTTGCCGTGGTACTTATTATAAATTTGAACCGGCTAAAGACGGTCACTTATCAGTATATCTGTTGCAGAACGGACGTATAGAAAACGGTACTAAATATACTGGTCGCACTCTTTATTTTGTAGATGAATTCGGTGTACCACAGACAGCTGTATACACTAAAACAAAGTCTGCTGATGGTATTATGACTGAAAATAACGGTTATTATATCAATCAGAAAGCTGCCACCTGTTATTCATTCGAAGTAAAGGCAGGTAAGACATATTTCCTTTTTGCAAATGGGACTAAACTGGGATTGTATGGTTATACATTCGGTGCAGCACAGACAGCTACTTCTATAGCAGGTGTAGCAGAAAGCGGTTATACTTATGCTGCACAAGATAATGCAACAGTAACATTAACACGTACATTACTTGCAGGTACTTGGAACTCACTGGTACTGCCGTTCAGCATGAACGAGACTCAGGTGAAAGATGCTTTCGGTGTTGATACTCGGGTATATTACTACAATGGTGTTACCAGCAATAAGTTCAACTTCCTGAGACACTATTATCATGTCATTCAGGCCGGTGTTCCTTGTCTGATCGTACCGTCACAAGTAAACAGTAGTAATGAATATACGATTACAGGTGTTACCATCAATAGCGATGCTACTACAGTAAGCAAAGATGGTTATATTTTCACAGGTACTTATGCTGCTTCCACTGTCATGGTGGCTGGTAGTTATTTTGTAGGACATGAGACAAATAGTACGGCAGCTCGTTTGTATAATACTGATAAAGGCACAAAAACAATTACTGGTCTGCGTGCTTATCTCAAACCAGAAACTACAAGTACTGCCAAAGTTACAGGTTTGTCTTTCGATGACGACAACTCTACAGTAACAGCTATAGAAGATGTCACGACAGACGTAACGGTGAACAACGGTAATATCTATAACCTGAGCGGACAACTGGTGAAGACAGGTGCAACGAATTTAGATGGTCTGGACAAGGGCATATATATTCTGAATGGTAAAAAGTATGTTGTGAAATAAAATAGAAAGGTAAGAAAGATGAAAAAGATATATATAGCACCTGAGATTGAAGTTGTAGACATGGACATCGTGTTGCCTATCGCCATATCTAACGGACGGTTTGGTAGTAATGTGAAAGAAGACGGTTCGTCAACTAAGTTGATCAACGGTGAGATAAACATAACGCCCGGTGACGGTGATAAAGATAATATCGTAGTTGGCGCAAAGCACAACTCTATGTGGGAATAAACTTTGAGTATATTTAAATATGAAAGGGAGTGTGTCGACGGATACACTCTCTTTTCTTTTTTGATGCAGTTTTGGAATTTATTTTTTGCCGAATCAATTAAAAAACTTAACTTTGCATATTGCAAAAAATAAGCAGAGGAAAATCTAATGGCTAATAACGACAAGGCTTTGACACCGATGATGAAACAGTTTTTCACGCTGAAGGCGAAACATCCTGATGCGTTGCTGCTGTTTCGTTGCGGCGATTTCTATGAAACATACTGCGAAGATGCTGTTACGGCGGCACAGATACTGGGTATTACGCTCACACGGCGCAATAACGGAGGTAATAAAGGTTCTGCCGAAATGGCGGGATTCCCGCACCATGCCCTTGATACTTATTTGCCCAAACTGATACGGGCAGGCAAACGTGTCGCCATCTGCGACCAACTGGAAGACCCCAAACTCACCAAGACGCTCGTCAAACGGGGTATCACCGAACTGGTTACGCCGGGTGTGGCGATGAGCGATAATGTGCTCAACTATAAGGAGAACAACTTCCTGGCTGCCGTACATTTCGGTAAAGGTGCCTGCGGCGTGTCGTTCCTCGATATCTCTACCGGCGAATTCCTCACCGGAGAGGGCACTTATGATTATGTGGAGAAACTGCTTGGCAATTTCTCGCCCAAGGAGGTGCTCTATGATAAAGCGCATAAACAGGATTTCGAGAAGTATTTCGGTAATAAGTTTTGTGTTTTCGAACTCGACGACTGGGTGTTCACCGAACAGTCGGCGCATCAGAAACTGCTGAAGCATTTCGGCGTGAGAAATCTGAAAGGTTTCGGCGTAGATCACCTCAAAGCGGGTGTCATAGCCAGTGGCGCCATCCTGCAATACCTCGAACTTACTCAGCATACCCAGATAGCGCATGTCACATCTCTCTCACGTATAGACGAAGAGAAATATGTGCGTATGGATAAGTTTACGATACGCAGTCTGGAACTCCTTCAACCGATGCAGGACGACGGCAGTTCGCTGCTTCAGGTGATAGACAAGACCGTCTCGCCTATGGGAGCACGTATGCTGAAACGCTGGATCGTGTTTCCGCTGAAAGACCAGAAACCGATCAATGAACGACTGGATATCGTGGAATATCTCTTCCGCGAACCTGAATTCCGCCAGTGTATAGATGACCAGTTTCATCTTATCGGCGACTTGGAACGTATCATATCCAAGGTAGCTGTAGGCAGGGTTTCGCCCAGGGAAGTGGTGCAGTTGAAGGTGGCTCTGAAAGCTATCCAACCGGTCAAGACGGCTTGCCTGTGCGCCCGGAACGATTCACTCAAAAGGATAGGGGAACAGCTCAATCTGTGCGAACTGCTCCGTGAACGTATCGACAAGGAGATACAGAACGACCCTCCACAACTGGTCAACAAGGGTGGGGTGATAGCCGACGGGGTAAACGAGGAACTGGATGAGTTGCGCCATATCGCTTATAGCGGTAAGGATTATCTGATGAAGATACAGGAACGGGAGACCCAGGAGACGGGTATCTCCAGTCTGAAAATAGGATATAACAATGTGTTCGGCTATTATCTGGAGGTGCGCAATACCTACAAGGACAAGGTGCCCGCATCGTGGGTGCGCAAGCAGACGCTGGCTCAGGCCGAACGGTATATCACACAGGAACTGAAGGAATATGAAGAGAAGATTCTGGGGGCGGAGGATAAGATACTGTCGCTCGAGACCCGACTGTTCAATGAACTGGTGCTCTCGATGCAGGAGTATATCCCTGCCATACAGATCAATGCCAACCTGATAGCGCGTCTCGACTGCCTGTTGTCGTTTGCCAAAGCATCGGAGGAGAACAATTATATCCGTCCCGAGATAGACAATACCGAAGTGCTCGATATCCGACAGGGCAGACATCCCGTGATAGAGACTCAGTTGCCCCTGGGCGAACGGTATGTGCCCAACGATATATACCTTGACACCGACAAACAGCAGATTATCATCGTGACGGGTCCTAATATGGCCGGTAAATCGGCTCTGCTGCGTCAGACGGCTTTGGTGGTACTGATGGCGCAGATAGGATGTTTTGTGCCCGCAGAAGCCGCCAAAATCGGTTTGGTGGACAAAATATTCACCCGCGTGGGTGCGTCGGACAATATTTCATTGGGCGAATCCACCTTTATGGTCGAGATGACCGAGGCCGCCAATATACTGAATAACGTATCGCCGAAGAGTCTGGTGCTGTTTGATGAACTGGGCCGCGGCACTTCTACCTACGACGGTATATCCATCGCATGGGCTATCGTGGAATATCTGCACGAGAACGTGCGGGCGAAGGCGCGTACCCTCTTTGCCACCCACTATCATGAACTGAACGAGATGGAGAAGAACTTCTCGCGCATACGCAACTATAACGTGTCGGTCAAGGAGGTGGATGGTAAGGTGATTTTCCTTCGTAAACTGGAGAAGGGTGGGAGCGAGCACTCTTTCGGTATCCATGTGGCTGAGATTGCCGGTATGCCTAAGAGTATCGTGAAGCGTGCCAACGTGATTCTGAAACAACTGGAAGATGATAACAGTCAGGTGGGTACGGTAGGTAAGCCGACACGCGAGATAGCCGCCAGCAGGGAAGGGATGCAACTCAGTTTCTTCCAACTCGACGACCCCGTGCTCTGTCAGATACGTGATGAGATACTGGGACTTGACATCAATAACCTCACCCCCGTGGAGGCGCTCAACAAACTCAATGAAATCAAGGCGATCGTCAAGGGGAAATAAACCTTTCTGTCGCAATCAACAAAAAGGAAATATCGCAATCCATAAAAGAAAAGGAGCTGAATTATTCAGCTCCTAGTTTTTTCATCCATTTTCCTCCGAACATACAGAATAGTCCGAGTATCACAAATGGTACACTCAGTATCTGTCCCATATCTATCGGCAGTCCGGCTTCGAACGGTTCCTGTATATCTTTTGTGTATTCTATGAAAAAGCGGAAAGCGAATATCAGTGTCAGGCATAATCCGAAGAAGAATCCTGTGCCCACTTTCTCTTTGTAATGGCGGTAGAGAAACCAGCCCACAAGGAAGAACACGGCGTAGGCGATAGCCTCGTAGAGTTGTCCGGGATGTCTCGGAGCGGCATCTACACGCTCAAAGATAAATGCCCATGGCACATCCGTCACTTTACCTATAATCTCAGAGTTCATCAGGTTGCCCAGACGTATGAAACAGGCTGTGGTAGGGGTGGCAATAGCGATATTGTCGAGCACTACCCATAAATTTACGTGTGTCTTGCGGTAATACAGATAGAGGGCGATCATCAGTCCCAGTGTACCGCCGTGACTTGCCAGTCCTTCATAACCTATGAATTTCCATGCTCCTTCGGCTGTGTGGTGTATCGGCAGAAACATCTCTACGATATGGTCCCAACTGGTCAGAAAGTAGTCGGGTTGATAGAAGATGCAGTGACCTAGACGTGCGCCTGCCAGAATACCTACGAAACAGTAGATAAACAGAGGATCGAAATACTTGTCCTCTATCTTCTGTTGCTTGTACAGATACTTGACGATAAAGTAGGCTAGCGCCAGACCGATCAGCCAGCACATAGAATACCATCTCACCCCGAAATTCCCTATATGGAGGAAGAAGAGTGGGGGATTCCAAACGATGTAATTCAGTAGGTCCATATTCTTTTATACATTAAATCTGAAGTGCATGATATCACCATCCTGCACCACATAGTCTTTACCTTCGACACCCAGTTTTCCGGCTTCTCTGATGGCAGCTTCACTGCCGTACTGGATATAGTCTTCATATTTGATGACTTCGGCACGGATAAAACCTTTCTCAAAGTCGGTATGGATCACACCGGCGCATTGAGGGGCTTTCCATCCCTTATGATACGTCCATGCCTTCACTTCCATCTCACCGGCGGTGATGAATGTTTCGAGGTTCAGCAGACTGTATGCTTTCTTGATCAGACGGTTTACACCGCTCTCCTCCAGACCCAGTTCGTCGAGGAACATCTTCTTGTCCTCGTAGGTCTCCAGACCGGCGATGTCTTCCTCTGTTTTGGCGGCGATGACCAGTACCTCGGCACCTTCAGCCTTGGCTACATCCTCCACCTTTTTGCTGTATTCGTTACCATCTTTGGCAGCTGCTTCGTCCACGTTGCAGACATACAGTACAGGTTTTGCCGTCAACAGGAACAGATCGTGGGCTGCCTGCTGCTCCTCCTTGCTGTCAAATTCCACTGTACGGGCATTGAGACCTTTGTCGAGAGCTTCTTTGTATGCCTCCAGAACAGCGACGTTCACCTTGGCTTCCTTGTTACCAGTAGAAGCGATTTTCTGTTCCTTGTTCAGCCTGCTCTCTATCGTCTCCAGGTCTTTCAGTTGCAGTTCGGTATCAATAATCTCCTTATCGCGGATAGGGTCTATCGTACCGTCTACGTGCGTGATATTTTCATCATCGAAGCAGCGCAGCACATGAATGATAGCGTCTGTTTCACGAATATTTCCGAGGAATTTGTTTCCCAGTCCTTCACCTTTGCTTGCGCCCTTTACCAGTCCGGCGATATCCACTATCTCACAGGTAGCGGGTACGATGCGTCCCGGGTGTACGATCTCGGCGAGCTTTGTCAGTCGTTCGTCGGGAACCGTGATGACGCCTACGTTAGGTTCTATTGTACAGAATGGAAAATTAGCTGCCTGTGCCTTCGCACTCGACACACAATTGAAAAGAGTAGATTTTCCCACATTAGGAAGGCCTACTATACCACATTTTAATGACATGTCAATCTATTTTTTGTATACGGCTGCAAAGTTAGCTATTAAAAATGTAATAATCACGATAAAACGCAATAAATTTTTTTATTAGTGGGCTTCCAGCCAGTTGTTTCCCCAACCGGCGTCGGCTATCAGCGGCACTTGCATCCGGTAGGCTCCCTGCATCTCTTCAAGCACGATTTTTTCCACCTTCTCCTTCTCCTCGGGCAGTACCGAGAAGTTGAGTTCGTCGTGCACCTGCAGTATCATCTTCGAACGGATATGTTCTGTCTTGAAACGGTTGAATATCCTCACCATCGCCACCTTGATGATGTCGGCTGCCGTACCTTGGATAGGTGCGTTGATGGCGTTGCGCTCAGCGAATCCTCTCACGGTGGCGTTGTGCGAGTAGATGTCGGGCAGATAGCGGCGACGGTGGAACAGTGTCTCCACATAACCCTGTTTACGGGCCTGTTCTTTGGCTGTCTCCATATAGTCTTTCACCTGCGGGAACGTTTCGAAATACCCGTCTATCAACTGCTTCGCTTCGTCGCGGGTGATGTCGAGTCGCTCCGCCAGACCGAATACCGTGATACCGTATATGATACCGAAGTTGGCGCGTTTCGCCTTCGTTCGTTGGTCGCGCGATACCTCTTTGATGTCTTCCTTATATATCTTGGCGGCGGTGGCGGCATGGATATCATATCCCTCTCTGAAGGCTTCTATCATATTCTTGTCACCACTGAGGTGTGCCATCACGCGCAGTTCTATCTGTGAATAGTCTGCCGAAAAAAACAGACAACCGTCTTCGGGGATGAAAGCCTTTCTGATTTCCTTTCCGTCTTCACCCCTTACAGGGATATTCTGCAGGTTCGGGTCGCTCGACGAGAGTCGGCCCGTGGCTGTGATGGTCTGGTTGAACGAGGTATGTATATGTCCTGTGCGCGGATTGATCAGGGTAGGGAGGTTGTCTACATACGTTCCGAGCAGTTTCTTCAAACCCCTGTGTTCCAGTATGTCTGCCACTATCTCACTTTTCCCTTTGAGTTGTTGCAGCACTTCCTCACTGGTCACGAATTGTCCCGTCTTCGTCTTCTTCGGTCGATCCGTGATTTTCAGTTTACTGAACAGGATATCGCCTACCTGCTTGGGCGATGCGATATTAAATTCCTCACCGGCGAGTTCGTAGATACGCTTTTCTATCTCGATCATCCTGTTGGTCAAAACCTTTGACGTTTCTTTCAGCGATTCCGTGTCTATCCTCACGCCGCCTATTTCCATTTCCGCCAGCACGGGCATCAGCGGCATCTCTATATCATAGAAGAGGTTTTCCACCTCCGCCTCTTTCAGTTTATCTATCAGGATGTTTCTCAGTTTGAGCGTCACGTCCGCATCTTCGGCGGCATATTCATAAATGTCAATAGGAGCGAGGTCACGCATACTTTTTTGACCTTTTCCTTTTGGTCCGATCAGTTCATCGATATGTATTGTCTGATAGTGGAGCAGCACCTCAGCCATGTAGTCCATGTTGTGATGCAGTTCGGGATTGATCAGATAATGGGCTATCATCGTGTCGAACATCTTTCCTGCCAGAACGACGCCATAGTTTCTCAGCACCTCCAGATCATATTTTAAATTCTGACCGATTTTCTCTATTTTTTCATTTTCATAGAGCGGTTTAAATATATTAACTATTTTTAGAGCTTCGTCACGATTGGCGGGAATCGCCACATACCAGGCCTCATTTTCCTTCACTGCGAAACTCAATCCCACCAATTCTGCGTCGATTGGATTGGTAGAAGTGGTCTCAGTGTCCAGACTGACAAATTCGTTTGTTAATAAATAGTCACACAACTTACGGCTATCTTCCTCATTTTCAATCAATTTATAGTCGTGAGCAATGGTTTTAAGGCTCTCAAAACTCGAATTTTTAGTTTCTTCCTCATCAGTGGACGTGAAATTTCCGAATAAATCGGGTTGGTTGTTTTGTTCCTTTTTCTTTTCTTTAGGTTTATTAAGAATTTTGTTTGCCAGCGATTTGAATTCCAGATCCTCGAATATTTTTTCCAGTTCATCAGCATTGGGTTCCTCTTTTTTGAGTTCGTCGAGATTCAACTCTATCGGAACATCGATTTTGATGGTGGCGAGGAATTTTGAAAATTTGATCTGTTCTATATTCTCTTCCACTTTTTTCTTCAGAGCCCCTTTCAGTTTCTCCGTACCCGTTATCAGATTTTCCACACTCCCGAATTCGTTGATCAATTTTACGGCAGTCTTCTCACCCACACCCGGGCACCCCGGAATATTATCCGCGGCGTCACCCATCAGTCCCAACAGGTCGATCACCTGGAGTGGGGAAGAGATACCATATTTCTCTTCTATATCGCTCACCCCGAGTATCTCATAACCCGCGTCGCCATATCGCGGACGATACATGAACACATTCTCCTTCACCAGTTGTCCGTAGTCCTTGTCCGGTGTCAGCATATACGTCTCCACACCCTTTTCGCTGGCCTTCGTAGCCAGTGTGCCTATTACGTCGTCCGCCTCGAAACCGTCCACCTGCAGCACCGGTATGTTCCATGCTTTCAGTATGTTCTTGATGATAGGCACCGCTTTTCTGATGTCCTCTGGGCATTCTTCACGCTGTGCCTTATACTCCTTATATGCCTCATGGCGGAAGGTAGGACCCGAAGGGTCGAAGGCAACACCGATAAAGGCCGGTTTTTCTTTTGTCAGCACCTCGTTAAGGGTATTGACGAACCCCATCACTGCCGACGTGTTCAGTCCCTTCGAGTTGATTCGGGGGTTTTTCATGAAGGCATAATAGGAGCGGTAAATAAGCGCGTAGGCGTCTAAAAGAAATAATTTGTCCATAATAATGTTATTTTTCCGTGTAAAATTACTAATTTTTTATCATTAATCCGATAAAAACACTAATTTTGTAACAAATTTCAAGTAATGGACTATATTTCGCTCATCAAGAAACCGATTCAGAGTGACCTCGACAGCTTTATCAACTTGTTTAATGAGTCACTTTCGCATACCGACGGAATGCTCGAACAGGTGCTCGATCATATCCGGCAGCGTGCCGGTAAACGGATGCGCCCGATGCTCATTCTTCTGGTAGCCCGCAATTACGGTCAGGTGACTGATGCCGCTCTCCATGCTGCTGTCGGACTAGAACTGCTCCACACGGCGAGTCTGGTGCATGATGATGTGGTCGATGAGAGTGGTGAGCGTAGGGGACAGGCGTCCGTCAACGCCACTTATAATAATAAAGTGGCTGTGCTCGTGGGCGATTTTATCCTCTCTACTGCGCTTCTTAATGTTTCACGTACACACAACGAGGTGATTGTGCAATATCTGGCTAATCTCGGTCGTACGCTGTCCAACGGAGAGATATTACAGTTGACTAACATCTCCAATCAGGAGATATCCGAAGAGGTTTATTATCAGGTCATTAAACAGAAGACAGCGGCTCTTTTCGAGGCTTGCGCCGGTATCGGTGCCCTCTCATCAGGCGCGTCCGAAGAAGATGTCCACAAAGCCAAAAAGTTCGGTCAGGACTTGGGTATCATGTTCCAGATCAGAGACGATATTTTCGATTATTCCGAATCCACCGAGATAGGTAAACCTACCGGTAACGATATGACCGAAGGTAAACTCACGTTGCCTGTCATCTATGCCTTGAATTCCACTGGAGATCAGGAGATGCTGGCACTGGCTGGTAAGGTGAAGGACCGTACTGTCACGGCAGATGAAATAGAACGTCTGGTTGCTTTCACCAAGGCTCACGGCGGTATCGGTTATGCAGAGAAGAGGATGGAAGATTTCCGTAGGATGACGATGCAGTATATCAACTGCGAAGTCGGTGACGAGTCTATCCGTCAGTCACTTACAGCCTACATCGATTTTGTCATCGAGCGCAACAAATAAAAAAGCTTCCCCGTTTGGAGAAGCTTTCCTTTTATTCGGAAGAATATTCCTTTATATCTAGAAGAATTTAGTTTCGCTGCCCAGTAGTTCGCTCAACAACAGATTGGCGAGTCTGCTCGTACCCAGTCTGAACCATTGGTTTGTCAGCCATTTCTCGCCAAGTACCTCTTTTACAATCGTATAGTAGATAATGGCATCCATCACCGAGTTCAGTCCGCCGGCTGGTTTAAAACCGATTTGTATGCCCGTTTCATCGTAATATTCCTTGATAGCCTGGCACATCACGTAAGCAGCCTCCGGCGTAGCGGCAGGTTCCAGTTTACCCGTCGATGTCTTGATGTAATCAGCACCCGCATACATCGCCAGGATCGAAGCCTTCTTGATGTTTTCTGCCGTCTTCAGGCACCCTGTTTCCAGTATCACCTTCATTTTCTGTTCACCGCATACCTCTTTCAGTTCGTTGATGTCATCAGCCACACCTTCATAGTCGCCGCTCAGGAACTTGCCTACAGGCATCACGATGTCTATCTCCGTGGCACCGTCTTTCAGTGCCAGTGCCGTCTCGGCAACCTTCACCTCTATCAGTGCCTGCGATGACGGGAAACTGCCTGATACACAAGCTATTTCGATGCCGTCTACTTCCAGACTCTCACTTACGATGCTGGCGAAACATGGATATACGCAGATGGTGGCTACGTGGGGTAGGTCGGGGTAGGTGTCGTCAAACTGGTTCACCTTTTCTGTCAGTGCCAGGATCGACTCTTCCGAGTCAGTCGTCTTCAGCGATGTCAGTTCGATGCTTCCCATCAGGAATTTCTTCACTTCCGGTGTATCGTTTTCGTGCACTTTCTCCACGATGATTTTCTTCACTGCCGCCTTCACGTCCTTGTCGTCAATCTGTGTATTATATTTGCCCAGAGCCTCTTCGTATTTGCTCTTCTGCTGTCCGACTAGATGCAGGAGATGTGTCTCCTCAGTTCCTTTTTTCGTTGCCATATTCATTTCAGTTTTTGATTATTTATATGTCTTGTCTTATCTCTGTCTGTCTTCTTTCCGATGTTCTGCAACAGAGCGTCCGTCAGGTTTACACCCGTCTGGTTGGCCAGACAGAGCAGTACCCACAGCACGTCCGCCATCTCGTCGGCGAGGTTGTCCGTTTCGCCTTCCTTGAAACTCTGGTCGCCGTATTTCCTTGCCATCACCTTCGCCAGTTCACCCACCTCCTCGGTCAGGCAAGCCATGTTGGTCAGTTCACTGAAATACCTTACGCCGTAGGTCTTAATCCATTGGTCTACAGCCTTTTGCGCTTCTTCTATCGTCATTGTCCTATTCCTTGTTTTTTGTATCCATACATATTGTTACCGGACCGTCGTTGAGCAGTTCCACTTTCATGTCTGCGCCAAACTCGCCCGTGCCCACTTCCTTACCCAGTGCCTTGCTCAGCGTCGAGCAGAACGCCTCGTAGAGTGGGATAGAGGTCTCATGTCCGGCAGCCCTGATCCATGACGGACGGTTGCCTTTCTTATACGATGCCATGAGTGTGAACTGACTGATTACCAGTATGTTACCATCTACATCACCTATCGGTAGATTCATCACACCGTTTTCGTCGTCGAACACCCTCAGACCAATCACCTTCTTCACCAACCAGTCTATATCTTCCTCATTATCAGTCTCTTCTATTCCTATCAGGATCAGGTAACCCCGTCCGATAGCCGATTTCACTTTACCGTCTATCGTCACCGAAGCTCTGCTTACCCGTTGTATCACCAGTCTCATATTGCAAATATACTTATTTTATTTCTCCGGATGGAAAAAGTCGTAGACAATTTTTCCTTTCGCTTGTCCTATCGCATCTGTAATCGTTTGTAAATCAGAAGATTGTATCACTTTTACTGTTTTCAGTCTTGCGAGCAGTTCATCCCTTGTCTTCGGACCGATACCCTTGATGTCGTCCAGTACCGATTTCAGCGCATGTTTACTGCGTTTCTCCCGATGGAAAGTTATGGCAAAACGGTGCACCTCGTCCTGAATATGCGTCAGCAGATGAAACAGTTCACTGTCCGTCTTCATCCCCACCACGACAGGCGGAAAACCGAACAGCAGTTCATTGGTCCTATGGTGGTTGTCCTTGGCGAGACCCGCTATCGGGATGTCCAGATGCAGTTCGTCCTCCACCACTTCCCTTACCACTTCCATCTGACCTTTGCCACCGTCGGTGATAATCAGGTCGGGTAGGGGCTTTTCCTCCTCTGTCAGACGCGAATATCGTCGTCTCACCACCTCCTTCATCGAGGCATAATCATCAGGTCCCACCACCGTTTTTATATTATATCTGCGGTAATCCTTCTTGCTCGGTTTCATCTTTTTGAATACCACGCAGGCTGCCACCGCATCCGTTCCACTGATATTCGAATTATCAAAACATTCTATATGGTAAGGCATTTTCGGCAGATGGAGCAGACCCTGAATCTCCTTCATGATGCGAACCGATTTCTGTTCCGGATTCAGTTTTTCGGTCTGTTTCAACCTGTCAAACTGATACTGTTTTCCGTTCATCACAGATAGGTCGAGCAGTGTCTTTTTGTCCCCTCGTTGCGGAACGGTGAGCGTCACCCCTTCCAGTTCCAGTTCCATCTCGAACGGTACGATGATTTCCTTCGAAGTACTCCTGTACCGTTCCCTCATCTCGACGATGCCCAGCGACAGCAGTTCCTCCTCGCTCTCCTCCATTCTCTTCTTATATTCGAATGTGAAAGCCTGGTTGATCGACCCGTTGGTCACATGCAGATAATTGATAAACGCCGTCTTCTCGTCGTTCGTGATAGAGAACACGTCAATGTTGTGCAGCACGTGGCTCACCACCTCACTCTTCGAGCAGTATTGTTCCACCAACTGATACCGCCTCTTTACAGCTTCCGCCTCCTCAAATTTCAGTTGTTCCGACAGACTCATCATCTTATCGTAAAGCATCTTCTGTACCTCGCGTGTGTTCCCTTTCAGTATCTCCCTCGCCTCGGCTATGTTGTTCTGGTAGTCAGTGTAATCCTGTTTACCGATACACGGCGCACCGCAGTTCTTGATATGGTATTCCAGACACACCTGATATTTACCCTCACGTATACCCTCCTTCGTGATCGGAAATCGGCAAGTCCGCGGATGATACAGTTGCTTGATCAGTTCCAGCACCGCATACATCGAACCGATATGCGAGTAGGGACCGTAATACGTACCCCATTTCCTGTTGATATTCCTCGTCTTGAAGATACGCGGCAGATATTCGTTGGTCACACAGATACTCGGATACGTCTTACCGTCCTTCAGCAGTACATTATATTTAGGGTTGTATTTCTTGATCAGATTGTTCTCCAACAGCAGTGCGTCCTCCTCCGTGTTCACCACCACATATTTCAGATCCCGAATCTTGCTTACCAGCACCTTCGTCTTAAAGCGGTCCACCTCCGTATGGAAGTAAGACGAAACCCTCCTTTTCAGGTTCTTCGCCTTCCCCACATAGATAATCGTACCGTTCTCGTCCAGGTATTGATAACAACCGGGCGAGTCGGGCAGGGCACTCACGATACCCTTTAGATAATCCAATCGTTTCTGATTTTCCTCTTTCGTCATTTGTGCTTTATTATCAGCTAGTTACAATTCCGATTTTTGCAAATTGTTTCACGTGGAACATTCTTTTGTTTCTCATCTATCAGCGTCCGAGCAGCACGAGCATCACATTGATGTCGCTAGGCGATACGCCTGGTATCCTGCTTGCCTGTGCCAGTGTGTCGGGGTCTATCTTTTCCAGTTTCTGCCGGGCTTCGGTAGACAACTGCTGCATATTGTTATAATCGAATTTTCCTTTGATTATTATATTTTCCAATCGGTGCATTTTGTCGGCTACCATCTTTTCTCTTTCGATATAACCGCTATATTTCATCTTGATTTCGGTTGCCTCGATGATTTCTTCTTTTCGATTAATTGGCGCATTTATCGCCTCTTTCAGTTCTGGAACGATTTCGGCAAGTCCTGTCAGCGTGATTTGCGGACGGGCTATCAGGTCCGCCAGTTTGGTACCCTCGCGCAGCGGTGTCGTACCCAGTGCCTCGAGAGCCGAATTAATTTCTTTCGGTTTTACCGAAGTCGTCTTGCAGAAATTTTCGATTTTATCGATAGCTTCCTTTTTCTCCATCCACCAGTCGTAGCGGTCTCTTTTCGCCAGTCCCATCGTGTACGATTTCTCCGTCAGTCGGGCATCGGCATCATCCTGTCTCAGCAGTATTCTGTATTCGGCGCGCGAGGTAAACATACGGTACGGTTCGTCCACACCTTTTGTCACCAAGTCATCGATCAGCACACCTATATAACTCTCGTCCCTGTGCATCCGCATCGGTTCACCGCCCGAGCAATGTATGGCAGCGTTCACACCAGCCACCGTACCCTGTCCGCCAGCTTCCTCGTAGCCCGTGGTACCGTTCACCTGTCCGGCGAAGAACAGTCCGCTCAAAACTTTCGATTCCAACGAATGTCTCAGTTGGGTAGGGTCGAAGAAATCGTATTCTATCGCATATCCCGGACGGTACACCTTCAGGTCCCTGAAAGCAGGAATCTTCTTCAGAGCCTCGATCTGTATCTCCATCGGCAGACTCGATGAAAATCCGTTCAGATACATCTCCTGTGTCGTCTCGCCCTCCGGTTCCAGGAACAGCGGGTGCTGGTCCTTGTCAGGAAACGTCATCAGTTTGGTTTCCACCGACGGACAGTATCTCGGACCGATACTCTTGATCTGTCCGTTGAAAAGGGGCGAATCCGCCAGTCCGCTCTTCAGTGTGTCGTGCACCTCCTTGTTGGTGAAGCACGTCCAGCAGGGCAACTGTTTCAGTACCCTGTGGGCACCCATATAACTGAATTGATGGAAGTCCTCCTCACCATCCTGTATCTCCATCTTGCTGAAGTCCACCGTGCGTCCGTCTATACGTACCGGCGTACCCGTCTTCATCCTGTCCGACCGGATACCCCATCGGGTGATACTCTCCGTGAAATGATATACAGCCGGTTCGGCGGTTCTGCCGCCAGCCAACTGATGGCGTCCGATATGCATCAGTCCGTTGAGGAACGTGCCGGCAGTCACCACCACGCTCTTCGCCCTGAACTCCACACCCCAAACCGTCTTCACGCCCACGGCCTCATGGTTCTCCACGATCAGTTCGTCCGCCTGGTCCTGCCACACGTCCAGGTTAGGCGTCTGGTCTATCACCGTGCGCCACTGCCAGATAAACTTGCCACGGTCGCACTGCGCCCGGGGGCTCCATACGGCGGGACCCTTGCTGCGGTTCAGCATCCTGAACTGGATAGCGGTGGCATCCGTCACCTTCGCCATCTGTCCACCCAGCGCATCTATCTCGCGCACGATCTGTCCCTTGGCGATACCGCCTACGGCAGGGTTGCAACTCATCTGGGCTATCTTGTTCATATCCATCGTTATCAGACACGTTTTGGCACCCATATTAGCCGAAGCCGTAGCAGCCTCACAACCGGCGTGGCCACCCCCGATAACGATCACATCGTAATTAAAATTCATATCAGACATCATATTTTGCGACGCAAAATTAAAAAATTAAATCGAAATTTCATCAAAATACTTTGATTTATCATCAATTTATAGTATTTTTGCACACCGAATTGTGTAATGTTATACCTAATAATACGGGGGAATCATTATTCATTACGTGTTTTGATGTGTTAAAGTGTAAAGAAAAATAATTTTAGTTCTAACAGTTAAATAATTTAATTTCAATCATTTATGTGGTTATGTAATTCATCTATTGGTAGGAAAGTTGTCATGTCCGTAACAGGTATTGCGCTTATCCTGTTCTTGACGTTCCACATGTCAATGAACCTCGTTGCAATCTTCTCTGGTGAAGCTTACAACGTCATCTGTGAATTCTTGGGAGCCAACTGGTACGCTCTTGTAGCAACCCTCGGTCTGGCATTCCTGGCAGTAGTTCACTTCGTTTTCGCCTTTTGGCTTACAATTCTTAATCGCAAGGCACGCGGTTCAGAGCGTTACGACATCACCGCCAAACCTGCAAAGGTAGAGTGGGCATCACAGAACATGCTCGTTCTCGGTCTGATCATCGTCATCGGTCTGTTGCTCCACTTCTGCAATTTCTGGTACCACATGCAGTTCCAGGATGTCATCGGTTCAGGTGCCGCCAACACAACAGATGGTATATTCTGGATACAGCAGACATTCTCATGTCCTTGGTTGGCAGCCATCTACATCGTATGGTTCGTTGCTATCTGGTTCCACCTCTCTCACGGTTTCTGGAGTGCTATCCAGACCCTCGGATGGAATGGTAAGGTATGGTTCTGCCGCTGGCGTATGATAGGCATCATCTATGTCACTATCCTTATGCTTGGCTTTATAGCAGTAGTACTCGCTTATGCTACAGGCATCGTGTCATGTGGCGGCGCTTGTGCGGCTTGTTAATTTCACTTTTGAAAAATAATAACATTTAAAAGAAAAGTAAAATGGCTAATCAAATAGATTCAAGAATTCCTGAAGGCCCTTTGGCTGAGAAATGGACCAATTATAAAGCACATCAGAAACTGGTTAACCCTGCCAACAAACGTAAGCTCGACATTATCGTTGTCGGTACAGGTCTTGCAGGTGCATCCGCTGCCGCTTCACTTGGTGAAATGGGATTCCGCGTATTAAATTTCTGTATTCAGGATTCTCCCCGTCGTGCTCACTCTATCGCAGCACAGGGAGGTATCAACGCAGCAAAGAACTATCAGAATGATGGTGATGCTGTATATCGTCTGTTCTACGATACCATCAAGGGTGGCGACTATCGTGCCCGCGAAGCTAACGTATATCGTCTGGCAGAGGTTTCCGCCAATATCATCGACCAGTGTGTCGCTCAGGGTGTACCATTCGCCCGCGAGTATGGTGGTATGCTGGCCAACCGTTCATTCGGTGGTGTTCAGGTATGCCGTACGTTCTATGCCAAGGGTCAGACCGGTCAGCAGTTGCTCCTCGGTGCTTACTCCGCATTGAGCCGTCAGGTACACGAAGGCACCGTTCAGTTGTTCACCCGTTACGAGATGCAGGATGTCGTCGTTATCGACGGTCGTGCGCGCGGTATCATCGCCAAGAACCTCGTCACAGGCAAACTGGAGCGTTTCTCAGCCCATTCTGTTGTCATCGCTACAGGAGGATACGGCAATGCCTACTTCCTGTCCACCAACGCCATGGGATGCAACTGTACAGCTGCCGTAGCATGCTACCGCAAGGGAGCTTATTTCGCTAATCCGGCTTTCGTTCAGATTCACCCTACCTGTATTCCGGTGCACGGCGACAAGCAGTCTAAACTTACATTGATGTCAGAGTCGCTCCGTAACGACGGTCGTATCTGGGTTCCTAAGAAACTCGAAGACGCCAAGAAGTTGCAGGCAGGTACCCTGCAGGGCAAAGACATCCCCGAAGAAGACCGCGACTACTATCTCGAGCGCCGTTATCCGGCATTCGGCAACCTTGTACCGCGTGATGTCGCATCCCGTGCAGCCAAAGAGCGCTGCGACAAGGGCTACGGTGTCAACAATACCGGTCTTGCCGTATTCCTCGATTTCAATGAAGCCATCGGCCGTCTGGGCAAGGATGCTGTAGAGCAGCGTTACGGCAACCTCTTCGACATGTACGAGGAGATCACCGACGTCAACCCTTATGAGAACCCGATGATGATCTATCCTGCCATCCACTATACCATGGGCGGTATCTGGGTAGACTACGAACTGCAGACCAGCGTCAAGGGACTGTTTGCCATCGGCGAGTGCAACTTCAGCGACCACGGAGCCAACCGTCTGGGAGCTTCGGCACTGATGCAAGGTTTGGCAGACGGTTATTTCGTACTGCCTTACACCATGCAGAATTACCTGAGCGATCAGATCACCGTACCACGCTTCTCTACCGATCTGCCCGAGTTTGAGGCAGCCGAGAAAGCCGTACAGGAAGGTATCGACAAGCTCTACAATGTCAAGGGCGACGAGAGTGTCGACAGCATCCACAAGAAGCTCGGACACATCATGTGGGAGTATGTAGGCATGGGCCGTACCAAAGAAGGACTGGAGACCGGTCTGAAGAAGATCAAGGAACTGCGTGCCGAATTCTATTCACACGTCCGTATCCCTGGCGACAAAGAAGGACTCAATATTGAGCTCGACAAGGCCATCCGTCTGCGCGACTTCCTCACCATGGGTGAGCTGGTAGCTTACGATGCCCTCAACCGTAACGAGAGCTGCGGCGGTCACTTCCGTGAAGAGTCACAGACCGAAGAGGGAGAAGCAAAGCGTAACGACGACGACTATATGTACGTAGCCTGCTGGCAGTACAACGGTACCGACGACGAAGCGCCTACGTTGCTGAAAGAAGACCTCAACTATCAGTACATCAAGGTACAAACCAGAAATTACAAATCTTAATTTTGAATTACAATGGATAAAAATATAAGTTTCACGCTTAGAGTATGGCGTCAGAACGGACCTACAGCCAAAGGTCATTTTGATACATTCGAGATGAAGGATATCCCTGGTGATACCTCTTTCCTCGAGATGTTGGATATCCTCAACGAGCAGCTTATCGATGACAACAAAGAACCGTTTGTCTTCGATCACGACTGTCGTGAAGGTATCTGTGGTATGTGTTCACTTTACATCAACGGTCATCCTCACGGACCCGCTACGGGAGCCACCACATGCCAGTTGTACATGCGTCGTTTCAACGATGGCGACACCATCACCGTAGAGCCATGGCGTTCGGCAGGATTCCCTGTCATCAAGGACTGTATGGTAGACCGTGGTGCTTTCGATAAGATCATCCAGGCAGGCGGTTATGTCAGTGTACGTACCGGTCAGCCCCAGGATGCCAATGCCATTCTGATTCCTAAGGAGAATGCCGACGAGGCAATGGACTGCGCCACCTGTATCGGTTGCGGAGCTTGTGTAGCAGCCTGCAAGAATGGCTCTGCCATGCTTTTCGTCAGTTCCAAGGTCAGTCAGCTGGCTCTCCTCCCTCAAGGCCGTCCAGAGGCAGCACGTCGCGCCAAAGCGATGGTGATGAAGATGGAAGAGTTGGGTTTCGGTAACTGTACCAACACCCGCGCCTGCGAGGCAGAATGTCCGAAGAACGAAAGTATTGCCAATATCGCTCGCCTGAACCGCGAGTTTATCAAGGCAAAACTGAACGACTAAGTTCTTCGTTAATTTAGGCACTCTTTTCATGGTTATTGCCATGGAATTAGTATTTTTGATAGAGATTCCTGCCGTCTGTGAAGATGGCAGGTTTTTTTGTCAGATAAATCGCGGGTATTTCGAGGCAAAACTGATCATACATTAATATACCAATAAAATCGAAAAAGAGTACGAAAACAATTCTTGTATTTTATGGATAATTATTGTATTTTTCGTACCTTTGCACTAATAAAATAATGTCGTTTTAACAGTGTGATAGAGCACCTGGGCAACCTGTGCCGCTTCATCCTCGAACCGACCCGTATCATGCTGGGCGAGACGATCGTCATCACGTCGGGCTACCGCTGCCGCCGTCTGAACCGTGCCGTAGGGGGCAGGGGAAAGAGTCTGCACCTCACGGGCAACGCCGCCGACCTGCATATCCGCAACCACGACTATGCGCTGCGTCTGTGGCAGATCATCACCAACACCCGCGAGGACGAAGAAGACGAAAATGGAAGTTCATCTTCCAACTTATCTTCGGAAATAAGTTCCAACTTATCTTCCAACTCGTTTTTAGGTTTGCATAATAAGGTACGGGCGCAAGCGCGCAGATCTCCAATACAAAATACAAATATACAAAATACAATAAATATTGGTACTGGTGTACCAATAAAAAGCACCACTATCAACACGAGTTTCGAGAATGTAGTGAAAAGGATATTGATGACACCCATTGCCTGTCTACGACCGAATAAAAGTGAAAGAGGAACTTGGGCCTACGCTCTTAATAATAAAAATAAGAAAAATAAACGTCATTACGTCGCATCACAGCATAAATACCTGACAACAAAGATGATAGCACTTTGCAACGGCTGAAATAACAATGCGGAACGCTACACATTCGTCACAAATTTAGGCCTAAAAGTGTTGCAAAAGCGGTGGGATTGAAGACCATTTACGGTGGGATTGAACAACTTTTAGGCCTAAATTTTGTGTCAAAGCGGTGCTTTCGGTGATCAAAAATGGTACTTTTGAAGCTTAAACCATCAAAAGATATACAGGAAATACAAATATTCACTTATCAAAAGAGAACAAAAAGAATGATGTTACGGTAATGTATTGCAAGGTATGTATCGGGGTGAGAGTCTTATAGACAAAGGATTAGCGGTGT
>ERZ795062.993-NODE-993-length-21270-cov-3.602357_pt1 | contig 21270 bp, 29 predicted proteins | sample MGYA00375146_ERZ795062 | MGnify/ENA primary metagenome ERZ795062 (study PRJEB30191, sample SAMN05720281) | activated sludge metagenome | isolation source: Anaerobic digester | place: USA | collected 2015-07-16 ... | reverse complement strand
CCTGACGGCAGCGCAAGCGATGAATACGACGAGCACCTGTTTTTTCTGGAAGTTGACCGTTCGACCGAATCGCAGGAGACGCTGGCCCTCAAGGCGCACGGCTACCGCGACTATTTTCAGCGCGGTGGCCTGGCGCTGCGCTATGGCTACAAGGCCGAGGACTACAAGAGCTTTGCCTTTCGGGTGTTGATGGTGTTTCGCAATGCCGAGCGGCGCAACAACTGCGCGGAAACGCTGCTACGCATGAATCCGCCGGTGCTCACCCAGGTGTGGCTGGCGACCCAGGAGGATGTTTTGCGTGACCCGCTGGGCGCGGTGTGGATGCGGCCCCAGGACTACCGTGACGCGACTGCTGGAACGGCCTTTGACGTGACCAGGCCGGTGACAGGCGTGTATCGCAGGAGGCCAGAGCGGGAGGCGATGGTTGAAATGATGGTTATCAAGTGTCTTCTATTGGGTGCCAATGGCCCTATATAAAAACGAGAATTTACTTCGCTAATAGCGAAATAAATTCTCGTTGCAATGTTTTTTCTGGTATATTCTCGACTGAGGCTGACAGAGATAACTGTCGATTTAGAGGAGTGCTTTTGCACTCTGTGAGGTCGTAAGACCTCAACCACTCGCCTGGCTCATTGCCGCTAGGAGTACGCCGTCCGCCGGATGCCCTTAGCACTGTGCTGCTGGTGCGAGCCTGCCCGGGACGACCCCGGGCAGGCGTTAGAGAAGTGAAGGGGTTAAGCCGCCGTTTGCTCTGCTTGGTTACGGACGACAGCCACGGCCCCACGCAATCCCGCGTGGGTGTCGGTTGGTGTAGCCAAGGAGAACAGTCATGCAAATTGACGTTCAGAAGCCTCCCAAGCGGCGAGCGCTGAAGAGCCGATGGTCATGGCTGACGCGTCCCGGCACGATTCGACTGGCGTTCGCGCTGGTTCGTTTGGTGTCGGAGATTGCGAAGGTCATTGACAAGTTTTAAGGCTCTTCGGCACCCCTTCTCTTTCAAATTAGATATTGGATGGGAAATGTTACATCGAGCATTGAGATTACTGAGGACGTACCACCAACTGACGCAGGTCGATTTGGCGAAGCGTCTTGGCATCTCCAACTCGTATTTAAGCGAACTTGAAAGCGGCGATAAGACCCCGCCGTTAGACCTGCTGGACAAGTATTCGGACATCTTTAAGATGCCGGCCTCTTCCATTCTTCTGTTTTCTGAGTCGTTGGCCGGAGCCGGAAGGCGCGGTGGAAAACTTCGAGTGGGAGCAGCAGATAAGATTCTTCGCCTGTTGGAATGGTTTGAAGAACGCGATGCAATCCAAAAGCCTGCCTAAGCGCTACTCTCTCGAACGTTCGCCGCTCTATCGGCTGCGAGGGAAAGGCAAGTTTGAGATTGTTATTGGTGTGCAGTGGGATGCGGTACCCAAGCTGTTGGACGTTAAGCATTACCGCGTTTGGGCAAATGAAAAGGGCCGCGAAATTCAAGCACCTCATGGGTGGCTTGACCAAGTGCATCGACGTATTGGGGAGTTGTTGGCGAGGATTGAGCTTCCAGACTATGTTTATTCGCAGAAGGGGCGCTCCTATGCCGACAATGCCCGCGCACACCGTGGAGATACCCCGCTAGTTAAGACTGATATCAGCCGCTTCTACCCCAGCGTGACTCGACAAGCGGTGTTTCGCCTGTTTCTTGATGACTTCGAGTGCGCGGTTGATGTAGCACACAGGTTGGCTGATGTTTGCTGTTACAAGCAAGCGCACCTTCCCACTGGTAGCGCTCTCAGCGGGCGTGTTGCGTTTTTTGCAAAACGCCATATGTTCAACGAGATTGCTGATGCTGCTCGTGAAATTGGAAACACAATGACCGTCTACGTTGATGATGTGACGATTTCTGGAGCGGCAGCGACCAAATCCCTGTTGGGTACTGTTCGTCAAACTATTGCTCGACATGGGCTGCGTACAACGACAAAAGGAGGGAAAAAAAATTCTAAGACAAAGAGTTATTCCAAGGGAGCGGCCAAATCCGTGACTGGAGCAGTGGTAGTGGGAAGCGAGGTACGTTTACCCAATACGCGTCACCTAAATATCCATCGTGCTCGAAAAGAATTGCAAGTCGCTGCACCCAATGCCCAAGAGCATGCGAAGCGTGTATTGGCTGGGCGACTACAAGAAGCGCAGCAGGTTTTGGGTAGGTCTCAATAAAGCATTCTCTAGTCGCTCGTATTAAAAATCGCCACGAACCGCAGTTCATGGCGTGAAGGCCCTCAGAAGGGCAAGAGTTTTTTGAGTTCGGCTTCGGTGAAGTCCGTGGGCTGTCGCCCATCGGCGATCACCAAGCGAACCAGGCGCGACGTGGCCAGCATGGCAAGGGTGTCTTTCGCGCACTTGACCCCAGCAGTGTCACCATCGGCAAAGTACCAGATGCGCCCTTTGGGTTTGCTGCGCTCCAGGATGAGGGCTGCCTGAGTGTCGGAGCAGTCCGACCCCATGAGGCCGACCGTGTTGTGATAGCCGTGTTGCCAGAGCCACCACAAGGCAGTGAAACCCTCGACCACCACCAGGTCATTGACGGGCTTTGAAATGGCATGGCCGTTGTAGAGGAATGCGCTTTTGTGGAATTCATGGCGAACCCCTTTTGCCTCGCGTACACCGGGAAATTTATAGCGCGGGTTTTCAGCGTTGATTGCTCTGTCATCAACGACGCGGCCAGCATAGCCAACCATTGCAGCGGTGTTGTCGTAGAGCGGAATGGCGACCCGTCCCTTCATCAATCCCCGCTGGCAAAAACCGACACCAAAGTGCGCGACGGTTTCCTGGGTGAAGCCGCGTTCAAGCAGGTAGGGATGGTTTGAATCGAGTTCCTTCAGTTCAAATTCCAGAGGCGCATTGACGGTGACGGGCAGACCCGGCGTGTCAGGTGCATCCACGGTGTTTGTGCTGCTGGCTTCGATACGTTTGGCGGCAGGTAATTCAGGCGTTTGGGCCTGGCCACCGTTCCAGGCTGCATCGAGCATCAAGGCGACCTGGCGAAACTGCTGGCCGTCTTCAGGATTCAAGCCTTCCATGCGCGTGGCAAATTCGATGATGTTGCCGCTACACCCGCATCCAAAGCATTGCCATATTCCCTTATCGAGCTGCGCGGAAAACGACGGTGAACGCGCTTTCCCTTCTTTCCCTTTGTGCGTCGGCAGCGGGCAGTAGCCCGCTGCCTGGCCACCGGCTTTTTCCGTGAGTTCGACACGGTAGTGTTTCAAAATTGCCCGGAAATCGAGACGGGCGCGAAGCTCCTTGAAGTTGACGAATTGACCCATTGCGGGACTCCTATCGCAGTGTGAAAGAACAAATGGCCAGCAAGCTGGCCCCCTATTCACAAAAGCAAATCGAGGGGCATGGTGTCAAACGCGGGCTGTGGATAACGGCATTGACGGATATTTATGCCGTGGTACTCTGAAGCAGAGGCAAGCCGCTTTCTGTGGGCAGGCTGGAGCCAAGTCAAGCACGGTGCTTGAAGGCTCCATCTGTTCATTGGAGGGACTATGCCAACGGCAAAAATCAATCAGGCTCTATACGATTTGCATTTTCCAGCCGAAAGACGCAAGCCATGTTTCTGGAAGGCTGTCGAGCAGGCGTTGAGCTTGTACAAGATGGGGCTTGTTGAATCAGCCCATCAAATTATTCGGACGGCGGAAGTCCGGGCCGAGTATCGAGCCGGGCGAAAAGCTATGGGTGACGAGTTCGGATGGAAATATGACGATGAAGGAGAAATAACGCATTGGCATGACGGAGAACCCGCCAGGTTCGATGTGAACGGGAAGTTGATGCCACACAGTTCAGAGACGTGACAGGCATTCCCTATCGTGCTGGTCGCACGACAACCACGCTGCAAAGCGTGGTTTTTTTATGCGGGAAAATTTTTGTACATTTTTTTCCGTAGGTCTTCATATTCTGCTTGGATATCCAAGATACGCTCCTGTTTTTGCTCGGGCGTAAGGTTTGGGTTATCTCTGATTTTTTGCAAATCTTCGTCTTCTTTTTGGTTGAATCGTTCGCGCATTTCTCTGCGGCGCGAAAGTGCGTCGAGTTCCGACTCCTGTGGTGACGGTGCTTCTGGTTTTGGCGTTTGGACTGTGCTGGCCAGCATGGCGCTGAAGCGAATGGCATCGCGCACATGGGGTTCCTGAATCAGAAAAATGAGATAGTGCGTTGTTTTGTCGTGCGGCGCGTCGTGGTCAATCTCCCTGCCATTTTTTCGATTCGTTTTTGCAATCAAGGTGCCGGGGTTGTCTGGTGTTATCACCGCATCAGAGCGGTAAATTTCTACACGATTGATACCAGGTGCTTTGAAGTCCCATTCGATAAGGATGCCACCAACTGCTGCGCCTGCTGCGAATTTGAGAAAGGCCAGCGGCGTATCGTGGACTTCGCTGCCATCCGGCAGGTACTGAACGGTACTGGCTTCAAGTGGAGTATCTGGCGGCGGTGTGTAGGCGCGTCCTTCCCGTTCTGCTGCGCGGCGTTCGAGGGTGTTACCAAGGCGGTCAAACAGTGCCGCTCTCTCAGAGTGAGACTGGTAACTGAATTCATTCAGCCTATCGACAAATAGCCTGGTCAGGCCGGAAAAGAAAACCTTTGCTGGACTGTCTTTATCGTTGTCACTCATGCGTTCCTCCATTACTGGCCCATCCACTTGCTGATGCGTGACTCCACGGTGCGCCGATCTCTGCAAAATTTTTGCCGAGACTGGCGCACCAGGTTACTGCGCCGGTTGATGCGGCGAAACGCAGGCTGGAGGGTGCGGGCTTTGAATGGGGTTGTCGGTATTCCATTTTCAATCAGTTTGACACACACCTGATGGTTTTCCAGGGCCGTGAATTCGGCGGCGCGAATTTCGCCGTCGAGTTCGCGTTCCAGGATGCGGGCATCCTGTTCACCAACGCGGAAGCTGATGATGGAGCCGACATTACCAAACACGGCGGCACGGAGCGTGTCGGGAAGCTGTGCGGTGTACTGGTGAAAAAGGGAAAGAGTCAGGCCGTACTTGCGGGTTTCGGAGAGCGCAGCGCCGAAGGCTTCGGTGGTGAAGTTCTGGAATTCGTCGATGTACACAGGTTGAAGTCTGGACGCTCGCCCGATGGGGATGCGCCGCGCAGCATGGCAGCGTGTTGAAACTGTGACACCAGCAGTGCGCCGAGCAAGTTGGACTTGTCTTCCCCAACTGCCCCTTTCGAGAGGTTGGCAATGAAGATGCGCCGGTTGTCCATCATGAAACGGCAATCGAGTTTTGTGCCGACCTGGCCGAGGATGTTGCGAAGCGGCCCGGCCATGAGAAGTTGGCCAACTTTGTTTTGCAGCGGGCTGATGACTTCGGCAAGCTGGCGTTTATCGAACTGCATGAACTCGCCCGACCAGTAGGCTTTGACTACGGGGTCTTTGACCTGGCCAAGCACCCAGGAGAGATAGCGCGCATCGACCAGCATTCGCGGGATGCCAAGCAGGGTGACGTTATGGCACTCCATGAGCGCAGCAACGCAGGCATACAGGATGTATTCGAGACGTGGCCCCCAGGAGTCATGCCAGACGTTTTTGAAGGCGGAAACGACAGCGGAGGCAACGAGGTGCCGTTGGTCACGCGGGACGGGTTTCAAGATGTTGAAGCCAATCGGGTGCTCGAAGTCGCCGCAGTCAAACACCACGACATCATCGGTGCGGTGACGTGGAATGTGTTCCAGAATTTCTGTGGCAAGGTCTCCGTGCGGGTCAAGCAGGCCGACACCATGACCAGCATAAATGTCGGCAAGAATGAGGCTTTTGAGCAGTGTGCTTTTGCCGGTGCCGGTTTTGCCAATCACATACAGGTGCTGCCGCCTATCGTGCTGGTGTAGCCCGAAAGGGCTTTCCTGGCCACCCCAGGTAGTACGAATGCCGATATGGTGTTGTGGCTCTGGAATCCCCAAAGTAAGCCGCCACGCCACGGGCACACCACCCGTCCAGCCGCTCCCGTGGTGTGGACGAAGAGACGCAAAAGACGCATGACATCGTTTGTGTTTGAAGAGCCATGAGGGTCATGGCAGCTTGCTTCGAGGATCAACCGCCGATGAGCGGTTGCATCTACTCAGCATACCAAGGCAGCGCCGAGTTTCAAAACTGTGGATATTGCGATTCGCTTAGGTAGGGCGAAACACCGTTCGTGCAGTGCCATCCGAGCCAATAACGATTACCCAAGTTCCGCTACTGCCAACGTATTCTTGGCTATCTGTTTTGACTTCGACTTTCAGGCGAATATTGAGCTCAACAGGGCCGGACGTGAAATCAGCCCCGTTGTTTATTTTCTCCATTGCTTCGAGCACAGCCAATTGGTAAATGGCACGGCCAAAGGAATCGAAATCATGGGCATCAACTAGCGCAGATTCCAAGTTTTTGAGAACGAGAGAGTTTTTTTCTGATGACATGAGTACCCTCCAGTAGGTTGTACAGCTATGCCCTATTCGCGCAAGGAATGCTCCCCTTGCCCCACGGTGCGCGACGAGGACGCCAGGACAATGCACCGCAAAAAATGGGGCGGTTATTTCAAGGAAGGCCCCCTTTACTGCCACGACGCTTTAGCCGGGCATGACCCGGTGCAGCATCCCTGAAGTGCAGCCTTGTACTTCCACGCACGACGACACGGAAAACCGCAACGCCGTGTTTGAACCGTGGGTGCAACAGCATCCCCTTCAGGTCAGAGAGCAGTAACTTCCTCCGTGCTGGTCGCATACATATCCTCCGAGGAAGATGCACCCGGAAATCGGATGCATCCCACTCGGAAGAAAACCAGCGCATTGGTGCGCTCTGGTGACCTACTTTGGCGCAGCAGGCTTCTCTTCCTTGATGCCTACATGCGCTTCCAAATCTACTGTAACCGCCTCACCGTTGTCATCGGTGAAAGTAATCAACGCAGTGGGGCGCTTCCCATCTGCATCGACCGCAACGAGTGCGGCACGAAGCGCAATGGCTTGGCGCAGTATTTCGCTGTCTGATAGTTCAGTCAATTCCCCACGAACCTGGTGCCACAGCTCCAGCCATGCACCGGAAAGCCGGATGGTGACGTTCTCTGTTTTCGAGGACACGGGCGAAACAATCCCTCTGAGGTTTTTGAGCGACAGACGTTTTCCACCACCCTCAACGACTCGCGCCAGGGTGCCTTGATTCACTTTTGCCCGTCTTGTTGTGCTCTTTACCATGCGCACAGTCTACGGGGTATAAAAGTATATTTCACATTGTGGTTTGTTGCATTGTGCGTTGCTTACAATAAGTAATGCAATATGTTAGAGTATCGCAAACGCGATGGAGGTACTCGACATGAGACATCAAGACAAAGCGAAAGCACCGAACCAGTCCGGCGAAGAACGCAAGCGCACATGCCAGCGCTGCAAGGAAGTGACTTGGCATACCTTCAATAAAACCGAGTGGGGCATCCTGCGAAGCAAGTGGGTGTGCAATCAGTGCGGGAAGGCGACCAGCGTATGAGGCGACTTGGCCAGCTTTGCTTTTCCGTGTTCATGGTGTGTTCAGGCGTGCATGGTGTTTTGGCTCGCGATTCGTTTGACCGGCCATCCTTGGACGTGCCAAAGACGACAGCGCAAATTTCCATTGCCTTTGCGGATGCGGACAAATGGGACGGCAAGCACATCGACCGCACGATGCAATGCAAAGACCTCGGCGGTGACAAGCCGGCCTCACCCAAGCTCACCGTGTCTGGTGTTCCATCCGAAGCGGCCAGCCTTGTCGTCTTCTTTGCCAATCCCCGCTCGTATCACAACCACGGGACATTCCGGGTTAGGGACGGACGCAGCGAAGAGGGCTGGAAAGTGCCGAGCATCCGCAGTGGCGCAGGTGACAAATTGCCCAAAGGCATCGAGATATTTGACGGCGGAAGCACCTGGGGACGCGCCTACAACGCACCGTGTCCGACAGCGGGGTCATGGCTTTACACCGTCACTGTCTATGCCCTCGATGCGGAGGACAAGGTTATTGCCGTAGGTGATAAAGACGTGGGGTATGCACCATGACCAGGGCGACGCGATTTATCAGCGCAGTGCTACTTTGCATGACCACGTGCGCGGTACACGCTGCCCCCAATCTGTCAGACAGCGAGGCGCTTCAGCTACTGACCAGTCCCCCAAACCGACTTATCAGCGTGTACACGGTTTTCACCGGCACGTTCAAAGTCTCAGACAAGCAGGAGCCTGCAAAACGCTTGCTCAGTAAGGCGACATTGGAGGAATACCAGAAGCTGCAAAAAAACGGCCTGCTGACGATTGAGTTCGATGCCAAGTATGAGAACTACAAGAAGGGCAATGATTTTTCATGGGGTCAATTTCTTGACCAAACGCAGAACCGTACAGCGGCCATCGTCACGGTCAATGTCACCGATAAGGCCCAAGGGCTGAAATTTCGCAGCGGCGACACCCCTGCCCCGTTCACCCAGCTTCGCCTGGCGACCATGAGCGACGTGAGTATCAAGAAAAATGAAGCCCGTCAGATGGGGGCCGATGATTACCGCTTGCTTGTCATCACATCGACTCTTGACTTCGAGCCTGAGCTTGCACCTGGCAATCGCTGGGGCTTCAGCGGTAAGCACAAGATGAAGTCCATGCGGCTACTCAAATACGACCCGGCCAAGAGCGAATGGAAACACGTGGCGACGGACATGGCCCCGCTTGATGCGGAGTACACGACCAGCGCCGTGAATGATTTTTTGATGAAGCGGTGAACAGCGACCAAGCGTAGAATGCACACATACCCTCTAAAGGTCTTCTGAGACCCTTTAGATTCGACGGAGCTTCGGCTCCGTTTCTTTTCTGGTTTTACTATTGATAAAATATGTTATCGGTAGTAAAATGAAGGCATGAGAAAGAAGGGGCGGAGCATGGTTCCGGCACAACAAAACAAGACACTTGTCCAGGTGGACGAACGCCGCGCACTGACGGCGGCGCAGTTTCACCAACTGGCCGACGTGCCCGCCGAGGCCGAGTGGTTCGCCAACATCGACAACGCGCAGACGCGCCGTGCCTACCGTGGCGACCTGGCCGAGTTCATGGCCTTTGTCGGCATCGAACGCCCGGAAGAATTTCGCATCGTCACCCGCTCCCACGTCATTGCCTGGCGCAAGGCACTTGAAGAACGTGCCCTGTCGGGCGCGACCATCCGGCGCAAGCTGGCTGCGCTGTCTTCCCTGTTCGAGTACCTTTGCGAAAAGAACGCGGTGGACTTCAACCCGGTCAAAGGCGCGAAGCGTCCAAAGGTGGAGAGCTACGAAGGCAAGACCCCTGCCCTGGGCGACCATCAGGCGCGGCAGCTACTGGCCACGCCCGACGTGGCCACCCTCAAAGGCAAGCGCGACCGCGCCATCCTGTCGGTGTTTCTTTTTCACGGACTGCGCCGTGAAGAACTGTGCCGCCTGGCAGTGAAAGACATCCACATGCGCCGAGGGGTGCAGCACCTGCGAGTGCATGGCAAAGGCGGCAAGCTGCGCAATTTGCCCCTACACCCCGGCACTGCCGAAACGATTGATGAATACCTGGAGGCCGCTGGCCACAAAGAACAACCAGGCGCACCACTTTTCAAGCCGGTGCGTGACAACGTGCGCGGCGTGGCCGCTGGCCACGGCATCACCCCTGACGGGGTTTATAAGCTGCTGCGCGAGTATGCAGCCCTGGCCAAGATCGACATCGAAGGGCTAGGGCCGCACAGCCTACGCGCCACCGCAGCGACCAACGCACTCGACCATGAGGCAGACATCGCCAAGGTGCAGGAGTGGCTTGGCCATGCCAACATCGCCACCACCCGCATCTATGACCGCAGACGCATGCGGCCAGAGGATTCGCCTACCTTCAAGGTTTCGTACTGACACCGGCACTATTTGGCCAAGCCCAGGTGGACGCGAATGGCATCCTCCACCGCCTGCATATCGGCTTTGTTGACCGTACCGAGTTGGCTTTTGAGGCGAGCTTTGTCCGCAGCCATGATTTGGTCTGCCATGGCTTTGCTGCTTTGGCCATCGACCGATACCACCGCCTCGCCGGGGTACTGGCGGCCTGTGTTGCTGGTGAGCGGCACAACGACCACGCGGGCTAAGTTTCTATTGGCGGCATCGTTGCTCACAATCACCGCAGGCCGGGTTTTGCGAATCTCAGAACCGACCGAAGGGTCAAACTCAACCCACCACACCTCACCGCGCTTCACTGTGCATATCCTTGGACAGTGCGTTGCACCACTCTTGCGCTTCGGTCTCACGGGCGGCATCCGCAGCCATAGCGCGGTAGCCGTCATCCAGCGCCGTGTCCAGGACGTGCGGACGCAACAGGTCTTCAATGAACTGACTCATGCGTCGCTTGCCGATGGTGCGGTACAGGCCGTCATAGACAACTTCATCCAGGGTAATGGTCATTCGCTTGTGCATGGCTGACTCCTCAACACGTTATACGTATAACGCATTGTAGCCCAGCATCCAGCGAATGAACAGCAAAAAACCGCGTCGATGAACGCGGTTTTGCATTTGAGGAAAGCCACCCTCCAGCCAGGCTCCCTCCCCTCACAGTCGGCCAGTCTAGCCCACGCCCTCTCGCCGTCAAGCCGCTGCCGCTTTCCTTGACCGCTCGGGGCACCCACGGGCTGCCCGCCTCGACGTGCGAGCGTCGTCAGCTCGCGCATAGCAATAACAACAAATCACATGGATTTACACACACTGCTCCCCGAGGAGCTACGCGCACGGCTTCCGCAGATCGGAGCCACCGCCGAAGAGGAAAACCCCCTCATTCGGGCAAAATTTTTCTACCCCGACTTTCACTGGACGTGGTACGCCATCGAGTTCGACGGAACCGACCTCTTTTATGGCTACGTCGATGGTGACTATCCCGAACTCGGATACTTCAGCCTGCGCGAGCTACTGGAGACACGGGGCGCGTATGGTTGCCCCATCGAGCGTGACTTGTACTTTACCGAGACTCCGCTTCAGGTGATTCAGCAAAACGCTGAAGCGAAGCACTTCGGATAAGCGCGAGCGGCGACCAGCGTGACCTTGGGAAACCGGGGTTACGCTGGTTTTCCGCCGCCTCCCCACACCCGCGTGACCTCCCCCTGGAGTGGTACTATTTCAGATCACCTGAAAACTTATTATCAAAAATCTTATATTCATGATTTATTGATATGAATTTTTCAGATGGAATATATCCCGAGACCTTCACCAAACTATCCACAAATGTGTTGGCGCCTATTAAAGTACCTGGGCTAGTAATTGAATTAACACCAAGTCGAGAGCCTTCACCCAAAATACATCCAAAAAAATCAACTTCGGTTTCAATTTTATTAACCGAATCAAATGATAACTGGATATTTCTTTGGTCGAATCTTCTATTCGCTGTAACAACCCCTGATGCAACTCGGGCCTTTTTACCCAATACTGAATCACCAACGAATGCCAAACTGCTTACCTTCGCCCCACGCATCATTATTGTGCCCTTGATTTCCGAACCATGTCCCACGGAACATTCGTTATCAATAAATGTATACGGCCTTATCAAAGCACCATGCTCTATGGCAACGTTGTCGCCAATAATAACTGGTCCCTTTATTTTCACCGACGAACCAATTACTACGTTTTCACCAATATGGATATGTCCATCAAGTTCAACATATGAACCAATATTTGCACTCGGAGAAATAATTTGACCGTTTAATTTTTCAAAAATGATTTTTCTGTTTGTTAAAATATGCCAAACAGCTTCGTTTTTCTTAAAAACATCATCCAACACGTTTCCAAAACCGGATGGAAAATAATATTGACTTTCAACAAGCGTGCTCATACGTACCTCTCAATGTCTCACATTATAAACAATCATCATTGCCCATATTAACAAAAAACAACTGGCAATGAATTTTGCAATCGTGCCAATTTTTATTGAGCGCTTCATTGGTTTTTGTTTTTCAAGGAATTCCTGAATGTCGGAAAATAACGGATATAACTTATTTTCAGATTCAAATTTTTTTATAACCATAGACCAGTACGAATCGTATATTTCACTCCGCTGTATTGCAAAAATCCACATTACAGAAATAACCATTCCAACAAATGACAATATAGAAACAATAAATTTAGCCTCGTAGTCTTTCGGATAACCAAAATTTAGCATTGCTATTTGCATGGTTAAAAATGCACTGTTTATTATTAAAAACACTTGATTTCTTGTCCAAAGCAATCCTCCTTCATAATTTCTTAATTGCACGGCTAAGACATATGTATCGTTATTATTTTTCATTTGAATCACCTTCGGAAAATACAGAAACCCCTGAAAGACCTAACACAACCTTCGATATTGTTTGACTTTTTAGAGAGTCGTCTGATATTTCTTTGCTATAACGCATGGCATCCATATACCGCTTATCAAGCCTCAATTTTTCAAAGAAAGCGAGCATTGATTTTTGTGTTTTATTGGCCTGAACATAGAACAAGGCAGATATTGCCTCAACAATTGTCCCCGATGCCAATTTAAAAATAACAGCACTTCCATCATGGGCATAATCAATACCAGACATAATAATAACAAAAAAGCCAATTGACGCAAATATCATGCTGAACCAGAAGCTTAATTTTGCCTGTGCCAATGCTTGAGCATAATATTTATAAAGTTGCTCACTAAACTGGTCAAAAACTTCTTGCCTGTCCGCGTCGTCACCAATTTTGGTAGCCACTTGATTTACTTGCCTTGCTCCCATTGCTCCCATTATGCTAATAATAACTAAAATAGTTGTTATTGCAGCAATGACATATGAAAAGTATGGTTCCATTTATATCTCTTCATCTAACTTGTTTTTTATTAAACGTAACTTATTTATTTCATCCGTAGTCATTATTGACTTTGATTTTTCTATCATTTTTACCGCAATCCAAAGTGCCCTCTCCGCCTTTTGAAACGGGGTATCCGGCTGCTTTTCCTCTTTTACCGAATCACCTGCTTTTCGGGCACGAACAGCACGAACCGAAGTTTCCCCCTTGGTCTTCAAGGCATCCCAGGCAGACCACATGGCATCGGTATCCATACGGGCGAGTTCGACCAGGAACGATTTTGAAGCTATGTCGGACGTCCGACACTGAGCCTTAATGGCTTCAGGCAACTTCAGCAGTGAGAGAAGTTCATTGACGGTGTTGCGAGCCTTGCCGATGACCTTGGCGGCGTCTTCTTGGGTGTAACCGTGGGTTTGCATGAGCCTGCCCAGCGATTCGGCCAACTCCATTGGGCGCAAATTTTCACGCTGGACGTTTTCAATGATGGCCACTTCGTCCATATCACCTTCGGTGACAACAGCGGCAATCGTTGCGCGTGAGAGCAACTGGTGGGCACGATAGCGGCGCTCACCGGCCACAATCATGTAACGCTCCCCTTCTAGGGCTTTGACAAGAATAGGCTGGAGCAAGCCTTTGGCTTCAATCGACTGTGCCAGCTCCATCAAGGCGGATTCGTCAAAGAATTTGCGCGGCTGGTCAGGGTTTGCTTCAACCTTGGAGACATCCAGCTCAATGATGCGCGGCAGGTCAACACTCGCCCCGAACATATCGGAGCGAATTTTTGCGCTCATTGGGGTTTTAGTTTTGGGTGGCATGGAGTTCAATGATTTTTTGGGCGACGACCTTGTATTGCTCAATTCCAGGGGTTTCCGGGAACAGTTCGAGCGCGGCCTTTGATTCCACATTGGCTTTGTCAAAGGCGGTTGACCGATTCACCGGGTCAAAAACTTCGACGCGCTTTACAGCAACCGAAGTCCGCAGTTCCTGCAAGGCTTCAGCATCATGGCCAGCGCGGGCATTGAAGAGCGTAGGCAGGATGCCGATGATTTTGAGGCCGGGGTTTGCGCGGCGGCGCACGTTTTCGATGGTGTCCATGAGCAGCGGAATGCCCATGATAGAGAGGTAATCTGTCTTGCACGGAATCACCACGGCATTAGAGGCCGTGAGTGCGTTCACCGTGAGCAGTGAAAGCGTAGGCGGGCAGTCAATCAGGATGAAATCGAAACTCTCTCGCAGTACAGCAATTTTTTCCTTGAGCACTGTGGCCACGCCGAACGGGGACACCAGTTCAGTCTCCGCGTTGGCCAAGCGAATGCTGGCCGGAATCAGAGACGGTGCGCCGTCAATCACTAGGCTATCGAGTGGCGCATCTTTGACCAGGCCGAAGTAGAACGTCTTGCCCGTGGCATCCAGTTCACGCAAAGCGCGAGGGTCAAGGCCGTGCACGATAGACAGAGAGCTTTGTGGGTCACTGTCGATAACAAGCACCCGCTTGCCCGCCTCGACTAAGGCGCGAGCCAGGTTCACGGTGCTGGTGGTTTTGCCGACGCCCCCCTTCTGGTTGGCGACGGAGATGATTGTTGCTTGCATAATCACATCATATCGCACAATTGACTTTTTGTGAATACCAGAGCATAATAGAATCATACTTTATGAGCAACAGACAACACATGGCACAACTTGCATACCATCGTTTCACCATCACGGTGCCCGACAACATGGCCGAGCAGATTGAACAGGTCTGCACCAAGGAGGGACGCAACCGCTCGGAGCTATTCCGGGAGGCTTTTCGTCTGTATTTCTCCAGCGGGCAAACTACGCGCAGCGCACCAGTCGCCGCGACACCTGAACGGAAGGAAGACCCGTTCCGTCTCTTTTGGCCAGAGTGGGGTTCCAAGTCTGACCAGGTGTACGACCGTCTGGCCGTTGAAAGCGAAAAAGACCGCCTGCTGGAGCAGTGGGCGCAAATGGTCGAGACAGAGCCAGGCTTTGAAGACGTTCGTGCGGTATCCGGTGCGGTAGACGCCGTAGCGGGCGAATCACTTTCATGAGCACCAGTATTCGACGCGGGGACATTTATGTGATTGACTTTGACCCGCCCAAAGGTGAAGAGCACAAAGTCGGCTCAGAAATCATGAAGCGTCGCCCTGCCGTGGTTCTATCCAGGGATGCCATCAACAAGGTGCGACGCACCGTGATGGTAGTGCCGCTTTCATCATCCCCCCAACCTGTTCCTGTTTTTGCGGTTCCAGTCCCCTCGGCTGGCCCGAACTCAGTGGCGGTGTGTGACCAAATCACCACCGTCAACAAAGCAACGCGGGTGCTCAAACGCATCGGTTCACTCTCAAGTGACGACCTGCGCCTCATCGAGCGCAGCGTCATGGATGCACTGGCACTCTCGTAATGTCGGACGTCCGACATTGAAACCAATCCATGACAAACACCCTCCCCCACAACCCGGCAGCCAACATCGACAGCGAAGCGGCTGACATCAAAGCCCTCAGCAAGCCTGACCCGCTGCTTGAGGAGCTTCAGGTTGTCCGGCTGGAGGGGCGCTACTTTTGTTTTGACCGACACGAAGCCAAGAACCGTTTAGGTGTTTTGCAATACCGGGATGGAAACCGTGGCCTGGTGATCGAGGTTTCACCTCGCTATGGCCACCCATCCATCCTTGCCTACAAGGTACTGCAAGCGGTGTTTCGCAAGGTTACGCTGGAAGGAAAACCATACCCCGATACGGTTTCGTTTTCCTATCGTGAGTTGGCACGTATGGCCGGGCGCGATGTATTTGGCGGGCGCGATTCTCAGCAACTGTATGAAGCGATTCGCCAGCTCGAAGACACCAAGATTGAACTGTTCCTGTATGACGACGGAGGGAAGGTTTTCCGCTCATTCCGCTTCAATCTGATTATTTCCAGTGGGTTTATTGGCAGTGGCGAAGTGACTGCGCCGACACGGCTCAAAGCGGCCGCCCTCACCTTGCATCCGGTCATCATGGACAGTATGCGCCGTGGTCACTTTGCAATTTTCAACTGGCAGCGCTTGGAGACGATGGAGCCGCTTTCTGCGGCACTGTACAAGCGGCTATACCTGCACTTTTCCAATCTCTACGAAGAGCACTACGACCGGCGCAGTCTCAAGTTTGAGAAAGACTACGAAACGCTGTGCCAGGAATGGCTTGGGGGTCTCAAACCTGAACGGTACAAATCGCGCATCATGCAGCAGCTTGGGAAGCACTTTGCCCTGTTGCGTGAAAGTGGCTTGGTGCGTTTTGCAACCATTGAAGAAAAAAGTGGTGGCGACGGATTCAAGCTAGTGTTCAGGCCAGGCAACAGCTTCTACCAGGACTATGAAGCCTTTTATCAAGGCAACAAGGCACGGGTACTGCAATTCCAACATGCCGCCGACCATGCAAACATCAAAGGCCCCATCGAGTCTGTTGCAGCCTTTTATAAACGTCTGCACAAAGTCGATTCACTTGACGGGCAGATTTTTTCCGAGAAAGACATTGAGTTTGCCAAGCGCTTGATTGAGCGCATCGGCGAAGACGGCTTCGCCGACCTGGTTGAATTCACCCTCGATGAAGCCCCAAAGACAAACTTCCAGATAAAGAACATTCGCGCCATCGAAACGTATTTGCCCGCATGGCAAGCAGCCAAAGAGCGGCGCAAGCAGGAACAACAAGTCCGCAAGGACGAAGAGGCCGCACGACGAAAAGAGCGGCTTCAGTCAGAGTACGAAAGCTTTTGCCAATCACAACACTTCAGCTACATGGAGGCGGCATCAGAAGATGAACGCGCCGAAATCAAACGACTGGCTGAAGAACATGCGAACGCCAAAAACATTGAGCCAAAGCATCCGATGTACCGCATCACAATGCGATTGGCTGAAAAATCTATCTTAGCCCAGCGATGTGCTCTGCCCTCTTTTGAGCAGTGGCTTGCGCTTCGCAGCTAAAGCCATTCCCACTGTCGGACGTCCGACATTCTCACGAAAAGTTATCCACAGGGCCGATTGTATGGTGAGGGCTTTGAAGGAAGAATCGCGCCGAAAGTGAGGGCTTTGAAGGAAGTGAATGAGGGCTTTGAAGGAAGAAAGTGAGGGCTTTGAAGGAAATTTTTCCCTCAAAGCCCTCACTATTTTTCCTTATAAATCAATGAGTTAATGCAATTTGAGGAATTTGTCTAATTGTTCTTTAATTCTTCTCTCAAGAATACACACCACCCACCACATGATCGAGTCGGTAGGGTGTGTGTGTTTTGAGAATCAAACAGCCAAAAACCAGGTGACCACCAGCCTGCACTTCACGCCCAGCAGGGTAGGGGAGGGCAGGCAGTGGTCATCTTGCAACTTGGCCATTGGCCAGCATGGTGACTTTTTCCAACCGGTGCACAACCGGGTGGAGCCGGGGGTGCACGCTTTCAAGGAAAGCGGCCATGCCAATCAACAAACACCCGGCCTGGGGCGAGTTCGTGCGAGCGTTCAACAGTATCGCCCGACATCGCCACCGATATGAAGTTTTCCGGGACTTCGTCATCATGAGTGCAGCGGCGCTGCACAACGCAGTCCGAAAGGACGAAAAACTTGAAACCGAGTACCTGGCGATTGCAGGGCGGTACAAACGCGAAGAACTGGACGAGTTTGCACAACTGCTGGCGAAGCTGGTGATGCTGCTCGATGGAGAACCGCGTGACGTGCTGGGGCCGCTGTACATGGAGCTTGAACTTGGAAACACCAATACAGGGCAATTTTTTACCCCGCATGAGATTTCTGAGTTAATGGCCCGAGTGACCTACGGGGAAGACCTGAAAACGATGGACAAGCCGTTTATCACCGTGTGCGAGCCAGCATGTGGTGCGGGCGGGATGGTATTGGCCTTTGTGAAAGTGATGCTTTCGCATGGCCATAACCCAGCCGAGCGGCTATGGGTACAAGCCCAGGACATCGACAGGACAGCAGCCCTCATGTGCTATCTGCAAATGGCACTCTGGCACATTCCAGGCGTGGTGATTGTTGGAAACACGCTGGCGATGGAAGCGCGAGAAGTGCTCTATACCCCGGCGCACTACCTTGGCTTTTGGACGCATCGACTGGAGCGACATTGGGAGCAACAACATGCCGAGCGGCAGGAGAAAGCACCCGAAGAGACTGAACCAGTCATTCAGTCAGAGCCACACAAAACGGAGCCGAAAGCCGATTCTGGTGCGATTCCGCAACTAGGCGGGCAGGGGCAATTCACGTTTGACTTTTAGCCAGTTCTTTTAAATGTCGGACGTCCGACACACACAATACAGCCGCCCAAAATAGGGCGGTTTTTCTATGGAACGGGACGGGTGGCAAGAAAGCAGGGCGCTTACTTGCGGACAACTGATGTCCGTAATACGGCCATCGGTGGCGACCTGGGTGCTCTCACGGAGAATACCCACGTCGCTTACCCATCCCGTGTTCACTCCCTGCATAGGGGAGTGGTACGATATTGCGCGAAGCCGCGCAATACAAAGGGTTGTGGCGGGTTTGTCGGGGGATTCCACCCCCGACTGCCTGGCGTTCACCAAAGGTGCTAACGGCACTAGCCGCTTGCTATCGCAGAGCGTCGTCGGCAACCCCAGGCAGTCGGGGCTGACTCGAATTTTTACCAGTCCGCTAAGGCGGCCTGAAAAAATTCGGCCCCCGACAAACCCGCCACAAAACCGTGTAAGGGACACGTGTACGACGTGTTCCCGTTTGACCTACAACGGCGAGTAGCCCTGGCGGGCTGAAAAATCGCGCATGGCACGATTTTTTGGCTTGAGACGAGGTTTCTATCGAAACCACGTTCAATCACGCCGTAGCAGTCAAAATTTGACGCGATACGCGACGGGAGAATGCAATGCCACTTGCTGACGGAAATGACTTGCTGCTGGGCCGCGACGAATCCGGCGGGCCGGTTCATCTTTCGCACGACCAGCGTGCACGCCACATGTACGTTGTCGGCGGCACCGGCATGGGCAAGTCCAAGTTTCTGGAGTCGATGCTGCGCCAAGACATCGACCAATGGAGCAAAAGCCGATGCGGCATGTTGCTCCTTGACCCACACGGTTCTCTGTTTGACGGAGTGATGAACTGGCTGACCAGCAACCGCATGGTGTACCGCGAGCGCCCCATCATTCCGATTGACCTGCGAACCGATGATTTTGTGGTGGGCTACAACCTGCTGCGGCCACGGGACGGTGAGCCGTCCACCGTCATTGATGCGGTGGTTGAGGCAATGGCCTATGCGCTTGGGCAAGACTCTGCCCAGGAAACACCCACCTTCCGCCGCTTGGCCTCTGCCGCCTTGCATGCGCTGTACGCCGAGGGCCTGGGGCTGACCGATATTTTTGACATCATCGCCCAGCCGAATAAAAAACTTCGCGCTTCGCTTATCCCAACACTGCCAAGGGCAGCCGCCGAGGGCTTGGCATATCTCAATACCCTTTCGCCTACCGAATATGCCAACAAGGTTGAATCAACCTTGAATCGGGTGCATCAGTTCCTGAACAACCCGACTATGGCCAGAATGTTTGGCCAAACTGCGACATCCTTGGATTTTCGCAGTGCCCTCGACGAGGGCGCGATAGTGTTGGTGTCGCTGGCGACAAGTAGGAACAAGGCGAGCAAGCAAGACGCGGCCCTCCTGGCCACGGTGATGCTTGCGGATTTATGGACGGCGGCGGGAGAGCGTGGGAAGGAGCGGGTGCGGGGCAAAGGGCCAAAGCCGTTTTATGTGTACATGGACGAGTTTCAGCGGTTCATTACCCCGACCATTGCCGAGAACCTGGACGAGGCGCGCGGCTATGGCCTGCACATGACCCTGGCGCATCAGTTTCCACGGCAGCTATCAGGCGATGGCGAGCGCGGCAAGCGCCTGTTTCATTCGGTGATGGTCAATGCCCAAAGCAAGGTGGTGCTGGGGCTTGAATTCCGGGAGGAGATCAAGCCACTCGCCGAATGGCTATTCATGGGCACGATAGACCCCGACCAGGTGAAGTTCGACCTGAAAACCCGTGGCGTAGTTGCCGAGCACGAAACAACGCGGATTGTTGAAAGCGTGTCGGACACAGAAATGGAGTCCGACAGCGCGGCGGAATCATCATCCCTCTCGCGCACGGAAAACGAATCCGAGTCATCGAGCGAAGCCGATTCAATGGCCTACCGCGACTACAAGCCGCCAGAGCCGACACTGATGGAAATGCTATTTCCAACCCCGGTTAACCCGGAGGAAGACACCGGCCCGAATATGTGGATGCAGACGCTTGGCAGCAACACGGGCGCAAGCCGTGGACATGGCCAGTCTGAAGGTGAAAGCAGTTCGAGAAGCCGCAGCAGTTCACGCGGGGCATCGCGCAGCACCTCCGAGGTGCCGTTTGTTGAGCGCGAGTGGGGTGAGCAGTTGACGAGCCGACAGTTCAGAAGCGTGGACGAACAGTTTTTGATTGCCCAGCAGCGCATTTTCAACTTGCAAAAGCGGGAGGCGTGGATTCGTCTGGCCGACAGCAAAATTCCCAAAAAAATGCGGACGGAAGACGTGCCCGATGAAGAGGTGGCACCGCGTAATGTGGCGGGCTATCGGTTGCGCTTACTGGAGCAATGGGACTTTGTGAAAACCCGTGACGAGGCACAAGCGAGCATTGATGTACGGACGGCGCAACTTCGCGGCGGTGGCCAGGCCCCGCCTACCAGCGAAGAGCCACAGGCGTTTTCCAATCGACGCAAGACCAAAGCGCATGATGAATAGCGGCATCCTGCACAACTGTCGGACGTCCGACATGACCACACGCAGGCGTGTTTGGCAAATCGCCAACCGGCTTGATAGAGTGAAGCCATGCCAGAGAGAAAAATAAAAAAAGGCGGCGATACCGCCCCGGCAATCGAGTTCCAGCCGCGAGACTTTGACATTCTGCGCGGCCTCTTCGAGTCACGCTTGATGACCCAGGAACAAGCAACCCGCTTGTACTTTGACGGCAAGACTGAAGCGGCAAAAAAGCGCCTGCAAAAACTCAAGGCGCTACGCCTCGTTGCCGAGCGTGAGCGGCGTGTTTATCACCCGGCCATTCTCTATCTCACCAAGCGCGGGTTTGACTGCCTGGCGGCGCATGGCAAGCTGGCCGACTATCCACGCATGGGTTGGCACCAGCTTGAAAAGCGGGCGCAGGTTTCAGAACTTACCCTGTCTCATGAAATCGACGTGATGCAGGTGAAGACGGCTTTCTCAGTGGCGCTTTGCGCCACTGGCAGGTTCACCATTGCTGAGTTCTCCACCTGGCCGATGCTTTATCAGTTCAAGGCGAACAAGCCGCTTCAGGCGGGCCAGTACGGGGCCGGTGAAATGGTGGTAAAGCCAGATGGCTACATGCGCTTGTATGAGCCGGTGCGACTACCTGACGGCAGCGCAAGCGATGAATACGACGAGCACCTGTTTTTTCTGGAAGTTG
>ERZ795062.991-NODE-991-length-21293-cov-6.501742_pt1 | contig 21293 bp, 8 predicted proteins | sample MGYA00375146_ERZ795062 | MGnify/ENA primary metagenome ERZ795062 (study PRJEB30191, sample SAMN05720281) | activated sludge metagenome | isolation source: Anaerobic digester | place: USA | collected 2015-07-16 ... | reverse complement strand
TCCGGCGGCTTCAGACCCCAACTCCTACACCCTCGATTGGGATGAGCCCGATTCATGGCATGGCTGGCGTTCCATCATCGAGAAGCGGTACCCCGATTCGCCCGTGTACCAAGTTCATTGGGGCGCGAAAGAGACTCGGGATCTGTGGCGCCTCCTGATGCACAGCGGCGTCAAAGCCTCAGCTTCTCGGACCATCACTTCATTGGCCAGCCGCGCAACCGCAAGTGCCTCGGCTGTCGTGATGCCTGTCGCCGGGATCCTTGCGGCTGCGGACGCAGCGACTAATCCATGGTTCACCGCCAAGAACCGGGCCAGTAAGACCGCTGTCGTGCTGGCTGACCTGATCGCGCGAACGCCCGCGCCGGCGTACGTCCTGGTCGGTCACAGCTTGGGAGCGCGTGTCATGGTGATGACAGCCGAGATCCTGGCGACAAGCCGCGACACTCCGCAGATCGACGACATGCATCTACTGGGGGCAGCCATTGGTGCCAACATCGACAAGCAGCCGTTGAATCGCGCAGTGAGCGGTACAGTCCACAACTACTTCTCGCGCCGGGACAGCGTTCTGAAGAACCTGTATCGAATGGCAGAACTCGGCCAACAGCCGTCGGGGTTGCAGGGTTTCCGGTCCGCATTCCCCCGAATCAAGGACCATGACGTTTCCAAGAAGGTGGCAAATCACTCCGAGTACTTGAAGGTGGTGGACCTTCGATAGATGGACCACCAGACAGCCGATGGGTGGCGATGGTAGTCAGACACTCCATTCAAGCGGCGGCGCTGACAGGCACCCGTGCGACCATGCCGGCAGCCTGCCAGTCTGCGCTGCGGGCTGACAGGGTGGCGATGGCCAAGGCGGGGGGCAGGAGTTCGGAGAACTTCAGCTTCTTGAGCGCTTGCTCGCTCACCTCCGGCACGACCCCCGCGAAGTCGTCTCCGAAATCAGCCCGGGCCCGTCGGAGCGCCGACGACAGAGCGCTGGCCGTCGCATCGGATCGCAGCGACACCGCGAGGTTGCTGTACGACCACTCATCCAGTAGCTCGGGCGCGGCACCCCCGATGGCCGCCGTCAAGACTGCGTTCGCCTTGGCGCCGGCGAACGTCCACCAGCGCAACCGCGAACCTTCCGGGGCAACAACCGTCGAGTCCTCGCTCACCCGAGGCTCGAACGCGGCACGCACGGCCGCGAGTCGCTGCTGGGCCCGCTCGCTCAGGTACACACCAGCAGGTTCCGCGCCAAGCAGCACCCGGCGGATGGCGTCTGACAGCTCAAACGAGTACGGCCGAGCATCGCCGCTCCAGCGAGACCGACCGGGCTGGTCAGAGGGCTCCACATAGGCACGTCGGCGCCGCCAGTCGATGTGGGTGACCCGCCAGGGCCTCCCGGCCAAGGCGATCACCCGCGGACCCTCCACCTTGGCGGTCAGCAACATCGGGTCCACGCTCCCGATCTCGCTCCGGCCGTGCAGCACGGTCACTTCGGGGGCGGCGGTGAAGATGGCAAGCAGGTCCATGAAGTTGCGCGATCCGTATCGCCGTTCGGCGGTTGGGCCGACGAAGTGAAGCCCGGAGTCCTCGTCGAGGTGCCCGGTGTCCACCAGCCACTGCCCGATCTCGCGAGCCTCCTCCGGTGACGCCAGCCCGAGGGCAGCCACCCGACCCTCCTCATCGCGCAGGTTCACCCTGCGCTTCTGAAGCGTCACCCCGAGTAGCTGTTGAGCGGCAACCTGTCGCGGCAGCGGGGGAGGCGTCACGGGCTCCACGTATCCCTCGCCATGGAGCAGCAGCAGCCCCGCCGCGCGAACCAGTTCGGCATCATCCAACGACAGGAACGTCATGTTGCGGCTGGTCCCCGGACGCCGACCTGTTCGCCCAAGGCGTTGCAGCAGCGACGCCACGGTGAGCGGCGCTCCGAGCTGGATCACCCGGTCGAGGTCGCCGACGTCTATCCCGAGCTCGAGGGTCGAGGTCGACACGATGACGCAGTTGCGAGCCTCGCCGAACGCGGCCTCCGCACGCCGTCGTTCGTCGAGCGACAGCGACGAATGCGACACATAGGTTTCAATCTCGCGCTCGCGCAACTGCACCGCGAGTTCCTCAACCGTGCGACGGGAGTCCGCGAACACCAGGCGCTTCTCGCCGACGCCAGTCTTGGCGATCACCGTCGCCGCGTTGGCCACGTTCCCGACATGATCCAGGACCAGCTCCGGTGTCACGGATCCGGACGCCGGTGGTGCGATGACGGTCCCAGGGCGGGATCCGACCTCAGTTCCCTGAAGCCAGGTCAGCAGCTCGGGTGCATTCCCGACGGTCGCCGACAGCCCGACCCGCTGGATGGGGTGACCAGCCAGCTCGGTCAGCCGCTCGAGTACGGCGAGCAGGTGCCAACCGCGGTCGTCACCGGCGAACGCGTGCACCTCGTCGACAACGACGGCTCGCACGTCGCCGAACATCCGCGGCGCGTCGATCAGCGTCGACACGAGCATGGCCTCGAGCGACTCCGGCGTCGTGAGCAGGATGGATGGCCGCTCGCGTGCCTGCCGTTGCCGGTCGCCCGCGGTGGTGTCGCCGTGTCGCACGGATGCCGTTCTCCCCAGCCACGCCGCGTATGTCGCCACCCGCGGCTGGAGGTTGTTGAGTAGCGCCTTCAGCGGGCAGACGTAGATGAGCGATAGACCGGGCCAGGCCTGCTGCTCCATCGCGGTGAGCAGGGGCAGCAGTGCGGCCTCGGTCTTGCCGCCGGCGGTGGGGGCCAGGAGCACGGCATCCGAACCAGCAAGGAGAGGTGCAACCGATGCATCTTGCAGGGGTCGCAGGGCTGGCCACCCAAGGGTGTTGACAACGTGGTGCTGAATCACCGGGTGCAGTAGGTCGAAACCTCCGGCCTCGGTCACGCCGGGTCCACGTCGTCGACGTCGATCACGATGTCGTCAATGGCATTGAGCCCATCGGCACCGCCAGACCCGGCCAGCGCTCGTTCGACATCCGACAACTCCGCCACGCCGACCGTCAGCGCGTAGTGGACTCGTGGGTCGAAGTCGAGGAACTGGTCCACCCTGTCCAGGACGTCGGCGACGAGCTTCTTGAGGTAGAGCCGAGGCGCCACGCCGACCCGGCCGCCCATCTGCCCGGTCACCGCGTCGGCAAGGGTGCCGACATAGGGGTCATCGACGACCGCGCGCACCCGCTCGCCGTGCTCGCTGCCGTCGGCGTAGAGGTCGCGCACCCGCTGGCCGAGCGCGACGAGCGAGTCGTGGGTGAAGCCGGGCAGGCGGATCTGCACGGCTCTCGGGTTGTCGAACCGCGCATCGGTCGCGAAGTCCGTCGTCAAACGCTGCGCGAGCGGCGGGAGGCGCGGAATGCCGGACGGGCCGTCGAAGAATGCGGGCGTGCCGGTGACGAGGAGGTACAGGCCGGGGTAGCGGCCGGCATCCACCTCGTCGATGAGTTGCCGCATGGCGTTCAGCGCCTTGTCGCGCACATCGCCGCGGACCCGCTGGAGCGTCTCAACCTCGTCGAGCACCAGCACGAGGCCGGGATGACCTGCGTCGCGGAGCACGGTCAGCAGCCCTTGGAGGAAAGCCATCGCCCCGAAGTGGTCGAGGTCGCCCCGGATGCCGGCCGCCCGTTTGGCGGATGCCGCCACCTGCGGCTGACCACCCATCCACGCCACGAGGGCGTCGGCTGCCTGGCCGTCGCCGGCAAGCACCGCTGAGCGGTACCCGCGCAGTGCCTGGGCGAACACCGGGGTGCGGCTGCTGACGGCCGCGAGCCGCTCCTCGAGCAGCCGCTCGACCGCTCGCGTGACCTCGACTTCGCTTGCCGTCTCCAGCGCGGGGTCAGCGGTCATGGCGTCACTCTCGATGGTGAACAACCACGAGTCGAGCACGGCGCGGAAGGCGCTCGGCGCGATGGATGCCGTACGCATCGACTCGGTCACGCGCCGGTACACCGTCTCCAGCCGATGCAGGGGTGTCTGCGTCTCCGAGATCTGGACCTCGGCGGTGGCGAACCCGCGCTTGAGCGCACGCTCAGCGAGATGCCGCGTGAAAAAGGTCTTGCCAGAGCCGTACTCGCCGCGGACGGCCTTGAACACCGCACCGCCACCGGCCACCGTGTCGAGCTCGGCGGAGAGCGCCGTCTCAAAGCGATCGAGGCCGACCGCCAGCAGGTCCAGCCCAGACTCAGGCACGGTGCCTCGTCGAAGCGCATCGATCACCTCGCGTCGACGACGCACCGAGACCTCCACGAGGCTCATCGGATCTCGAACTGCTCTTTGAGGAGCTTGGCGTCCAGGGTGACGGCACGGCTGGTGGCGTCCGTTCCGAGGACCGCGTACCCGTCGACGTTGAGCAGCTGCTGCATCTGCGCCAGGGCGCCGCGCAACCGAACGGCATTGAGCCCCAGGGCTGTTGCCGCCAACACCTCGGTGATGCGTCCCGACCCGGCAACTAGCGTGTCGACCAGGTTCGCCACCTGGTCGTCGGTCACGATGAGCCGCCCGGTCACGGAGCGCTGGGCCGCGTACACCGTGCTTCCGACCACCTGCCGGCCCAGCGTCTCCGCGTCCGAGACGTCGACAGGGCTCTCAGCAGCGGCAAGGTCATCGAACAGGGTGGGCCCCTTTGAACTCGCCGCCGCGAGGACAGAGAGAGTCGCCGTGTCCCGGGTCGACGCAGCCGCGACAGTGGGCGCTGCAGCCGCTCCGGTCAGCCACCACACCGGAGCCTGAGGGGGCAGGAGCCGCAGCGAGTGAGGGTAGGACTCAGGGTCGGCGATGAGTGCGATGACCGGCACCACCACTTCCGCAGCGCTCGCACCACCGTGGTAGCCGGCCTTGAGTGGCCCGTAGCGCAGCGTGTCGTCCACAGCCAACACGGCACGATGGTCCGCGGTCAGCACTCGTGGACCCGAGACCTCGATCTCGCCAGCCTCGACGGCCCCACTGGCTGCCCTGGACCGACCGGAGTCGGCGCCCGGGTACGACCGCTGGGTCCCAGCTCGACGCTCGACGATGTGCCCGTGATCAGCAGTCATGACCACGGTCCGACCCGCGGCGCGAGCCCGGGCAAGAAGTGGTTCGAGGTGCTTGACCGCGTCAGCAGTCCAAGTGGTCCCGGCAGGGTCGCTGCGGTCGAGGGCGTCGTCGATGGTGTTGAGCACCACCGTCACCAGCTGCATGTCGCGATCGCTGATCGCTCGCCCCACCTCGTCGCCAATGGCCCACCCGGGGACCAAGGTGTCGACGTCCTTCTTGTGGAACAGCACCGCCCGAATCTTCCCCACCGAGTGCGTCAGCGCTGCGTAGTCCCTGCGTTCGGCGCCTTGCTCCCCGGTCGTGAGGCGCCCCGCCAGCAGTGACGCTCTGCTCACGCTCGTGAGGGTGGGCAGAGCAGCGACCGCGGACGCACGGGCGTCACTCGCGGACGTGGGCAGGGCTGCTTCGAACCACCCGTGCCGCTCGATGGCGTCGTCAATGATCTCCGTCGCGGTGGCGGCACTCATGCCGTCCATGACCAGCAACAGCACGGGAGCCTTCTTCGCCATCGGCATGACGACATCGGGCAGCAGGCTCTCGATCGTCCACACCGGTGATGACCCGTCAGCAGGCGAGATCTGGCCGATGCTCTCTAGGGTCGGGGTGGCCGCTGCGAGGTGCTGGGCGAACGACCGCTCAGCGGCGCGACGTCGGGCTTGTACGGCCCCTGCGACCGCGGCCAGGCCACTGGCAAGACCGTCGTCATCCGCGCCGGCCAAGGCGTCGTTGACCGCGGTATCGACCCATGCCCCCTCAGACATGTGCATTCGCACGGCGTCCGCAAGATTTGTCGACGTCCGTGGTCCAGTCGCCAGCCAGCGAGTGAGCCGGACTGCTGCGAGGAACGGCGCCAGCTCCCGTGCTGACGAAGCACTCAGGGCGTGCGCCTGAACGCGCGACCAGGCCGATTCGACATCTGCCCACACGGGTGAGGTGGCATCGGCAGCGGGAACTCGCTGCAGTGCCTCGGCCAGCCGGTGGACCCGGCGCCTCAACCCCCGGGGTAGGAGGTCGCTGAAACCTGCGAGCCCATCAGCCTGGATCTGAACCACCACGTCATCCGCACGCCGCAGTACGCGGTCAACCGACTCCGTCCAACGACGGTCGTGCACGAGGTCGGCCAGCAGGGCCGCGCTGGCCGTGCCCAGAGCCTGAATGGCCCGGGTGGGGGGTCGTTCGCCACCCCATCGTGGCTCGAGTCGCACCAGAGCGAGTTGAGCCTGGTGAGTGAGGTCGGCACCGGCAAGGTCGGCTGACAGCAACAGTGATGAGACCACGCCAATGGGCACGACGTCACTGATTTCGCCCTGTCGCAGGAGGGCGTCAACGCACTCCTGCGCCCCGCCAGCCTGGCTTGCCAGCCACCGCAGGGTCTCGTCAGCAAGGCGGTTCCCGGCCAGGGCACGCAGCGTTCCGACTGATGCCACGCTGCTTGGCCGCATGGTCCAGCGCAAGACCGAGAGTGCATCGATCCCGTCGCGTTCAAGGTCGAGGTGTGCAGCCGCCACCGAGGCGAGAGCATGCCCGCGGGTCAAGATACCGGCGGGCGCCGCCGGCCAGCCGCTGGGCGGTGCTGCAGAGAGCAGACCGGTGGCGAGTTCGCGGCTGTCGGTGACCTGGGTGAGCGCAGGGTCGATGCCGCTCGCGGCGAAGCGGTGCCGCACGGCCTCCCAGGGGTCTGGGCTGCGCAGGCGCTGCCACAGCAGGTGCGCCAAGATTCCCGCGCCCAGGTCGTCGTCATCGCGGTCAGTCACGATGACGAGCCACGCGTCGTCCTGTCGGTCGTGCAGAATCTCGCGGACCGCCAAGGCTGACTCCGCAGGCCGAATCTGAACGAGCTGGCCGCGATGCTGCACGTCGGCGGACAGGGCCCGGTCGGGCGCCCCGCGAACGCCGATGACGCCGCAGGCGTAGTTCTTCAACCGTGCCTCATCGACGATGGCCAGCACCATGGTGGTGCTCACCGGCGTCGCAGTCGCCGTCGCGCTCACTCGACCACCCGCCAGGTGACCTCAACAGGCTTGCCCCGGTTCTTCTCGAGGAACGCGCGGAGCTCGCTGAGCACGGTCTCGTCAGGTGCATTGGCCGCCCGGCGGCCACGTCCGTCGAACCGGCTGGGGTCGATGATGGGTGGCGGTGGCGGTGGCGGAGGGGGCGGAGGTGGAGGCTTGATGAGCCAGCGGAACGCGCCGTCGTCGGCATCCTTCAGTGCCTTGGCAATGGGCGTAACGAGCTCGTCCTGCTGCAGCGACGTACGCAACGACTCCACGACAAGAAGCGCGGATGCCGCGCCGTCACCTTCGGTGGCGATCGCCTGGGTCAGCGGAGCGAGTCGGCTCCAGTCAAACCGGTTCAGCGCTCCCGTGACGTCTGCGGCGGACGACAGCGACTTGCCCGCTGCGGCCGGCGTCGCAGAGCCGAGATCCGCGGTGGCCACGGTGCGCACCAGGTCGACTCCGCGCTGGTGACGCAGCTGCTGCACGAGCGCAGCCGAGCGCTGGGCAGTCTCGAGCCGTGCCCCGCCCTCGACGCCGGCAGAACGGTTGGCCGACTCGAGCGCGGCCACGAGCCCAGGCGCCGATCCCGCAAGAGCGGTAGCCCGCTCGACGACCTTCTCGACGAAGTCCGCGACGGCTGGCGCGGTCAGGTGCGCCGAGGCGTTGATGCCGAAGAGCGCAGCCGCCGCGGCGATGGCCGCGGACCACTCTGGGCCGGACGGCATGGCCTGAGTCCGCAGCTCCATCCCGGGGGTGAGCTGGCCCGGGTCCGGCACGGCGCCGAGGGCTGCACCGTGGGCGAACCATGCGCGCTGTCTCAACGATGCCCACGTGATGATGACGAGGTCGGCCACCTCGGGCCGCAGGCCGTGTGCCGGGGTCACCGCATCGATCCACGACCGCAGCTCCGAAACCGTCACCGGATCCAGGGGGCCAGTCCCTGTTTCCTGTTCACGACGTCCCAGCGATCGCTCGATCTCCTGCCCCCATGGGCTGAATCGTTCGTCGCCGAGGATGTAGTTCATCTCGGTGGCGGTGCCGACACCCAGCGGGTTGGCCACCCGACGCACGGTGACGATGTCCCCCTGCAGGTCGACGCGCTTCTCCTTGTCGGCGGCCGCTCGAGCAACGTGGGCGGCGACGAGCTTCAGGTCTCGAACCTTCACCTCCACGTCGCTCGGCTCGAAGGCCGGGTGGGCAGGGTAGGTCGCTTCGAGAGCCTGGGTGAGCAGGTGGTTGAAGGCCGCGGCCAACGTCGCACCCACCGGTCGTGCCGGGGCAAACGACCGGTCGAGAGAGACGAGCACGCGGTCGTGGTCGTCCTCGTCGAGCAGGGTGCCCGGCCGCGGAGAGGCCGCCCCGTACGCCTGCTGCACGGCCTCCTCGAGGCTGCGGCGCAAGGTGTTGCGCTGCGACTCCAGGATGCTCCTGGCCAGGGCTCGGTCGGCCTCGTTCAGGTGGTCCGCGTTGGTGCGCCAGCGCTCGCCCGTCCCCTCGAGCAGCCAGTTGAGAATCGTCAGGCGGCGCAGGTCCCTGATCTTCTCGTCGGCGAGGAACTTGGGCAGCCACACGATGGTTCGGGCCTCGAAGCCCTTGGCGACCATGTCGTCGAGGCGCTGGAGGTCCTCGGCGCTGGAGTGGCCGGCGTCGTCGAACGGGTGGTCGATGACGACGCGCCACGTGCCCGGCGCGTTGACGAAGTGGTCGTCCGAGAGCCAGGACCGGTCACGCACGTTGCCGAAGACGAGGTCCACCTGTCGACGCGAGCCCCGCCAGATGACCTCGTGGCGGTAGCCCCCCGCGATGTCCTGGTTGCCCAGCTGGACACCGAGGCTGTCGCTGACGATCTCCTTGAGCAGCTCGCGGCGTCGGCCCTCGTTGTCCTCGCCCTTGGCCCGCTCGACGATCGACTCGTAGTCGACGTCGGAGAGCTGCACGCGGATGGTCGGGTTGCGGTCGTCGCCGTCGAGGTGGATCTCGGGGATGTCACGTGCCCAGGTGCGCACCTTCGACAGCACGACCGCGGCCTCGTTGCCGGGCAGGGGAGAGACGATGGAGCCGTGGTTGAGCGATGCCAGCCGTGAGCCGGTCAGGGACTTCAGGGCAGGCACGTTGGGCGCGACGGCCGAGAGCAGCAGGGTTTTTGCGAGCCGGTCGTCGGTGCGGAACGCCGTCAGGTCGGATGCCGGTCGTTCGGCGAGCGCGCGCTCGTCGAGGCTGTGGTTGGCCAGCAACAACGGCCGCAGTTTCTCGGTGTACAGCTTGTTCGCCGAGCGGAAGAGAGCGGCGGCTTGTGGGTCGAGGGCCTGCCCGGTCTGGCCTTGGACGATGAGGTCGAAGGAGTCGCCAACCGGCAGCACCTCGTCGATGGTCAGGCTGTCGCGGCGGTCGACGAGCATCTGCTGCATGACCTTCAGGGCGGTTCGTTCGCGCTGCATGACGCTGGCCAGCGACCTCAGGGTGGAGACCAGCGCGGGGGAGAAGGGGTAGGTCAGTCGGAACGCCTGCTCATCTGCGCCGCGGTGTCGCTCGTCGGTGTTGACCCCGTCGAGCAGGACGTCCCAGACGGCTTCCCGTCGGTCGATCGACCGGAAGGCGTTCTCGAGCTGCTGCGTCGACTCGGCGTCTTTGGGTCGCAGCAGTCGGCGGTTGGCGACGTAGGGCAGGTTGTCGTCTCCGAGGAGGATCTTCGCGAACCGGCCCTCCTGGTGCCGGAAGGCCTGGTCCAGTGCCTCCTGTTCCGCACCGCTGGCGCCGGAGTCGGCGAACCACCGGCGCAGGTCCATCTGGCGGGCGACGAACGAGATGAGCGGAACGGCGCGCCCCCCGATGCCGGACTCGACGAGTTTGGTGAGCTTCTGCGACTCGCGTCGGAAGAACGCGCTGTCGCGAACCGCAAAGGCGAGCCACAGCACGAGCTCGTCGAGGAAGAGCACGACGGCGTCGTACCCGAGGCCCTTGGCGTGGGTGGAGATCGCGGCGAGCCCGGTGTCGAGGTCGACGAACTCGGCCTGCTGGGTATACGAACCGAAGAACGCGTCGACGAGGGAGGACACCAGCTGCTGGCGCGACTCGGAAGCCGCAGATGCCGCCCGCGCCTCGTCATAGCGCTCGCGAGTCCACGCGCCGCCACCCAGGACTCCGGCCCACGGGTCCGCAGCACCCGAGTCATCGCCGTCTCCGGAGGGTCCGCTGAGCTTGGCGAAGAAAGCCTCGTCCCCGAGGGTGGTGCGCATGTTCTCGGCATCGACGAGCAAGGCGTCGGACTTGTGCACGGCGGGCACGGGGGCCCCAGGGTGGAGCGTCTGGATTTGTCGGATGTAGCCGTCGAACAGGGCCTGCTCCAACGACTTGGCATCAAGGAGGTGGAAGGCGAGGGGCAGGACCTTCCGCTCGTACAGGTCAGGGTCGTGCTTGGCGATGACCCCCTGGAGTTCGGGCTTGGCCCGTGCCGCGGTCTCGTGCCGCAGGAGCGCGTGCAGCACGGCCATGAAGTGTGACTTGCCCGAGCCGAAGGAACCGGTGAGGAATGCGCCGCGGCTGATGCCGGACCTGATCGCCTCGGCGACGAGCCCCAGTGCGCCGTCGAACGCGTCGGCGATGGGCTCGGTGACGACGTAGTCGTCGATGACCCGAGCCGCCACGTTCGCTCCGACGGAGTCGGTGAGCCGCAGGACGTAGTCCTCGGCGCCGGCGCTTTCGGGGATGTCGATGACGTACCGCAGCAGGGTGGTCACGTCGTCTCCTTCGGTGGGGTGGTGGTCATGCGCGGGGGCGGCGTCCGCGGGTGGGTGCCGGCGGTCGCCAGGCCTTCAGCTCGTCGAGGGTACGACCGACCTGTGACGCCCGGTTGCGGAGCTCTTCGTCGAGGTAATCGGCGAGGTTGACCTGGAACGTCAGGTCGGTCTCGTCGTGCCACTGGCGCACCCACGGCTGAAGCTCGGCGAGGCCTGCGACAAGGGGGACGAGCCGGTCGTCGTCCCAGCCGTCAGCCTCGCGGTCCTGAATGAGGGACGCGAGTGCCAGGGCCTGCTGTGCGTGGCCCCACCCGGCCCAGCCGAGCACGGCGGTTGGGTCGGTTTCCCTCCCGGCGCCGGGATAGAGGATGAAGCGCTCCTTCGGCACGTCGAGCTTGCCGCGGTGCTGCCACCAGTGGGTCTTGCGGAAGTCGGCGCTGGTGTACTTCGGCGGCACGGGGATGTCGCCGACCTTCTCACCGGCGTCCTCACGTCGCTGCAGGTCCCAGGTGTGCTCCCACGCTTCGCGCTTGCGTAGGCCCGGGTCCTTGAGGCGGTGGGCAGCGAGGTACGGGACGCTCTCCGTGTCGAGAAGGGCGCTCAGTGCGGACGTGACGGACTGGTCCTTCGTGCCCGACCACAGCTCAAGAACAGAGGTGAGGTCTCCGTCGCGAGAGACGTCGTCAGCAAGCTGACCAACGGATCGCACCTGCGGGCGACCCGCGCCGTCGAACCAGAACCGGCGATCCTCGAGCCGATCGAGCAGCCACCCGCGCAGTGCCCGTTCAACCTGCTTCTCCCAGGGTTCAGTGGCCCACCGGCGCTTGTACTCCGGCTTCTCTAGCAGTCGGATGAACTTGTTTGACTCGATGGCGTCGAGTCGGCGCTGAACGAGAGCGCGGTAGGCCTCCGGCCAATGCGTGGGGATTTCGGTGATGGGCATGGAGCCGTGACGGGGGAACCACTCGCCATCTTCCTGGTTGGCGGCGACCTTCCGAGCCAGGGCGATCTCAAAGGTTCGTTCACCGAGTTGGATCTCTGGCAAATTCCCAGCGATTGTCAGATCATCGTTGATGAGGCCATATGCGCGGTAGACCTCCCAGTCCAACTCCTCCTGTACAGCGATCATTGCGCCACGCGTTGACTCGATCCCTGTGCGAGCCTGCTTTAGTCGCTCAAGGGATGGCGTGGCCCCGTCGTTCCCGACTCCCTGTTTGAAATGCTCCACAACCTGTGAGGCCGACATGTCCAACTTGCGAGCGCGATCGAGGGGGAGAGTCCGAGGCAAGGGAAAGTTCTTCAATGTTGTCCCCGTGAACTCGTAAAAGCGCTCCCACTCGGTGCTTGCGATCCCGCCTCCGTATCCGCCGTTGCCCTTGTCGTGGCTGTTCTGCTTGAGCCAGAAGCAGGCGGTGGACGAGTTGAGGACCCCGAGGAGCGCCAAGTGGTCGTCCTCCGTCGCCTCCTTCGGCAGCTTGATCACCGGCGCTGACTGCTTGAAGACCTTCCCCCCACGGTCCAGCACAAAATGGTTGTGCGTCGCCACAAAAGCAAACGTGATGGTTAGGTCGTTGGCCGCGGGGTCTTTAGGCAGTTGGTGCCACTCATAGAAGGCGCGCCCATCTGAGAAGTATGTTCCTTTAGTGAAGGTTGCACGATTTCCCAATTCCGTCCTACAGGGCCAGAGGTGTCGCGACCAAATCGGAAAGGCGGAAAGCGGCAAGAGGCTGTGGCTGTCGTCGTACGGGAACCAGGTCGGTGACGTGGATGTGATTGAGAAATCACGGATCTGATCGCCTATGACCAGCGTTCCCGTTGCCTCGCCCTCGAGGCCCCGGCGACTGAAGGTCCCGTCGGTGACCATGAAGGCGTCATCTGCACCCATGATCCCGAAGACACCAACGCGGTATGTGTGTGCCGCCAAGGAGGTGGCCTTCGCACTTTCGATCCGTGCCAAGACTGATGGTGCGCCACCACCGCTGAGACTCCAAGGGTGGGTGCTCAAAGAATCCATGCCGAGTCGCGTAACCGTGATGTAGTCGTTCTCGAAGTCCATGTCGCCTGAGTGTTCAGCAATGGACGACCACACAAGGCCTGCCGCAGGATCAGCAGGCTGCCCTGGTTCGCCCCGCACCCCCAGGACTGCCTGAACCTCCCGATCTGCCGGTGGGCGGTGACGGCCTACCAGAATGACTGTCGGTGTGCCGTGCCCAGGGATGTATGCACCGGAGGTGTCGACGACAAGCCGCAGATCCTGCCGACTCAAGAACTCCTCGATCAACTTCGAGCCGAACTCGCGCTTCATGAACGAGTTCGACGTGATCTGACCAGTCCAGCCGGCCGATTGATCGCTGGTGCCGCGCTTGGCGAGCTGAAAGAAGCGTTCCATGAAGGGGATCGTCAACGCGTATTTGCCCTTGCACGTCGAGTAGAACTCTCGATACGCGGCGTTGAGGGTCTTGTCCTTGACCGTGATGTATGGAGGGTTGCCGACCACTGTGTCGTACCGACCCGGGGCCAGGAGGGTGCGGAGTGCGTCGAGGTCCTCGGTGTCGTACGCGAATCCGCTGATCTCAGAGGCGGCGTCGAAGCCCTCGAAGCGCATCTCGAGCTGGTGGCCCCCGTGGAGGAGCGAATCGCCCGCGGCCAGGTGGAACGTGAACCCAGGTGCATCCTCGAGCGATATCTCCCCGCAGGCCTGAAGCGCGGCGACCATGAGGCGGAAGCGGGCGATGGCGACGGCGAAGGGGTTGAGGTCGACGCCGTGCACGGCATCCAAGGCCTTCTGGACCCGGGCACGCGGTTCCAGCCCCGGCGCGTGCGCCGCCCACCGTGCGTTGAGGCGGGCGAACGCGCCGAGGAGGAAGTGGCCCGACCCACAGGTTGGGTCGATCATCCGGAACCCCTCGAGCGGGCGCTCGGCGAGTGCAGGCTCCATCGTCTGGTCGAGGATGAACTCCTCGACGAACTCCGGGGTCTGGAGCAGCGCGAAAGTCTTCTTCGCGTAGTCCGACAGGTTCTGGTACAGGTCGCCGAGGAACCGCGTCGACAGGTCGGGGTCGGCGAGGTCCCACACCAGGGTGCCGTCGTCCCGAGTCTCGCGCCAGAAACTCAGAAGCGCCTGCACGGCCTGGCCGGAGGGGGAGACCGTCCACAGGGGCGAGTGCGCCCCGACGAGCTCTCGGGTAGCTCGTAGGCCGGCGAGGTGGTCGATCGCCTGGAGCAGCCACTCTCGGTCGGTGTGCTCGGGATTGGCGCGGAAGTACTGCAGCTGGGCGTCCAGAGCCTCCTGGCGACGTGAGCCCGGGCCGGCGATCCACACGGGCTTGAGGAGTCGGTTGTCCTCACAGAAGCGGACGAACACGCTCGTGAGCACCCACGCCACGGCGGCTTGGGTCACCCGGTCGTCCCGCCACGCCTGCCACGACATGGCCGTGCGCTCGCGGTCGACCGCCTGGGCATGCTGACCGCGCCACGCGGCATCCACCTCTGGGAGCGCGGCAACGCGACCCCGAAGGTCGTCCTCCAGCGTGAGGACGACCTTTTTCAGGGCAGCGGTCAGGTCAGGCGATACGGCCACGGTCAGCTCTCCTGGGCATCGGTGTCTGCGGCTTCATCGAGTTCGTCGTCGGACCCATCCGGGTCGCCCTCGCCGGACTCGAGCTCAGTTGCGGGGTCTGCGGGCGGCGCCGCCAGGGGCCAGCGCCGCAGCGCGAAGTCTCGCAGGGTCGCCAGGCGCGAAGTAATGGCATCCGCGTTCCAGTCGTCGTACTGCTGCGCGATCTCGCGTTCCTGCGCCAGCGACGAGGTGAAGTAGCACGGGCTGGCGGTCTGGTCGACACTGCCACGCTTGCCCGCGTAGGACTTGTTGCTGTACGAGGAGTTGTCCCACGTCAGGGCCAGGTTGCCCAGCCCGTGCTGCAGCCGTGCGTGCTCCTCACGGGTGAAGGAGTGACGCCAGTCGTCGGACTCCCAGTCGGGGGTCTGCGGGAGCACGTGCTCGGTCGTCTGCCCGTAGGTGTCGCCGACGAAGAACTCGAAGGGGGGCACGGTGCTGCGGTTGCGCGTGATGTCCAGCTCGTATTCATAGAGGAAGTACTTGTGGCCCCGCCTGAAGTACCAGTTCTCATCAATGGTGAAGCTGGCGCGGACCCTGTCGTCGCTCGCGAAGAACCATGCGAGGGCAGCCAGCTCATCGAGCGCCTCTGACCGATCGATCTGCCCATCGGCGAGCCTCTTGCCCAATCGGTAGAGACTCGTCTGCCCGGCATTCGCCCGGCGCTGCGCGATGGTGAAGACGCGCGCCGCATAGGTCTCGCACAACCGCACCAACTGCGCGAAGAACTCGCCATCGCTCGGGTGAGTCAGCCGGGCAGCGAGGAGCAGAGGCCTGAAGGTTGCCATGTTGCGACTGCGGCGCAGGGCGCCAAGGGCCGAGCGGGCCTCATCGTGGTGGGACGTGAAGGCCGCGAACGTGGCGTTCGGCTGCTGCATCTCTCGCACGTACATCGCGCAGATTCGCAAGGTCCGGACGTACTCCTCCACCCCTTCGGTCAGTCGATCAGCAAGCTGCTCGTCGCTGTCATTGCCTTCAGGCGAGGGGCCGCCAAGCCGCTGCGACATGCGCACGTAGGTCGACCTGGCAAAGATCGACTTGATCGAGTCGACACCCTTCCACGTGCGGGCGTCCGAGTTCTGGGTCGCGAGCCAATGGGCGCGGAGCAGCTGATCCTCGTCGACGGGCACTCCGGCGAGGTCATTGAAGATGCCTGACCACGAGTGGTTGATGAGGTCTGCCATGGCGTCGCGGCGCTGGTCCGGCAACGTGCGGATGATGAAGAGCAGATAGTTCTTGATCCGCTCGAGTTCGCTCAAGGGTTTCCCCCGACCGTTGAGTGTCTCGAAGATGACACCGACCTCGGCCGATGACCCGACTTCGTAGACGAGGAACTTCAAGCCATCAGTCACCCTGCCCAATAGGTCTCTCAGGCGGGTCTCTGCTTCATGGTCGTCCGTACCGTCGATCAGCGCGGTGATCTTGTCGTCGAAGAACGTTGCAGCGGACTTCAGCCGCTCATGACCTGCTGTTGGGGTACCCACGGGAGACTGCAGGTCACCGAGGATCGAGTCGGTCCAATACGGATTGAGGTCTTCGCCAAGGCTCAACCTGGCTCGGACCACCCCGCCGAGTTTGAGGCAACCGTAGAGGTCCTTCAGGCTCTGCGCCGTGACTGGCGCGTCCTCGATGCCCCGTTGCGCGAGGCCTTCGAACGCGCGCCGGATTCGGTCCACCAGCAGGAGCGCCGTTGTCAGGCGTTGCTGTCCGTCTACGACGTCTGTCGCTACGAGCGTCGTACCGAAGATGGTCCGAAATGTCTCGTCTTCACGGCTCTTGAAAACGAGGGTGCCCGTGTAGTGGCGGCCGTTTGGCCCGAGCAGATCGATGTCCTCCCACAACTCGGTGAGTTGCTTCTCCTGCCACGCGTAGGGGCGTTGATAATCCGGGACGAAGAGCAACCGGTTGTTGATGGCGGTCCCGAGGTTGACCTCTTGGTGATCGGGCATTGTCAGGTCTCCTCGAGGTGAAGCAGGGCAGCGTTGGCGTTCTCGATCCAGTCGTTGTCGACGGCGACGTACTGGCTCGGTGCGGTCAGGGGCACAGGTCGGCCGTCGACAAGGGGCCCGTGGTTCGCTGCCAGTTGAGGCAGCACGAGCCACACTGCGCGCGAACGGGAGGCGCCGAGATCCGTCCAGCGCGACAGCAGGCCCAGATTGTCGTACCGCGCGAGAGGCGAGGCTTCCGTGAGGACGACAGGGCCGGCATCCGGCTGGGACAGAACCTCCTCGACAGCGGACTCGACGCGCTGCCAGGACCGCCGGACGAGCTCGTGGAGACCCTTGCGGCCCCGGCTACCTTCGCCCTCGGCATCGGCGGCGCGCACGAGGTCCCATGGCAGACCGGCCTCGGCGGAGGCCGCGCGCAGCGCATCAAGGAGCGCGCCGGTCAGGTCGACGGTTTGCGCGCCGAAGCGTGACTGCGCCACCCGGATGAACTTCGTCGTGTGGTCAGCGCGCACTCCCAGCGCCAGGAAGGATCGCGAGCGGATTGAGGTCTCCAGCCGAGTACCGATTGCGCCGTCGCCCACTGGAGCACTTCCGGGTGCATGCTGCGTCGGGCGGCGCGTCTCCAGACCTGTGGTTCGGCCAGCAGTCTCGGGAGCGCGGAAGGTGCCGAGCCGCTCGTCGAACACCAAGCCGAGGCCGGAGTCGCGAACCAGTCGACTCAGGGCCTCGCCCTTCGGCAGCGGCGGCACGGAAGGGAAGCGGACGCGCACCCGCTGCCGCACCTCGTCGGGGCCCAGCTGCTGCCCTCCACCGAACCCGGCAAAGGCGATCTGGAGGGCTGAGGCGATCGACAGGTCGCGGTGGTGCAGCTCTCCGGCTCCCGAGGCGCGAGCCGTCTGTGACGACGCAGCCGACAGTCGGGCGAGCCGGGTTCCCTCCCGGAGGTTCTGCGGCAGGGACTCCGCGGGGAGCACTCGCTCGAGCCTCGTCGACGCCAGGCTGGGCGCGACGATCTCACGCGTGTGATCCCCGAGGGCGGCGATGAGGCTGTCAGCCTCGGCACCCAGCGTCTCTGCCACGTCGAGCAAGCTCTGGTCGATGCTGATGAGGACCAGCCCACCGTCGCGCCGGCGCAGCCACAGCGGTTGGTCGCTCTCATTGGCGCGGTGGACTGCCTGTCGGCGTTCGAGGGCCAGCCGCAAGAGCCCGCGCATGAGTCGCTCGTCGAGATCAGGGTCCGTGGACAGGCAGTCTGCGACTGCTGCAGTGAGCTCTGGGGCTGCGGCGACCCCGCCCAGCTCGTCGAGGCGTGCATCGACGGCCTCGACCAACCGGTCCAGAAGTTCACGTGCGGCGTCGTTGGCGGCCCAGCTCTCCTGGAGTTTGACCATGAGCTGCCCGACTCTGGCTCGACCCACCGGCTCCGGCAGGTGCGCGCCGAGCTGCGGGTGGGTGGCGAAGGCGTCGAGGTCGGTGCCGAACCCGAGGATCAGCCGAGCCAAGGCCCCCCGCGATGGGGACCTCGGGGTGGTTGCCGCACTCATGAGGATGTCAGCGGCGGCGCTCGGGGTCGGGACCTTCTGGCCACGAGTGGGGTGTTGCTGAGGGTCGCCGAGTCGTTGGCGCCACTCCTTCATCCGGCGGGTGATCTGCAGCCGCGTCGCGTTGGCGACCCCACCGAGATGGGACAGGCGAACGGCATCCACCGTGAGGAGTTCTCCGACCGTCGCCACGGCGTAGGGCTCGAGCGCCGACAGTGCACGGGCCGTGAGCCCTGACTCCGCGAGCGGCGTGTCGAGGGACGCCCGGGCGGCCATGTCGTCGTTGCTCGTGTCCGGCTGCGTCGTGGCGTCGGTCGCGAAGATCGACTGCCATTCGGTGCGCATAGCGGCGGCGGTGTCGTGGCGGCTGGTGGCCTGTCGCGCCAGGGCACGCGTGAAGAAGTCGAGAAGTCGAGGCGCGAGCGCAGGGTCGAACATCTCGAGACGGAGGGTGGCTTCAGCGGTGATCGAGGCGGGGTCTGCCTGGCCGTCGCCGTAGACCGGCGCCGACCCCGTTGCCATCTCGAACAGCACGACGGATGCCGCATAACGCTCGGCTGCGCTGTCGTACCGGTCCCGATCCTCGACGAGGAAGGGGTCGAGGTAGGGGGGAGTGCCAGCGGACGTCGCGGACGCCGCCGCCCGGGTGAGGGAGAAGTCGAAGAGGACGAGGTGCTTCGTGCGGTCACCCCGGGACTCTCGAACGCCGAGGTTCGACGGCTTGATGTCGCGGTGGTCGACCCCGGCCTTGTCGAGCACGACGAGGGCCTCGAGGAGGTCGGTGCCGAAACGCTCGAGGAGGTCGAGAGAGAGCCGGGTGCGCCCGCGCAGTGCTTCGGTCAGTGTCTGGGCGCCTGCGCTCTCAAGGAGCAGCGACTGGCGCCCCCCCACGACAAGAGGCCCTTCGATGAGCTTGACGATGCGGGGCGACTTCAGGGACCGAAGCACGTCGGCCTCGTCGCCGAGCCTGGTCGCGGACTCGTCGTCGAGGGCCACCTTGAGCACGCGCTGGGCATCCGTGCCGTCGACGGAAAGGTCGGTCACCAGGAGCCCGACCGCCGTCGAGCCCTGGCCGAGCCGGCGTTCCAGGCGGAACCGTCCGTCGAGGACAGCGCCCGGGCGTGCCTCGAGCGGATCGAGATCGGTGACCTCGTCGGCGTCGAGGTCTCGCTCGGCAACGGTCAGGAGGTCGAGGAACGCCGCCATGTCAGCCGGCCGCTGCGTCGGCATGGGGTGGGTGGAGCGCTTGACCAAGGTCCGTAGGGCAGAGGAGGCCTGGGGGAGCTCGATGGCAATGTCGAGGCCCTCCTGCTCCCGCAGCCGAGCGCGCAGTCGTTGGGTGGTGCGCGCTGCCGGGCGGCCGGTCAGCAGGTAGAAGGCGATGGCACCGAGGGCGAAGACATCGAGACGGACGCGGTCGACGTCGGGGTTGAAGAAGCTCTCGGGAGCGGCGAAGCCTTCGGTGAGCCAGCGGTCGCTCGTGACGTCATCGGCATCCGATGTGGCTGCCGACGGGGCGAGACCGGGTGGAGGTGGTGGGCCCTGGGGACGAGGGACGGCACCGCCGGCCGCAGCCAGTCGAGTCACGCCGTCGGTCGTGTGGGTCGCCGTGGGGTCGACGGCACCCGCGACCCGCCAGTCGCCCACACGGACCTTGAGGTCGTCACTGGACCCGGGCACGGGCCGGACCCAGATGGCTCGGGGCGAGAGGCTGCGGTGGACGACGCGGTTGGCATGCGCGTACTGGAGGGTCTCGCCGACCTGGCGCAGAATCGCCAGCTGGGTCGCAAGCGGGACGCCGTGGGACTGACCTGCCAGCCACAGGTCGAGGCGCTGCCAGGTGTCGTCGGAGGGGACCGCCAGGCCGACGCCGAGCTCGCAGTCGACGACGTCGCGCACCGGGACAAGACCGTCGTGGTGCAACCTGCCCAGCGTGCGAAGTTCGTGAGCCGCCAGGCTGAGCAGGGCATCGCGGGCGTTGGCGGGGGAGCCGGGGGGAGGGACCTGGAAGCGGATCCTCACCTTCTCCTTCGTGGCGACGTGCTCGCCGAGCCAGTCCTGCCACGTGTCGCCGGAGTCCACTGCTCCGCCGCTCAGAGCCCAGGAGCCGAAGATGCGCTCGCGACGCTGAACCTGCGCGATGCGGCCGACGGCGGCCACCACCCGTGCTTCTTGGAGTGCGTCGATGGCGTGACGGTGGGGTTCTTCGAGGACGAGCGTGGAGACGCCGGGGAGGTTGGTCTTGTCCTCAGCTCCGTCGGGCCCGTAGAGGCCGTGCTTAGCCAGGTCGGACAGCGTGCACGTGAACCGTTCGTGGTGAAGGAACACCGATGCCTTGATGAACGGGATGACCTGCCGGGCGTCGACCTGTTCACCCGATTGTCGGGCCAGTTCCTGGACCTCGTGGTTGAGGCGGGACCGAAGGAACTTGGCCTTGTCGTTGGCCAGCCTGAGTGGGGACTCCTCGGGTCGCCTGCCGGGACGAACCCAAGAGTGCTCGTCGCCGCCCAGGACACCCTCGTAGTGCTTCAGCTCGATGAGGTGGAGCCGGCCCCGGCCGAGGACGAGGAGGTCGATCTCGTGCCAGCGACCCTTGAGGTCCATGAATGTCAGGTTGCTCCACGCGCGGAACGGGGTCTCGTCCGGGAGGACTCTGCGGATCAGCTCAAGGCCTGCGGCCTCGTGCGCGAAGGGAGAACGGGTGACTTCGACCCAGCGGTCATGGCCGGGCTGCGTCATCGCACAATCTCCTCCATGTCCCACTGTTGTTTGCTCTGGCCTTGAGGTGTCACAAACCTACCTGTGTCTCTGTCGGCTTCGAGTGCCGGGCGCACGCTGCGTGACGTTTTACGCAATGGTGACGAAGGTGATGCCGGCAGCCTTGTACTTCTCCTCGCCCCAGATGCCCTCCTTCTCGACCTTCATTAGGTCGTAGTTCTCCCTCGCGGTGACGCACACCACCTCTCGCAAACGGGCAAGTTCAGCCAGCCACTTATCAGCGGTGGTGACTGTCGTGAGGGTCTCGAAGTCGATCTTGTAGAGGTGGTCGGCGTGGAGCGCATCGTCAGAACCGTTCTTTGGCACTGGAATGCCTCGTTCGGCGTAGGACGTGACCACTGCGTGGGCGGCTTCGGACCGGCGGGCGATGGTGGACGTCTTGTTCGTGTTCCGACGCCGCAGTTCGTGCCTGAGCACACGCAGCGCATCGCTCGCGTCGACGTGACCCTCGCGGACGCCCTGAGCGAGCCAGGCGGCGAGTCGAGCGTCGCGGATGTCCCGGGCCGTGGCCGTCAATGGTTCTGTGGCGTCGCTCATGGTGCTCCTTGTGGTGTGCCTCGGTGCTGCTCATCGGCACCTGGCGGCAATCAGGCTCTTCCCAATCGAGGGTGTAGGACCTGACTTCGCCGTGGTCGGCGCG
>ERZ795062.987-NODE-987-length-21380-cov-4.899039_pt1 | contig 21380 bp, 23 predicted proteins | sample MGYA00375146_ERZ795062 | MGnify/ENA primary metagenome ERZ795062 (study PRJEB30191, sample SAMN05720281) | activated sludge metagenome | isolation source: Anaerobic digester | place: USA | collected 2015-07-16 ... | reverse complement strand
ACGGTGGAAATGAAATATTAAAAGGAACAACATTTACTAAATATAAGCAGTTTATCAATAATTGTTTTGAAATTTGTCCACGACAAGCCTTACATGCCAAGACATTGGGATTTGTACATCCGACAACCAAAGAAAGAATGTTTTTTAATTCTGAAATTCCCGATGATATGTCCCTATTAATCGAAAAATGGAGAAATTACACAGAATTTGCAAAGTAATACTCGACAATAACACAATAACTTTAACCGATGAAAAAAATAACATCAACCATCGTAGCTTTATTTGCTTTAAGCACCCTAGCAAGAGCATATACCCTGACTGGAAACATTGTCGACAAACAGGGCAATGGCATCGATAGCATTTTACTCAACACAAACAGGACAAAAGATGTTGCCTTAACTGATAAAAATGGATACTTCAGTATTGATGGAATAGAAGCAGAAGACACCCTTATATTCAAGAAAAGTGCTACAAAAATTGTCAAAATTCCAATTAATGGAATGAAAAAAACGAAAATAATTTTGGGAGAAAAAGTTGAGATTGAGGAATTTGTGAATGAAAAATTAGACATCGTTTTTCAAAATCTAGAGAATAGGGAAAGTACAGTTTCTGCTGATGTTTTTACCAATGACCGTTTACTTGCTACAAAAGAAACCAATTTGGAAGAAGCTCTGTTAAAGCTAAGTTCTTCTCTTACCCGTAATAAAAATGGAAAACTTGCTATATCCGAAACACTCTCTGCTACCGAAGAAGAAAATCCACTATTTGTTGTTAATGGAGAACCAATTTCTTCTATCAAAGATATTGCTATCAACACCGTAAAAATTGTGGAAATCCTGAAAGACCCGACCTCATGTGCCATTTATGGAGAAAAAGGCACTTATGGGGTTATTTTAATAAATTTGAAATAACCGTCTTTTTTATTCAATTGTATTATTTATCTTTGTAACCAACACCAAAACCTATAACGATGGAAAGTTTAGAAATGCAAATAGCCGCTAGGCTATTAAAAATTAAAGCAATAAAGCTACAACCTGCAAATCCGTTCACGTGGGCTTCAGGATGGAAGTCTCCCATCTATTGCGACAACCGCAAAACGTTGTCATATCCCGATCTTCGCAACTTTATCAAATTAGAAATAGCCCGTATTATCTTGGAAAAATATCCTGAAACAGAGGCTATTGCAGGAGTTGCCACCGGAGCAATTGCTCAAGGAGCGATGGTAGCCAACGAATTAAATTTGCCTTTTGTATATATTCGGTCGTCAAAAAAAGACCACGGTTTAGAAAATCTTATCGAAGGAGATTTGCGTCCGGGACAAAAAGTGGTGATAATTGAAGACCTAATATCAACTGGAGCAAGTAGTTTAAAAGCGGTGGAAGCTATTCGCAAAGACGGATGTGAAGTGTTGGGTATGCTTGCTATCTTCACCTATGGATTTCCAATTGCAGAAAACCAATTTAAAGATGAAAAAGTCGAGTTGACAACACTCTCAAACTATGAATCTGTTTTGAAATTAGCCCTACAAACTAATTACATCAAAGAATCTGATATCAAGACATTGCAAGAATGGAGAAAAGATCCTGCTAATTGGCAAAAATAAAACCAACTACTGAATGACGACATTTGAAAGCAAGACTGAAAGTATTTCAGCATCAAGTAAAGATATTTTTATAAAACTCTCAAACCTTGAAAATTTACAGGAAATAACCGAAAAAATTAACGATGATAGAGTAAAAAATATCAAATTAACTCCCGACACTTGTTATTTTCACGTAGACCCAATTGGCGAAGTAGGCATTAAGGCAATCGAAAAGACGGAATTTAAATCAATAAAATTCGAATCCGACAAATCGCCTGTTGTATTCAATATTTGGATAGAATTAGAAGAAATTTCTTCATCCCAAACAAATGTAAAAGTCATATTAAAAGCCGATTTACCAATGATGTTAAAAATGATGGTGAGTGATCCCATCAACAAATTCATTAATATATTAGCCTCTTCATTGACAAAAATTTCTTACTGAAATGGCAAAAAAACTTTGGGAAAAGAGCACCCAAATAAACGCTGAAATTGAAAGATTCACTATTGGAAAAGATAGAGAAATGGATATGTACCTCGCAAAATACGATGTACTAGGTTCCATTGCTCATATCATCATGCTCGAAAGTATCGGATTACTTTCCAAAAAAGAATTGGACTTATTGTGCAAAGCCCTTAAGGAAATTTATATTGATATCGAAAAAAATAATTTTTCTATCAACAAAGATGTAGAAGATATTCACTCTCAAGTAGAGCTTCTCCTCACAGAGAAATTAGGTGACATAGGAAAAAAAATACATAGCGGACGTTCTCGTAACGACCAAGTATTACTTGATTTAAAACTGTTTACCCGTGCTAAAATAGAAGAAATCATCCTCGAAATGGAAGGACTTTTCCAAACATTGATTGCACAAAGTAATCGTTATAAAGACGTATTAATGCCGGGATATACGCACTTGCAAATAGCCATGCCATCGTCCTTTGGTTTGTGGTTTGGAGCATATGCAGAAAGTCTCGTTGACGATATGCAATTGCTTCTTAGTGCATACAAGATTTGCAACCGCAACCCACTTGGTTCAGCAGCGGGCTATGGTTCTTCATTCCCGCTTAACAGACAAATGACAACTGATTTATTGGGATTTGACAACATGAATTACAATGTCATTTATGCACAAATGGGACGTGGCAAAATGGAACGTACCGTTGCCAATGCATTAGCCTCAGTGGCAGCCACTATTTCGAAATTAGCTTTTGATAGTTGTATGTTTACAAGCCAAAATTTCGGTTTTCTAAAACTGGCAGATGAATTTACAACAGGTTCCAGTATTATGCCTCACAAGAAAAATCCTGATGTTTTTGAACTAACTCGTTCAAAATGCAACAAAATACAAGGGATTCCTCAACAGATATTATTGATAACCAACAATTTACCATCGGGATATTTCCGTGACTTACAAATCCTAAAAGAAATATTTTTACCCATGTTTGATGAGCTAAAGGATTGCATCAAAATGACTCATTACATCATCGAAAGAGTAAAAATCAACGAAAATATTTTTGACGATAAAAAATACACACCCATTTTCAGTGTCGAAGAAGTGAACAAGCAAGTGTTATCAGGAATTCCTTTCAGAGATGCATACAAAAATGTCGGATTGGCTATAGAAGAAGGAGATTTCAATCCAGACACGAAAATCAATCATACGCACGAAGGTAGTATAGGAAACCTTTGTAATGATAAAATTGAAAACCTAATGGCGGATATTATTAGGCAATTTGATTTTCAAAAAGTAGAAAATGCAGAAAATAATCTGCTCAAATAATCACTTACACTATGTTTTTTAATTCTATTGTTTTCGGTCCCATAAAAAGCAGAAGATTAGGTACTTCTCTGGGGGTTAATTTACTCCCCGACAATGCAAAACTTTGCTCATTTGATTGTGTCTATTGTGAATGTGGTTTGAATGATAATAGTATAAAAAAAGATCCTATTCCTACACGCACCGAGGTAAAAACAGCTTTAAATCAAGCATTACAAGAATTAAAATCGCAAAATAAACCTATTGATACCATTACTTTTGCCGGAAATGGCGAGCCTACTATGCACCCCGAATTTAAAGAGATTATAGAGGACACTATTATTCTTCGCAACCAGTATGCAAGTGGTGCTGTCATTTCTGTTTTATCAAACGCATGGCATATTTCAAATCCCAATATTTTTTCAGCCTTACGCAAGATTGATAATAATATTTTAAAACTTGATAGTGCAATAAAAGAAACCATTATCACTATAAATCAACCGAACAATACAAACTTTGAAGTTGAAGATATTATCAAAAATCTTACCAAATTCAATGGAGAATGCATTATCCAAACACTCTTCGTTCGAGGGTACTACAATGGCAAGAAAATCGACAATACAACCGAAGAAGAAATCGAAGCATGGCTAAACGCACTAAAAATAATACAACCGAAACAAGTCATGATTTATGCAATAGACAGAGCTACTCCTGTTAAAACATTGGAAAAAATACCGTTAGAAGAGCTGAAATCTATTGCTGCAAGAGGTAAAAAACTCGGTTTTGACATGACAGTCTCTGCATGAAACCTTCAAAGCGAATATTGATTTGTCCTCTCAATTGGGGATTAGGTCACGCTTCTCGTTGCATACCTATTATTCGATATTTATTAAACAATGGACATGAAGTAATCATTGCCTCGTGTGGCGTTTCAGGCGAATTGTTACGACAAGAATTTCCGTTGTTACAACATATCGATTTTCCTTCCTTCCGAGTAAAATACAGTAAAAAAAACACACAAATATTTGCTATTCTGTGTTGCCTTCCGAACATTATACAAGTTTCAATCAAAGAACATTTTCAACTAAAAAAATTGGTTAAACAATGGAATATTGACATGGTTATTTCCGACAACAGATTCGGCTTATGGAACAAGCGGATAACTTCAGTCTATATAACACACCAACTAATGGTAAAAATGCCAAAATCAGTTCAATTCATGGAGCCTATTATTTCACGGGTTCATCGATTTGTCATTGAAAAATATGATTATTGCCTTATTCCGGATTTCTCGGACAAAGAAAGTTCGATTGCTGGTGATTTAACACACAAATACAAACTGCCATCAAACGCAAATTTTATTGGTACAATATCACGTTTTAATAAAAATACAGAAAACATATTAAGAAAAGAAAAATACAAATCAGACATTCTAATCATCTTATCAGGGATTGAACCTCAAAGGAGTATTTTAGAAAAGGAATTAATACGAAAAATACAGAAAACAAATCTTTCTACTGTATTAATACAAGGGATTTTTAGCCCCCAAAAAAGCATTCGGACAGAAAATAATATAACAATCATCTCCCATGAAACTCAAGATGAGGTAGAACAGCGTTTAGCCAATTCTAAAACAATTATTTGCCGTTCCGGCTATAGCAATCTCATGGATTTAATTTCGTTGCAGAAATCCGCAATAATCATACCGACACCCGGACAAACAGAACAAGAATACTTGGCCGATTACCTTTCTAGAAAAAATTTGTTTGTCTCTCAATACCAGAACCAAATTAATATTGAGGAAGGAATTAAAGACCTATCTTCAAAAAAAATAATGATTCCGAGAAAACCTCTCAAATTACCCTTCTAAAAAAACTCTATATTTTTTGCCCATAAGCCAAATCTCCTGCATCTCCTAAACCCGGCACAATGTACGAATGTTCGTTTAACTCTGGATCGATAGCCGCCACCCATAATGTAATGTTAGCTTCATTCGCAAAATTCTTTTCCAAATAGTCAATTGCATTTTGACTTGCAATAATGGTCGCAAAATGTATTTCTTTCGGCGATCCTTTTGTTTTTAGAGCATGGAAAGCCAATTCCATAGAAGAACCAGTAGCCAGCATTGGATCACCTAGAATAAGCGTCTTTCCATCTAAATTAGGAGAAGCAATATATTCGATAAAAACTTCAAATTTTAAGGCATCTTTATATTTTCTATAAGCCGATATAAAAGCATTTTCTGCCATATCAAAATAAGAAAGAAGTCCTTGATGGAAAGGTAACCCCGCACGAAAAATAGTACCTAGAACAATTTCATTGTCAAATGTATGAACAGGAGCAATTCCCAATGGAGTTACAACGTTTTTAGAGGAATAACTTAATGATTTGCTTATTTCATAGGCCATGACCTCTCCTATTCTTTCAATGTTACGTCTAAACTTTAATCGGTCTTTCTGAATTTCAACCGAACGTATCTGTTCCAAAAAACTATTTAGTACAGAATTATTTTCTGAAAGATTATGAACTATCATATTACATGTTTTTTATCTTGACTTTTCTAAAGCTTCCTCTTTGTCATATATCTCTAACAAAGAAATATAGCGAATTGCTTTCTGGTATTGCTCCCTCCAACCACTCCAAAAATTGTCATCGGAAAGCGATTCATTATGGAAAAGGGAAACAAATTCACCATTAACCTCTTTTATTTTTTCTGCATACTCAGACATAATATCGAAAAGTTCCTCACTGCTTTTGCCCATATATTTTTTAAGAGTCACATCCATAATTACCAAGGGGTGCAATTTTAACGAAGAAATTCTATCTTGGACCAAATCATAAAAATAGAAAGGAGTACATGTACTCGCTCGAAACCCTATATAATGCGAATACCCAAGCGAATAATCGCTGGTTATACCTATTTGTTCCAACATTTGAAAACTTTGAGGAAACGAAAATTTAAGGAAATGGAATCTATTGATCTGAACTTTCACTTTGGTCAAATTTTCCAACCGCCTTTTCTCTTGAATGAGTTTTTTTATATTCAAATCAACACTATACGAAGGATGGAAACCAACGATAAGAGTGAGATAAAAAATCTTTTTGATTCTGTAGTACGGATGATAAAAAGAATAACCGTCATACTTACCTCTAGGACCGACATGAAGGAAAAAAACAGGTATTACTCCATTTTTATTGTGTATATCAACAATATAACTAACATTAAAAAAAGGATCCTCTTCTAAATGCAACAAAACTCTCAATTGAAATTTAAAACCACCCCAATCCCTCTTAAAAAGTTTTTGTGCCATTCTGAACAAGTTGATACACAAAAATTTAGATCTAAATTTATAGACATGGTCGATATCAACGGTTGGGCAAAAACGGAAACGAGATTTTTCTTTCTTCTTAAAATCAGGAAACCTCTTGATCAATAAATCCTCAAGTAAATAAGCCCATTGATCAACCAGTGGTTCATCTAAGAAATCATTTCTAAAAGCTAAACTATTTTCAGCCTTATACCTTCCATGCTCATCCAAATCGGAATTTTCATATTCCTCATATCTGGTAATCAAATAAAAAGCGGCAGAAAACAGATCAAAAGGCAAATCAAAATCAGGTGAAGAAGTCTTAAAAAATATTTTAGTATTATTCCACCCAACGACTTCAGGAAAAATTTCTTTTATACCTTTCGAGAATAGTAAACCATTAGGTTCAATAGTAAATGAATTTGGAACTTTTTGTACTCGACTATAACAAATAACTGGAATTACACTTTCCTCTGCGACCTCAATTTTATTCGTAAAGGAAACCTCCACCTTGAGAATATCCCGAAAAATATGTTCAAAGATGTACTTTACGCGAGGAGTATATTTTTCTGTATAAACCAGTACCATATAATTCTACAATAAATTTTGGTCAGCAAAGCTAAAATAACTTTCGCCGGATATTATAATGTGATCCAATACAGCTATATCGAAAAGTTTAGCTCCTTCTCTAATCTTATCAGTTATCATTTTATCTTCCTTGCTAGGAGCATTCGTACCAGACGGATGATTATGACACAAAACCAAAGCCGAAGCTGAATATTGAATGGCATATTTGAAAACAATGCGGCAATCTACAACCGTCTGAGAAATACCTCCACTTGATACCTTCATTTTAGAGACAACCTTGTTTCCTCTATTCAAAAGCAAAATCCAAAACTCTTCATGCGACAAATCAGACAAAATCGGATAAAAAAATTCCGCAACCTGCTGACTTGATTGTATCGAACTTTGCACTGAAGGGCTTGTGTTTTTTCTCCTTCTTCCTAGCTCCAAAGCTGCTACAATACTAATCGCTTTTGCATCCCCAATACCTTTTACTTCTTTTGTCAATTCCTTAACAGTAAACTTACTCAACTCATTCAAATCATTATGAGCCTGCAACAACAATTTCTTTCCTAATTCAACAGCTGTTTCATTACGAGTTCCAGAGCCAATAATAACGGCAATAAGCTCTGCATCTGTAAGGGAAAAAATTCCTTTTTGTAATAATTTCTCTCTTGGTCTATCCTCTTCCGACCATTGCTTAATGCTAAGGTTTTTACTTTGCAACATTTACTTTCAAAAATACATTTTTTAAGATATAGAACAAAATATTATTAATTATTTCGTATAATAAAACAAAAAAGGCTCCTCTGAAATTCAGAAAGCCTTTTCCATTAATTTAAAAAAAACAAAATATTAATCCAACTTATTCACACGCAAAGCCAATTTTGATTTCAAATTATTAGCTTTATTCTTATGAATGATACTTTTCTTTGCTAACTTATCCAACATTGCAATAACCGTAGGCAACAAAGCTTGTGCTTCTTCTTTCTGACGCATAGAACGCAATGTTCTTACGGCATTACGAGCTGTTTTAGCATAATATTTATTATGCAATCTCCTTTTTTCGGTCTGTCGAATTCTTTTTTCTGATGATTTATGATTTGCCATCTTTTTCAAATAAATTATAAACTTTGTAGCCCCTAGGGGAATCGAACCCCTCTTTCAAGAATGAAAATCTTGCGTCCTAACCGATAGACGAAGGGGCCATCGGTGCAACCTATCAGAGGACATAGTCCCCAATTGCGGGTGCAAATATACGCCTCTTTTTCATTTCTGCAAAATTTTATTTGCTTTTTTTAAAAAATATATAAAGAGCTCTACCCATAGAGATTATATAGAGGATAAATGCCCATAAAGAGGACTCCTACAAAAAAACCGGCGACCAATTGCCAAGGGGTATGTGCCTTTAGTCGCAAGCGAGACCAAGCAATCAAACCGGCACAAAAAATAACGATTATATATAACCACATCTCATTTTGATGGAAATAATAAGTAATCGCAAAAACCGCTCCGGTTAAGCCTCCAATGCCACTCATATGAGCACTAATCTTCCATTTTGTATTCACCACCATAACGACGGCTAAAGAAAGTACGAGTCCTAAAACCAAATAAATCATAAAAGGTGACACCCGTAAAAAGAAATAGAGAACAACAAGTAATGATGCACTGAAAAAAGTGTAAAGGTATGGAAGAAATCGCTCTTTGCGATCTGATATTTGGAGAGTATTTACCTTCCCCTTTTTATAGAGAATGATAATAATAAATAATGGCAATACGCAACAAAAAAATACAGGAGCTCCCAACACAAATAACTTACCATACTGATTATACATGAACAAATAGGGAGAATTTGCCAACAACAAAACCCCATATATTGGGATAAAGAGGGGCTGAAATAGTATACTTATAATTTTGGCAATTGTTTTTTCCATATTTCTGTTTTTAATTATTCTTTTTCTTGCCAATCTCCGTTATCCTTGATAAGTTGTATGAGTTTTTCCACAGCATCTGATTCAGGAATATTTCTTTCCATACAAGTTTGTTTTTTATACAGACTAATTGTTCCCTTACCTGCTCCTACATATCCATAATCAGCATCAGCCATTTCACCGGGTCCATTCACAATGCAACCCATAATACCTATTTTCAGTTTCTTTAAATGACCTGTTTCTAACTTAATTTTAGCAATAGCTGCTTGTATATCAAATAATGTTCTCCCACAACTGGGACAAGAGATATATTCTGTTTTACTCATCCTTGCACGGGTAGCTTGCAAAATAGAAAATGATAAAGCGATTATTTCAGACATTTGCACATTACCTCTACTTTCAATAGAAATTCCATCTCCAAATCCATCTAAGAAAAAAACGCCCAAATCTATGCTCGCTTTTATTTGTAATAATTCTATATCCGAATCTGTAAATTTTCGAGCCAGGATGACGCTGTTTTTAACTTTGCGAGTATAAAAAGAGGCAAAAACGGCTCTTCCTTCTCCTAAAGTATTTATGTGTTCTAATTCTAAATAGACTACTACGCTGGGAGTTCTCTCCAAGAAATGGATTATATCATCGGTAATTTCAGCATATTTCAGTTTCAAAAAAATTATAGATGCTTTATTCTTTGGGATAACAGAGAAAGTCTGGGCGGAAAACATAGGATAGGTGTTTTCTTCTGCCTTCCAATTTTCACTATCCAAGATTTGAGGGATATTTTTCAAACCAGGTTCGACATTTTTCTTGCCAGAATAAACAAAATCAGGCAACGGAGACTTATTATCAAAACAACACTGTTTAAAAGATTTCGTTATATCTAAAATAACAACAGGAGATTGCCCCCCTCCGATATTTTGAACGGTAATTGACTCTCTTTTTTGAAAATTGTACGGATGAAAAAAATCTGTAGAAAAAGCATATTTTATTTTCTCTGCATGCTTTCTTCTTTCGATGAAATCGACAATTTTGCGTGCTACAGGTATTTCATTTTGTGGATTTTCACTTAAAGAAACACGAATAGTGTCTCCAATGCCATCAGACAACAAGGATCCGATTCCGACTGCCGACTTCACTCTACCATCTTCTCCATCACCAGCCTCCGTAACACCCAAATGGAGAGGAAAATGCATATTTTCTTTGTCCATCGTTGCAACCAATAGACGAACAGTATGCACCATTACCAAAGTATTGGATGCCTTAATAGAGATAACTACATTTTGAAAGTTTTGTTCTACACAAATACGCAGAAATTCCATGCACGAGAAGACCATTCCCTCGGGAGTATCTCCATACCGGCTCATAATTCTATCGCTGAGTGAGCCGTGGTTGACTCCGATACGTATAGCGGTTTTATTTTTCTTGCAAATATCGATAAAAGGAATAAATTTTGCTCGTATTTTATTGATTTCCAAAACATACTCTGCATCAGTATATTCAAACTTTTTAAAAGTTTTTACACTATCAACATAATTGCCAGGATTAATACGTACCTTTTCGACATACAACGCGGCCACATCTGCAACTTTCGGATTAAAATGCACATCAGCTACAAGAGGCACAAAAACGTTTTTCCCCTCCAACGCAGCTTTAATATTCTGCAAATTTTCTGCTTCACGTACACCTTGAGTTGTTAAACGCACATATTCTCCACCTGCATTGGCTATTTCAATGCATTGATTAACACTTCCTTGAGTATCCAATGTGGAAGTGTTGGTCATTGATTGCAAACGAACAGGATTTTTTCCACCAAGAGGGACATTTCCTATTGCCACCTCATCGGAATGACGTCGTGAATAATTAAAAAGGTCTAAACAATAATTCATATTTTTATATTACAAGCAATCCACTACAGATTCCATTTTCATACTTCTTGACCCTTTTATCAAAATGCAATTGTCTATTACCGGATTAAGCATCAAATAGTCAATTAATTCGGCTGTCGTTTGGAAAACGGAAAATTTAGAAGAGACTCCACTAAAATTCTTTCCTACAAGAAAAACGTTTTGAAAAGCACTCTTATTGAGCAAATCAACAATTTTTTGATGTTCGCATTCGGCATCGTTTCCCAATTCGAACATATCTCCTAAAATAACAGTCTTGCTCTTATCGGTTTGTATATTATTAAAATTTCGTAAAGCAGCATCCATACTGGTTGGATTCGCATTATAAGAATCTAGTATCAACTCATTTTTTTCGGTTTTTTTGAGTTGGGAACGATTGTTTTCGGGAGTATAATCTTCGAGTCCTTTTTTTATAGCTTGTTCCGAAACTCCGAAATAAGATCCAACACAAACAGCTGATAATAAATTGGATAAATTATATTCGCCTATCAACCTTGTTGATACGGTATTCTGATTCGAGGAACCTTTTTGCCAAACAAAGGAAACGAAAGGGGAAGCAGATATAATTTTGCCCCACACATAAAAGCTTTCATTTGTGCCATAGATTATTTTTTCTATTCCTTCGGACATTCCTTGCAAATAGGGGTTTTCTCCATCGATGAAAATTTTACCATTTTTATCTTTTATAAAATCATACAACTCTTTTTTCGTATTCATTACCCCTTCAAAGGAGCCAAACCCTTCGAGATGGGCTTTGCCAACATTCGTAATCAACCCATAATTGGGCAAAGCTATATTTACCAAAGTTTTAATTTCCCCGGGATGATTAGCTCCCATTTCAACAATCGCAAATTCAGTTTTATCAGTCATTCCAAGCAAGGTCAATGGAACCCCGATATGGTTATTCAAATTTCCATGGGTATAGTGCAAATTGTATTTTTGTTTTAACACAGCGGCACAAAGCTCTTTTGTTGTTGTTTTGCCATTCGTACCTGTAATAGCCAAAATGGGCAACCCCAAATTTTTTCGATGAAATCGTGCCAAATCTTGAAGAGCAGTCAAACAATCATCTACCAAAAAGAACCTGTCATCGACGGCATATTTAGGTTCATCAACCACAGCAAGGACTGATCCTCTTTCAAGAGCAGAAAGAGCAAATTTATTTCCATTAAACGATTCTCCTTTTAATGCAAAGAAAATGGAGTTCTTAGGACAAACCCTGCTATCAATGGTAATCGTAGGAGATAATATAAAACGACTGTAAAGTTCTTCTATGTTCATCTTAGAGAATGTTATATCTTACAAAAGTAAAAAAAGCATTGCAATTATCTGAAAAAAACATAAAAAAAACCGTCTTGATGTAAAAAAGGCTACCTTTGTGGAAACGTTATAACGAATTTAAACTCACATCCTATGAGAAGAATCGGTTTCTTTATTTTATCCTTAGTTGCAATTTCTTCGTTTTTTATCTCCTGTTTGGACAGTGACGTTACCTATTCCAACAATCCTCATGTAGCAACTTTCTCAATACAATCAGACACATTGGTGCCGGGCATTGAAAACACCGTGTTTACAGTTGATACACTCAGTAAAAAAATTTATAATGCGGATTCTGTTACCTATGGTGCAAAAGTTACAAAACTCGTACCTACCATAACATTCTGCAAAGGGGCTTCAAAAATTTTAGTAAATGGTGTAGAGTGGAATTCGACCGATTCACTGGACTTTTCATCTCCATTGACAATGACTTTTGTTGCCACAGATGGCAAAACATCTGTTGATTACGAAGTTAGGATAAACAAGCATACGGTGAATCCCGACCAAATAATTTGGACAAAAAAAAGTTCTTCTATCAGCAGCTTAACAGGAATAAAAAGCCAAAAAGCCATTTGGTTTAACAGTAAAGCTTACTTTTTTGCACAAGACAATATTAATACCGTTATTTTTACGAGTCAAGATGGCAGTTCTTGGGCAAATATTGGTTCTACGTCCATTTCAATTGATGTAAATTCAATTATTCAACACAACTCCAAATTGTTTGCTGTTACCACAAGTAATGTGCTCATAAGCTCAATTGACGGGATTGAATGGGTAAATGGAACAACTGAATCGAATATTAAATTTATGAACACCCTGTGCTCGCTTTCCGGCAGATTATGGATTGCGGGGGAAGATGAAAACAACGAGTTATATCTATATTCTTCAACGGACGGAACAACTTGGACAAAAAGCAATGCTTTGGCAAGTAACTTTCCGTATTTAAACCAAGCAAAGACGACTCTCACTACGAAAACAAACATTGCAAAAGCCTACTTGTTGGGAGGCACATCTCAAAATTCAGAATATTCAGAAGGAGTCTTTTCATCGATGAATGGTTCTTATTGGATAAATACCCTTTCAGATGTTAACGGATTTTCTTTCGGATTACGAAAAAATGCAGCGGGCTTTTCCTTGGATAAAAAAATATTCTTTTTTGGTGGTCTAAACGCAACAAATGAGATTGTCAATGATTTTTATGTGTCAATTGATGAAGGCTGCACTTGGAAAGCGGCTGCTGATTATCAAAAATTGCCCGACACATTGGGGGCTAGAAAAAACGCATCTGCTTTTGTTGACGATAACAAAAATATTTGGATAATTGGAGGAGAAAGCCAATCCGAAAGTTTGTTTGATGTTTGGCAAGGAAGACTAAGAAAATTTGATTTCTTAATTCAAGAATAAAATGAAGAAAATTGCACTTTTCCCGGGATCATTTGACCCTTTTACAATCGGACATTATAGTCTGGTAAAAAGGGCTCTTTCTATTTTTGATGAAATTATCATTGCTATTGGCATTAACACGACAAAAGATAATTATTCTGACATTGATGACCGCAAAAAAAACATTGAAAAAATTTTTGAAGAAGAAAATGAAAAAATTAAAGTCATCGTTTACAAAGACCTTACAGCAGACATTGTAGAAAAGGAAAAAGCAACTTGCATACTACGAGGCATACGAAACACTACAGACTACGAATACGAAAAAAATATCGCTGATATCCACAGAGAACTTTTCAATATAGAAACAGTATTTTTGTTTGCTGACCTGAAATATGCTCATATTTCCTCCTCAATGATCCGTGAATTGGAAAAATACGGCAAAAACACCTCTGAATTACGTCCTTAAAAAATTAGATTCTCAATCCGCTTAGCAATGAGATATACATTTCGATTGCATCACTTATTTCAGAAATATAGATATATTCATCTGCTGTATGGGAACGAGCCGAATCGCCTACTCCAATCTTGACAGAAGGAAATGACATAAAAGTTTGGTCGGACAACGTGGAAGAGCCGAAAACAGGTAAATTCATCGAAAGACATTTTTTCACAAAAGCATGATTTTTGTCAACAGAAGATGAATTTAATCTGAACGAACGAGCGACTACATCAGACTGTACATTAGATTGTATTACTTCAAAAACCTCCTTATTGGTATAACATTCATTTACTCGAATATCCACCGAAAACGAACACTTATCGGGCACTACGTTATGTTGGATTCCCGCACTAATGAGGGTAACGCTCATTTTAACCTTTCCAAGTAAATCAGAAACTTCAGGAAAACTATATGTTTGAAACCACTTAATATCTTCAACAGCCTTATATATCGCATTTACACCTTCTTCACGGGCTGCATGCCCCGATTTGCCGTGAGCCACACAATCGACTACCATTAGCCCTTTTTCTGCAATAGCTAATTGCATTTGGGTTGGTTCACCAACAATGGCAAAATCAATTTTGGGCAAAACTTTCACAAGACTTTCCATTCCATTAATGCCCGAAACTTCTTCCTCAGCCGAAATGGCGAGGACTAGATTATAAAGCTGTGGCGTATCCTTCAGGAACAAAAAGGTTGCAATCAGCGAAACCAAAGATGCATGAGCATCATTAGCCCCCAAACCGTATATTTTACCGTCCTTTTCAATCGGCTTAAATGGATCAATTGACCACGAAGAACTTGGCTGTACGGTATCCATATGAGAATTAAGCATAATGGTTGGTTTACTGTCATTAAGCTTGCCGGCAACACACCAAAGATTGTTATTATGTCTTGCAACAACACAACTATTCTGTTCCAAAAAATGGGACAAAAAATCAGCTTTTTGCACTTCATTCCTGCTAACAGAGGGTATTGTTATCAACTCTTTGAGCAAATTTATAGCCTGTTTTTTCAAAAGATCCATTACAACATCATTTTATTTTACCACTACGGTTCCCTTATTGCCATTTATCTCGGAAGCATGGGTTATGACAACCTGTTTCACACCAGCCTCAATTGCTTCAAAAGCATTTTCAAGTTTTGGTATCATTCCTCCTTGAATAATTTTTTGATTTACATAGTCAGCAAATATTTCAGGAGTAATTTTTTCAATCACGCTATCGTCATCATGTTCATCAAGCAAAACCCCCTTCTTCTCAAAACAAAACATCAACGTCACATCAAAAAATGGAGTCAAGGCCTTTGCCACTTCACCTGCTATTGTATCTGCATTAGTATTCAGCATAGAGCCTTTTTTATCGTGCGTAAGAGGTGCCATAACAGGCACAATGCCCTGTTTTATCAACGAACATAGAATTTGTCCGTCAACCTTTTCAACATCACCGACAAACCCGTAATCAATATCTTTCACGGGACGTCTAGCACTTTTTATCACATTCATATCTGCCCCTGTAAGTCCAAGTGCATTAACACCTTTTGCCTGAAGTCCGGCAACAATGTTTTTATTTACTAACCCAGCGTAAACCATAGTTACCACATCCAGTGTCGCCTTATCGGTTATACGTCGACCATCTACCATTTTACTTTCAATACCTAATCTTTCGGACATTTTAGTGGCAGAACGACCTCCTCCGTGTACTAATATTTTGTAACCTTTTATCGCAGAAAAATCTTCCAATAACTTATGAAGAGTTTTTTCTTCCTCAACTATTTTACCTCCAACTTTTATTAAAACAAGTTTTTCCATGTAACTATCTGTTTTTCTTTCTGCAAATGTAAAAAAAAGATGCGTTTATTTCCTTTTTTACCCTACTTTTGTACAAAAATCAAGTTGTTTTTACAAAATGCGTAAACTGAAAATTACAGAGCTAAATCGTATTAGTCCTGAAGAATTTAAGGAAAAGAATAAAACTCCCCTAATTGTTGTTTTGGACAATGTGAGAAGCCTCCACAATATTGGATCGGTTTTCCGTACCAGTGATGCCTTTTTATTGGAAAGTATATATCTCTGTGGTATCACGGCGACTCCTCCTAATGCGGAGATTCACAAGACAGCATTGGGTGCGGAATTTACAATGAGCTGGACTCATTTTGAAAATACCGAAGAAGCCATAAACAAACTCAAAAAAGAAAATTATACGATTTTTGCCATTGAACAAGTAGAAAGGAGCATTTCTCTACCGGATTTAAAATTGCCGAAAGGAAGAAAATTTGCCATTGTATTGGGAAATGAAGTGAAAGGTATTGAGCAAAAGATAGTTGATATGTGTGATGCTGCTATAGAAATACCTCAATTTGGGACAAAACACTCATTGAACGTATCCGTTGCAACAGGTATTGTCATTTGGGATTTTTTTAAACAAATAAAACAAAATATTTGACCATTTTACTTGCATAAAAACTACTTTTGTAGAAAATTTATGATTTCATCCGTCTGCATTTATTGTGCATCAAGTAATTCCATCGCACCCATCTACGGAGATGTTGCGATAAAGTTGGCTAACATGTTAGTTGATAATGATATTGCCATTCGTTTTGGTGCAGGAAACAATGGATTGATGGCAAAAATAGCAGATACGGTTGTCGCAAAAAACAAAGAAAAAATTACCGGCATTATTCCCCGTTTTATGTACGAAGAAAATTGGCATCACACCGGTTTGAGCAACCTCGTCATAACAGAGACAATGCACGAACGAAAACAGTTGATGGTAAAGGATGTCGATGCGGTGATTGCACTACCCGGTGGAATTGGAACATTAGAAGAATTGCTGGAAATAATTACATGGAAACAATTGGGCATTTTTTTGCAACCCATTATTATTGTTAACACGAACAATTATTTCAGCCCATTACTCAGTATGATAAACAAAGCTTCTGAGGAAAATTTTATGAGAAAAGAGCATTTAAACCTTTTTGGTGTTGTTGACACGGTGGACGAAATTCTAAAAGCCATTGAAGAATGTCCGATTTATGACATCTCAATAAGAAAATTTGCAGCTTTATAACGAAATGATAGACAGCACACTCATATCCGCATCATACGATTCTATATCAAGAGCCGCTTACGCTACTGATACGATACCTGCACTTCGGTTTTCAACTGATTCGTTACCAATAGCCAATCTTAAAAGTAATTCTATTCAAGCAACAATGGACTCTTTGCCATCGGTGATGAACCTTTTGCGACATCCTGTAGATTTACTAAATTTTGCAAACGACACGGTTAAACACCATGCAATAAATAACTTTGCAGGGATACCGAAAGTCACCTCTTTCTTTCACAGCGATATTGTTATCAGTTCATTTATTGTTATTTTTCTTGCTTTATGCATAATCTTATTTTTGGACAGAAGATCCAAAATTAGATATATCGGAAATATTTTTAGTTCAAAAAACGATTCTGTATCAATTAGGATAACAGCAAAAGAACAAATTCGTGTCATCTTTTTTGGCATCGTCGCAGTAATCGGATATGGAGGCTTATTATTCTTTGTACTAACTAAGGGAGATACAGAATATATACCAAATCCATGGCAAATGCTTTCTTTTATGGGCATCGGATTCACTGCTGTTTTCTTAATAAAATATATCATATTGAAATTGTACATATTTGCTTTTTTTAGTGAAAGAGAATCAACAGGAATGAGGCAATATTTTTCGATTGTTTTCGCATTAGGGGCAATTGCTTTTTTAACTTTAGTAGGTTTAGTTTTCTCATCAGAAGCCATTCATCCTTTTTTATATAAAGGATTCTTGATTCTGATGATAATATCTTTATTGTTAACGTTTTACGTTCTTCTTAAAACATTTTTCAACCAAATAAATTTGCTTTTATATTTTATTTTGTATCTTTGCACCCTAGAAATTTTACCCCTGTTGATGTTTTTCAAAGCACTTGCAGGACAATTAAATTTTATCACTTAAAACTATAGCAAATTGAAAATAAAAAAGATATTGATTTCTCAGCCAAAACCAACGACTGAAAAATCACCCTACTATGATATTGCTGACAAGTACGGTGTTAAGATAGAATTTCGTCCTTTTATTAAAGTAGAGGGTGTAAGCAGCAAAGAATTTAGACAACAGAAGATCAATATTTCAGACCATACTGCCGTAATTTTCACAGCACGCACAGCCATTGACCACTTTTTCAGATTATGTGAGGAAATGCGGGTTACGATTCCCGAGACAATGAAGTATTTTTGCATTTCCGAAACAGTGGCATTGTACCTTCAAAAATATATCCAATATAGAAAAAGAAAAGTTTTCTTTGCAACTTCGGGAAAAATGGAGGATTTGATTGTTAGCATTCAAAAACACAATACCGAAAAGTACCTTTTAGCCGTTTCTGATGTACACAAGGACAACTATATTGCCTTACTTGACCAACACAACATAGAGTATACAAAGGCTGTATTTTATAAAACTGTAAGTAATGATTTTCAGGAGGGTGAATGTTTCGATTATGACGTTCTAGTATTTTTCAGCCCAGCAGGAATTGATTCACTAATAAAAAACTTTCCTGATTTCGTACAAGATGAAATATCCATCGGATGCTTCGGATCTACAACAATGCAAGCCGTAAAAGATGCAGGATTGAGATTGGACTTCAGTGCTCCTGCTCCGAATATACCATCTATGACAGCAGCTTTAGATTGTTATTTAAAAGAAAAACAAAAAGCTTGCACAAAAAAATAATAAAGACATAAGATTTCAAAAAATTATATCTCAAAAGCATTGCTCGGATAAAAATCAATACTTTTGAGATATTTTTTATTATGAAAGACCAACAATACACTTACCCTAAAAAGGAACATCTTTGTGGAAAAATTACAACCGAGGAACTTTTTTTGAAAGGATCATCTTTTGTCGTTTATCCTATACGGATTGTTTTTTGCAAGAATTCCGAAGGAAATGGTATTCCTGTTCGCCTATTAGCAAGTGTTTCAAAAAAAAGATTCAAAAAAGCAGTGGATCGGAATTTGGTAAAACGACAAATAAGAGAGGCTTACCGAAAAAATAAACTTGGTTTAATCGAACTCCTAAAAGAAGAAAAACAAGAAATTTCGTTAGGTATAGTTTATCTTTCTTCCGAAACAATTGAGAGTTCGAAAATTGAGGATGCAATTTCTCAAGGGTTTAAAATCCTTATGAGGAAGCTATTGCAAAAAAGGGAGTAAGTTCTTACCTTTCCAAAATGAAAAAGTTACTTGAAAAAATATTTTTATTACCCGTCTATTTTTACAGATATTGCATTTCGCCACTAAAACCTGCTACGTGCCGATATACACCTACGTGCTCTCAATATGCCGTAGAAGCTATCAAAAAACATGGTCCCTTTAAAGGTTCTTGGTTGGCTCTAAAGCGATTACTTCGTTGCCACCCTTGGGGAGGTAGCGGCTATGACCCGGTACCATGAAAAACGCATTTTTTAATATCCATACACACAATAAATTCGAAAACGCGAATGAAATCAACATTATCAATTTGGATATTGAAAATTTTGACCGCTCGCAACCCTGTTCTATTGGAATACCCCCTTGGCAGGTAAGTCAAGACAACGCAGTTTCGTTGGAAAAACTGCGAAAAATAAGTAAGGAAGAGAATGTTGTTGCTATTGGAGAAATCGGACTGGATAAACGCCTAGAGATAAGCGATGACGTTCAACTAAAGTTATTGACGGAACAAATTGGGATTGCCAAAGAAACAGAAAAGCCTATTATCTTTCATTGCGTAAATAAATACAGCGAACTCATCGCACTAAAAAAGAAACTAAAGATTCCAAATAAATGCATCATACACGGCTTCAGAGGAAATGCCAGATTAGCCCAACAGCTTATCCATGAAAATTTTTACTTGTCTTTTGGTGAAAAGATTATTTACCACCCCGAAACAGTATTAGCCACACCTCTAAATCGAATCTTTACCGAAACAGACACCAGTTCTTGCGGAATAAAAGAAGTTTACGATATAGTTGGTCGTATAAAACAAATCGAAATAAAGGAACTGAAAGAATACATTGAAAAAAATATCCATGAATGCTTTCCTACACTAGTCTTTTAACAAGCCATTTGTAAAAATTGGAAACATTCCTCATAGAATAAATTTTTTAAAAGAAAGTATAAAAGTTCGATGATATTTTTCATAAATTTACGAACAGTTTACCTGATATTTTTCAAACAAACTTTACAATATACATTTTCACTATGCTAGACCCAAATCAAACAATCGAAATTTTTTGCGTAAATAATAATCAAAAAGTAAATATCCCCATTGGTTACAATCTAATAGAGGTTTACAAAAAATTGGATGTTAAATTACCATATAAACTAGTAGCAGCAAGAGTCAACAACAAAATAGAGAGTTTAAATTACGTGCTTTATAGAAATAAAACCATTGAGTACATTGATTTAAGCGTCGAAACAGGAATGCGGGTTTATGTACGTTCACTTATTTTTGTTCTCTATAAGGCTATTTATGATCTTATTCCTGAAGGAATATTAAGGATAGAACACTCTGTTTCAAAGGGTTATTATTGTGAAATAACACAAAATGGAGAAAAAATATCGTTAAAACAATTGGATCAGGTAAAACAACGAATGAGAAATATCATTAATCAGGATATTCCTTTTCAAGCAGAATATAAACCAATAGCTGAAGTTATTGAGATTTTTAGGCAGTTGAAGAAACAAGATAACTTTGAACTTCTAAAAACTTTTAAGCAATATTACGCCGAATACCAAACTTTGGAAGGCTTACCTGATTTCTATAATGGGACATTGGTTCCTTCTACAGGGTATCTTTCTCTTTTTGATATTCACGATTATTATAAAGGGTTTTTGCTCCAAATACCAAAAAGAGAACATCCTGTAGTATTAGAAGACATCGTTGTTCAAAACAAATTATTTGAGGTCTTTTCTGATCACCGAAATTGGTGTCGTATTGTTGGTATAAACAACTTGGCTGATTTCAATAAAATAGAAAAAAATCGCCTAAACGATTTTGTTAAAGTAACAGAGGCTTTACATGAAAAGAAAATTGCTCAAATATCTGATAAAATTGCTCAAAA
>ERZ795062.986-NODE-986-length-21385-cov-4.605110_pt1 | contig 21385 bp, 18 predicted proteins | sample MGYA00375146_ERZ795062 | MGnify/ENA primary metagenome ERZ795062 (study PRJEB30191, sample SAMN05720281) | activated sludge metagenome | isolation source: Anaerobic digester | place: USA | collected 2015-07-16 ... | reverse complement strand
CACTCGATCGTGCCCGGCGGCTTACTCGTGACATCAAGGGTGACCCGGTTGATCTGCGGAACTTCATTGGTGATGCGCGTCGAAATCCGCGCCAGCAGGTCATACGGGAGCCGTGACCAGTCAGCGGTCATCGCGTCCTCACTGGACACTGGCCGCAGCACAATGGGGTGCCCGTAGGTGCGACCGTCGCCCTGCACTCCAACAGAACGTACGTCAGCTAGCAGCACCACAGGGAACTGCCAGACGTCGGAGTCCAAGCCCGCCGCGGTTAGTTCCTCGCGGGCAATGGCATCGGCATCGCGCAGGATCGCGAGCCGCTCCGAGTCGATCGCACCAACGATGCGGATCGCCAACCCAGGGCCAGGGAACGGGTGGCGGTAGACGATCTCCGGTGGCAACCCGAGCTGGAGCCCAACGCTACGCACCTCATCCCTAAACAACAGCCGCAGTGGCTCGACAAGCTTGAACTGCAGGTCATCCGGCAGACCGCCGACATTGTGGTGGCGCTTGATATTCGCGGCACCGGTTCCACCGCCGGACTCGACAACATCCGGGTACAACGTGCCTTGCACGAGGAATTCGACCTCTTGTCCGTGCGCGCCTGCGTCCTCAACTACCTCTCGCGCGGCTTGCTCGAACACCCGAATGAATTCGCGCCCGATGATCTTCCGCTTCTGCTCTGGATCTGACACACCTGCCAGCGCTGTCAGGAACCGTTCCTGAGCGTTGACGACCTTGAGGTCAACGCCGGTGGCCGCCACGAAGTCCTGCTCAACCTGCTCAGCCTCACCCTTGCGGAGAAGCCCGTGGTCGACAAATACGCATGTCAGTTGATCTCCGACCGCGCGCTGAACTAGTGCCGCAGCGACCGCAGAATCCACCCCGCCGGAGAGCCCACAGATCACCTTCCCGGACCCAACCTGTGCTCGGATGATGTCAACCTGATCCGCGATTACATTCGCGGTGGTCCACTCACCTCGCAGCCCGGCGATCTGGTGCAGGAATTGCTGCAGCAACTGCTGCCCGCCCTCGGTATGAATCACCTCGGGGTGGAACTGAACGCCGGCAAAGCGGCGACTCACGTCCTCAAACGAGGCGACCGGAGCACCTGGGGTGGACGACGTGACCGTGAATCCCTCAGGTGCTGCCGTGACGGCATCGCCATGAGACATCCAGACGTTCGACTCCGGCGGCTGATGTTCAAGCAGTCGCGACTGCGTACGCAGCACTTCCAACGGGGTCCGACCGTATTCACTGCCGCCGGTGCGGGCGACCTCGCCACCGAGCGCCGCGGCCATGGCCTGAAACCCGTAGCAGATTCCGAATACCGGAACGCCCTGGTCGAAGAGTGCGGGATCAACCTGGGGAGCGTCGTCGGCATATACGCTCGCGGGCCCGCCCGACAGGATGATCGCGGCCGGCTTGTGCGCCATCAACTGCGCGACGGTTGCGGTATGAGGAACCACCTCGGAAAAAACCTGGGCCTCTCGAACCCGACGCGCGATCAACTGCGCGTACTGGGCACCGAAGTCAACAACGAGTACTTTCTGATCCTCCGACACGGGTCAAACCCTACGGGTTCTGTCTGACTGGCAACTAAGGCACTGGCCAAAACGAAGGGCCGGCGGGTTGCCCCGTCGGCCCTTCGTCTAGGTGTGAGACCTACCTCGAGTAATAGAAAGTCCCGTTTCCGGTCGCGAGGCTGATGAAGAACCAGATGATGCCGATCGCCAGAGTGATGAAACCGATGATGATGCCCGCCTTTGCGAGCCCTTCACCCGGCTGGCCGGTCTTCTTGATCTGGTTGAGGGCAACAAAACCAAGGATGATTCCAAGGATTGAGCCGATTCCACAGCACACACCGACGATTGACAGCACAAGCGAAGCAATGGCCAGACCATTGTTTCCTTGTGGAGTGCCGCCGGGGACAGACCCCATCGGAGGCGGTGGCGGTGGAAATCCGCCACCGGGCGGTGGTGGTGGTACGGGCGGCACGCCGCCGCCGGGCGGCGGTGGTGGAACCGGAGGAACGCCACCGGCATTGTCGCCACCAGGGGGCGGCGGAGTTGGTGTCGACATGACTATGCCTTTCGTCGTTGGGTAGTTCCCAAGCGACGCTAGCGCACTGAAGACCCTTCTGGCACGCTATGACTCACCTCAATAATCGGCAGGTGTAGTGCTCCAGACGCACCAACTGGCACGACAGGGTGATACGGAGCAACCGGGATTACCCGGTGATAGCCCTCACCGATCGGCGGACGTGGATCGGCCTCGCCCTTGTTCGGCCACATCGCAAGTGCACGCTCCGCCTGCGCGGTAATCGTCAACGATGGGTTCACACCCAGGTTGGCGGTAATCGTTGATCCGTCGACGACGTGCAAACCGTTGTAGCCATACGCGCGGTGGTAGGGGTCAACTACCCCGGTCGCCGCACTGTCACCGATCACACAACCACCCACGAAGTGGGCCGTCATCGACGCATGGGCGATGTCACCCATGTTGCCCATCGGCACACCCTTGATCTTGTTCGCCAGAATCCGAACCGCTTTGTTCGCAGACGGAATCCAGCTAGGTACCGGGTCGCCATCGCCCGGTCGGCTCGTCATGCGCCAACGCCCGAGGATTCGACTTCTGGTGCCGCTAACGGTGACGGAGTTGTCGAGCGTCTGCATGACAAGAGCGATAACAGTCCGCTGCGACCACCCTCGAACGCTCATCGACTTGGCAGCGGCAATGGGATCTGCGGCCAGTGCTCGGGTCCACGTCTTCCAACGCGGGACGCCAGGCTCTTCATCGGTCAAGATCGTCCCAAGCAGGCCCATCACGTTGGACCCCTTGCCGTACCTGACGGGTTCGATATGTGTGTGAGGCTCCGGGAAGAAGCTCGAAGTGATCGCAACACCTTGGGTGAAGTCCTCGCCACCCTTCGACGGCGGCTTGTCCGCCACTGCGCCAATCAGTGACTCCGAGTTCGTCCGCGACAACCGGCCGAGGGTGGGCGAGAGCTTCGGCAGGTGGCCCGTGTCCTTCATCCGGTGCAGAAGTTGTTGGGTGTTGAACGTTCCAGCCGCCACGATGACTTGATCGGCGGTCAGCGTGCGGCGGTCCTTGCCTAACCAGTCGCCGGTGCGTTCGACGTCAACAGCCCACGCGCCTTCGGATTGGCGAATGCCCCGAACCGTAGTCAGCGGGAGTACCTCCGCGCCTGCACTTTCTGCGAGCGCCAGGTAGTTCTTGACGAGGGTGTTCTTCGCGTTGTGACGGCAACCCGTCATGCACTCGCCACATTCAATACATCCGGTGCGGTCAGGCCCAACTCCGCCGAAGAACGGATCCGGCACGGATTCCCCGGCCTTGGGTCCAAAGAAGACTCCCACTGGCGTGAGCTTGAACGTATCGCCGACGCCCATCTCGTCAGCGGTCTCCTTCATCGCCACGTCGGCTGGAGTCATCGTCGGGTTCTGGGTCACGCCTAGCATCCGGGTCGCCTGGTCGTAGTACGGCGAAAGCTCAGCATGCCAATCGGTGATGTGCGCCCACTGCTTGTCGTTGAAGAACTCTGCAGGTGGGACATAAAGCGTGTTGGCGTAGACGAGCGACCCGCCGCCAACTCCGGCGCCTGCCAACACGATGACGTCACGCAGGAAGTGGATCCGCTGGATCCCCTGCAAGCCCAATTTGGGTGCAAACAGGAAGCGGCGAAGTCGCCAGGACGTCTTTGCGAAGTCCGCGTCTTCGTACCGACGACCGGCCTCGATCACACCAACCTTGTAGCCCTTTTCAACCAGTCGCAGTGCCGAGACGGAACCACCAAAACCGGATCCAATAACTAGTACGTCGTAATCACTCATGGTCGCCCCAACTTCTTCATCATCTTCGAATAGCCCACGAGCACTGCACCCCACTGCTTGTGCGTCATGAAAGGCGGCGTTCCCCAGCCAGCGAGCCTTTGGGTTCCGATGGTCTGCGACTCCGTGTACTTCATCAGGCCTTCGCGCCCGTGCCGACGCCCGAGTCCGGAGTCCCCGAATCCGCCCATCGGAGCTCCGGTGGCGGCCCATGCGGTGGCATAACCCTCGTTGACGTTGACGGTCCCCGCGTGCAGTTTGGAAGCGATCTCGCGTCCACGCCGCAGATCCCGCGTGATCACCGATGCGTTCAACCCGTAATCGGTCCGGTTCGCCAGTTCAATTGCCTCGGCCTCCGTGTCGTACGGGTAGATGCTGACGACGGGGCCAAACGTCTCGTTGCTGAAACACGCCATGTCCTCGCTAACGTTTGCGAGAACCGTAGGTTCAAAGAAGAACGGCCCCACGTCCGGACGAGGCCGACCTCCGACAAGAACCGTCGCACCCTTGGCGCGCGCGTCGTCGACGTGACTGATGACCGTGTCGAGTTGTTTGCGGCTGATGAGGGACCCGACGTCGGCGTTCCACCCGACCTCAGCGGAAAGGCGCATCTTCTCGACGCGCGCCACCATCGCCTCGGTGAACTCCTCGGCGACACTGCGATGTACGTAGATGCGCTCCATGGAAATACACAGCTGTCCTGCATTTGCGAAGCTCGCACGTTGTGCGATCTCGGCCGCCTTGGCGATGTTCGCGTCGTCGCACACGATCATCGCGTTCTTCCCGCCAAGTTCCATCGAACAACCGACGAGGCGCTCGCCGCAGCGCGCCGCAACCTGACGGCCGACGCCAGTGGATCCGGTGAACATGATGTAGTCACCGCGCTCGGTGATCATCGGACCGACGACCGGACCCTCGCCAGCCACAACGCCGAACAACCCATCGGGAAGGCCAGCCTCGTACAAAAGGTCGATGAGCCACAGTGCCGACAGCGTTGTCTGAAGGTCAGGCTTGAGCACGATGCCGTTACCTGCCAAGAGCGCCGGGATGGCATCGCCAACAGCCAGCGTGAGCGGGTAGTTCCATGGCGAGATGACGCCAACGACACCCTTCGGGTGGTGCAATTCCACAGCCGTCGCGACAACGGGGACCGCGCCTGCGTGTTTGGTCGGTCGCAGGAGCCCGGCCGCGACCTTCGAGTAGTGCCGCGCCGTGATCGCAACATCAACGAGTTCCTCGACTGCATGGATTCGGGCCTTGCCGGATTCCAATTGGGCGATGTCGAGGCCTTCTTCGCGCCTGGCCAACACGAGGTCGTGGAACCGACGAATCACATCGCTACGGTGACGGACAGGGGTCGTGGCCCATGCCTTGGCCGCCTCGCGCGCGATCGCAAATGCGGTGTCGACTGCGTCTTCACTTGAATGCGGTATTTGGGTGATGGGCCGACCTGTGAACGGCGCGATTGCCGGAGTCGTGACTGGCTGGCTCCCGACACAAAGGTGTCGAACGAGGGCGGCTATTCGCTGATCGCTGACCGATTCATGCGGGTCGCTGGTGGCTGGCGTGGAAGGAAGTTGGTCGACAAGTGCCGTCATGACAACAGCCTAGGCGCTTGGGCCCTCGACCGGCAGCCCAGTGGCGAATTCCACCTCTTCGAGCAGTGCCGCTTCGACGCTGTCGGTGGGAAGTTCAGAGTCGTCCACGGCCACAACTTGCTGGTCGACTTGCCCGCCCGGAACTGGCTGCAGGGCGTCTCGGCGCAGTGCGACGACCGCGACTTGTTCGGCAATGTCGGCTTCATCCCAGTTTGCGTAGGGTGCAAGAACCCGTGCCACTGATTCGGCGACGTCGACACCTCCACCCCTGGTTTCCAGCGCAAGGCGCGTTCGACGCACGAGCACATCGTCGAGGCCAAGTGCACCCTCCCGGGTTACAGCGACAACTCCTTCAGCAAGCAGATACGGCGAATCCGGGTGCATCGGCTCCGCTAACTTCGGGTCGCTGGCGATCAGGTCGAGGACAGTTCGGGCACGGTCACCGTGGCGGCGAAGCAGGTGTTCAACAGCTGCCAACGAAAGTCCAGCTTCGCGAGCGGTCCGTTCTCGAGTCGCCCAGGCAGCGGCGTAACCAGCGGCTCCGACCAGCGGTAGTTCGTCGGTCTTGCTGGGCGGCACGCTGTCCGTGACGACCTCTGCCCGCGAGGTGACGGCAGCATCAACTGCGTCGGCCGCCATCACGCGGTAGGTCGTGTACTTGCCACCGGCGATGAGAACCAATCCAGGTGCTGGCCGAAGTACCGCATGTTCGCGCGACAGCGTGGCGGTGCCATCTTCCTGAGTTCCGGCACTTAGCAGGGGACGCAGGCCCGAGTAGACCCCAACGACATCGTCACGGGTCAGCGGTTTGGCAAGCCACTTGTTTGCCTCGGCAAGGAGGTACTCAACATCGGCTTCATCAACCTGCGGTTCTGATCGCGGACCTGAGTAGTCGGTGTCGGTTGTGCCGATGAGCCAATGCCGACCCCATGGCAACAGGAACAAGACACTCGTTGGCGTTCGGGCGATGAGTGCGCTGGTGGACGGAAATGCCTCACGCGGAACAACGAGATGGATGCCCTTGCTCTGACGAACAGCATGTTGTGAGGCCGCGCCCGCCATCTCGAGGAGGTCATCGGTCCATACCCCCGCAGCCCCGAGGACAACCCGAGCCCGAACCTCGAACTCCCGACCGGAGAGTTCATCGCGGATGGCGGCGCCAACTACTCGCCCGTCTTCGGAAATAAGCCGCACGACAGAGGTCCGAGTGGCGATCGCTGCACCGTGAGCGGCGGCAGTTCTGGCAACGGCCACGGTATGACGGGCATCGTCGATTTGGGCATCGTGGAACCGAACGGCGCCTACTAGCGCATCACTCTTGATCCCCGGTGCAATGCCCTTCACGATCTTTGCCGACAGCGTCTTGGGACGAGGCATCGCGCCGCCATACGCACCCAACCGACTCAGCATGTCGTAGACCGTGATCCCGAATCCGACGTACGGACGCTCCCACCCGCGTCGCGTCACCGGGTACAAGAACGGGACGGGCCGAACCAGGTGGGGTGCCAGCCGATCGAGCAGCAGGCCGCGTTCGGTCAGCGCCTCGTGAACCAGGGAGAACTCACGCTGTTCCAGGTAGCGAAGGCCACCGTGAGCGAGACGACTTGACCGGCTTGAGGTCCCACTCGCGAGGTCGTGTTGCTCCACGAGCGCGACGGAGAGTCCACGTTGAGCCGCATCAAGGGCACTTCCGCAACCAACAACGCCACCGCCGATGACAAGAACATCGAGTGGACTTGTCGAATCTGCCGCAGCCATTCGGGCCAAAGCCCCTGCGCGAGAAGCACGATCGAGCACGTCTGAACCAGGCGCAACCATGCCTAAAGCCTACGCGTCGAGTACAACCTCTACGCGTTGGAACTCCTTCAAGTCGCTGTAGCCGCTGATCGCCATTGCCCGACGCAGCCCGCCGACGAGGTTCATCGTGCCGTCGCTCATGCGGGATGGACCCAGTAGCACCTCTTCGAGACTGCCGACTGACCCGAGCTCAACGACCTCTCCACGGGGAAGTTCCGGGTGGGCGGCTTCCATCCCCCAGTGGCGTCCCCTGCCGGGCGCGTCTTCTGCGCGCGCCAATGGTGAACCAACCATGACTGCATCGGCGCCGCAGGCGATCGCCTTAACGATTGCACCGCTAGACCCCATGGCTCCGTCTGCAATCACGTGCACGTAGCGCCCGCCCGACTCATCCAGGTAGTCCCGTCGGGCCGAAGCGACGTCCGCGACGGCCGATGCCATCGGCACGCGGATCCCCAGCACGTCGTGGGTGGTGTGTGCGGCGCCTCCACCAAAGCCGACGAGGACGCCGGCCGCCCCGGCGCGCATGAGGTGCAGCGCAGCGCGATACGTGGCACAACCGCCGACGATGACCGGCACATCAAGCTCGAGGATGAACTCCTTGAGGTTGAGCGGCTCACCTTGAGTCGAAACGTGTTCGGCACTCACGGTGGTGCCACGAATCACGAAGATGTCAACACCAGCGTTGACGACAACCTCATGGAGTTCCTGGGTGTTCTGAGGCGACAATGCTCCAGCAACAGTCGCACCGGATTCACGCATCTCCTGGACGCGCAGGCGAACCAACTCTGGGTCGATCTGTACGGCGTACACCTCTTGGAGACGCGCGTTTGCAGATGCCACATCGAGTGATGCGATTTCTTCGTAGATGTCGCTCGGGTCGGCATAACGCGTCCACAAGCCCTCGAGGTTGAGAACTGCAAGTCCACCCGCTGCGGCAAATTGCTTCGCCGACTGTGGCGAGACCACGGAGTCCATCGGAGCCGCCACAATGGGGTGCTCAAACGGATACGCATCGATTTGCCAGGCCACGGAAACATCACGTGGATCCCGCGTGCGACGCGATGGCGCGATCGCTACTTCATCAAACGAGTAGCCACGACGGCCACGCTTACCTTCACCGATTTCGATCATGCTCATATGGTGGCACTTACCGCCCGTGATAGTTGGGTGCTTCGACAGTCATCTGAATGTCGTGGGGGTGGCTTTCCTTCAAACCGGCAGCGGTGATCCGCACGAACCGACCGTTGCGCTGGAGTTCGTCGATGGATTCCGCCCCTGCGTATCCCATCGCTGCTCGCAGCCCACCGATGAGTTGGTGCGCAACGACGGCCAGTCGTCCGCGATACGGAACCTGACCTTCGATGCCCTCGGGAACCAGCTTGTCGTCGGACAACACGTCGTCCTGGAAATACCGGTCCTTCGAGTAGGAACGTGCGTCTCCGCGACTCTGCATCGCGGCCAACGAACCCATTCCGCGGTACTGCTTGAACTGCTTGCCGTTGACGAATACGACGTCGCCCGGTGCCTCCTCGCAGCCAGCCAGCAACGAGCCAAGCATGACTGTGTCGGCTCCGGCGACGATGGCCTTGGCGATGTCACCGGAATACTGCAACCCGCCGTCACCGATGACGGGAACACCTGCCCGGCGAGCGGCCATCGAGGCTTCGTGGATCGCACTGACCTGCGGCACACCAACACCGGCGACAACCCGGGTCGTACAGATCGACCCAGGACCGACCCCAACCTTGATGCCGTCGGCACCTGCCTCAATCAGAGACTGCGCAGCCTCATAGGTTGCGATGTTCCCACCGATAACTTCAACATCTGTGTCGCGCTTGAGCCGCGCGACCATGTCGAGCACGGCGCGAGAATGCCCGTGCGCAGTATCAACAACAACCACGTCAACGCCGGCTTCCACCAGTGCGCGAGCACGCTTGTAGGCATCGTCGCCAACACCAACGGCAGCACCAACCACGAGGCGGCCGTCAGCATCCTTGGTTGCATCCGGGTACTGGTCGCTCTTGACGTAGTCCTTGACAGTGATCATGCCGCGGAGTCTTCCTCCGCCATCGACCAACGGGAGTTTCTCGATCTTGTTCGCTCGCAGGAGCGATAGCGCTTCTTCGCCAGCGATTCCGACAGGTGCAGTCACCAGCGGCATGCTCGTCATCACTTCACGGACTGGCCGCGACATGTCGTCTTCGAATCGCATGTCGCGATTCGTCACGATTCCGACGAGCACTCCCGAATCATCAACAACTGGCAGGCCGGAAATCCTGAATCGGGCGCACAGCCGGTCAACTTCCTCGAGGGTGTTGTCCGGACCGCACGTCACTGGATTCGTGACCATTCCTGCTTCGCTGCGCTTGACCAGATCAACTTGGCCCGCTTGGTCATCAATTGACAAGTTCCGGTGCAGGACACCCATCCCACCGAACCTGGCCATTGCGATTGCCATCCGGGCTTCCGTGACGGTGTCCATCGCACTAGAGATCAGCGGTACGGCAAGTGTGATGTTTCGAGTCAGTCGTGTGGACGTCTCGACGGCGCTGGGAATCAGGTTTGATTCGTTGGGCAACAACAGAACATCGTCGTACGTCAACCCGAGGTAGCCGAACTTGGCTTCGCGTTCCGCCGCAGCAGATCGCTCGAACGTTCCCTGTGCCCCTACGTCTTCCGAGCCAACCGTCATTGCGCGCCCCTTCGCCAGTCACCCTTAGCGCTCAAGAGTAGACCGAAGTCGCAAATCCCCCTAGCGGCAGGCGCATGCAAACCGTCCTCGTGCGAGCAATCCGCACCGAATCCGGCTCGAATCACGTGCCCAGCGCGGTATTCGGTGAGATATGCCACCTGAGGCGCCAATCTCACCGAATGCTTCGGGATGAGCGATAGGCGATGAGTCTGGGACCTTATTCCGGTAGCGACTCGAACGCTGTCTCACGCATCTTCACCGCAACAACGGCGGCCACCGCGCACGTCACTGCGACGTAGACGCCGAACCAAACCAGCGAACCGTTGCCGACGAGCCAGGTACTGATCATCGGGCCAGTGCCCCCGAACACGGCGACGGCGAAGGCGAAGCACAGGCCGAAGCCTGACCCACGAAGTCGACTCGGGAACCGCTCGAGCAAGGAGCCGATGAGAACTGCCTGCACTGCTGCCTCCGGAATGACAATGATCAACTGCCCAGCCAACACCTGGCCCGATGCGAGCAGCATCAGCGCTGGCACACAAGTCAGAGCCAATCCCGCAAAGCCGAGAATGAGCAGTCGCCGCCGACCAATCCGGTCGGAGCACCACCCGAAAATCGGGATCAGGACGACGAGTCCAATGAGAGCCAGCGTATTGGCCTCGAACGCAACCTGCGCCGAATGTCCGGATGCCTTCGCCAGCGCGGGGAATCCCGAAATCAGGCCGAAGAAGCTCAGCGATGCCGCGCCGACTATCACGAAGGTCACCGCAGCACTGGCGCGATGTTTGGCCAGCACCGTACGAACAGGCTTTGGATCATGACCGACCGAACGGTCAAGAGTCTCCCGCGTTCCGCGACGAATGAAGAAGCCGACGATGCCCAGAACGCCTCCGATCAGGAAGGGGATCCGCCACCCAAATGCCGACAACTCGGCATCAGTCATAACCGTCGTCAACAGTAGGCCAACGGCAGCCCCGAGCAGGGTCCCAATCATGATCGTTGTGGCGTACACAGAGGTGAAGATTCCGCGGCGATTGGCGGGCGCACTCTCAGCGAGAAATGCGCCGACGGCGGATGTTTCGCCGCCAAGTGACAGCCCCTGGATGATCCGCAACGCAAGCAATATCACTGCCGCCCAGATGCCGATGCTGGCGGCCGTAGGAACCAGGGCGATCCCCAGGCTCGTGATCGCCATGATCGTCACCGTTGTTGACAGGGCCGCCCGCCGTCCGACGCGGTCGCAGATCCGCCCGAGTAGAACACTGCCCACCGGTCGCGCAACGAATCCGACCGCGAATACCGCTAGGGCCGCCAAAAGTGAAGCAGTTGGGTTCGAGTTCGGAAAGATCTGTTCACTGAAGTAGACGGCGAATAGCGCGTAGATCGTCCAGTCGTACCACTCGACGATGTTCCCAACTGCACCGGCAAGTACCGCACGGCGACGAGATCGCGCCGTGTGGACGGAACGTTGCTTGGGAAACGTCGCGTCGACTTCGTCTGGCAACTTCTGCACGGCAGAGTCGCGTTCCAGTGTTCTTTCCATGCTCGTTAATCCCACCGAACGGGGCACTCTAAACGTGGGCGGGCAAGGAAGTTCCGGAAGGCGCCTGACCAGACTGCGCCAATCAGTGGCGGACGATTGCTCGCCAACTCCCGTTTTGGGCCCGCGCGCCGTTAGAGTCGAGGCGGTAGCCGATCCGACCGCTTGCTCAGGAGAAACGATGGCCCACGCCCAAATTTCACTGCCAGATCCACAAGAACATGTCGCGCAAGGGAAAGCCGCGCGTAAGGCCTATCCACGATCCGCCCTGGCGAATATCGAGTTCCCCGCGGATCGGCGCGATCCGGTCGACATCCTCATGGCGCAATCGGAATCGCGGGTTCAGGAACTTGTCCCGATCAGGTACGGCCGGATGTCAGCATCGCCATTCACCTTCTATCGCGGCGCTGCGGCAATCATGGCGGCTGACTTGGGTGTTGGACCTAACACCGGTCTCACAACTCAACTGTGCGGTGATGCGCACCTCGCGAATTTCGGCGTGTACTCCTCCCCGGAACGCCGGCTTGTCTTCGACGTCAACGACTTCGACGAGTCACATCCCGGTCCATGGGAATGGGATGTGAAGCGACTCGTTGCGAGCTTCGCGGTTGCTGGGCGCCACCGCGGCTTCTCCGCCGAGGAACGGCGGACGATCAACGAGGCAGTCGGAGCGTCCTACCGAAACGCGATGGCCGTGTTTAGCACTATGTCGAACCTCGAGGTTTGGTACGCACACGCTGATATCGATCAGGCACTGCAGGCGTTCGCCTCACCAGATGAAGCGTCCAAACTCGGCAAGGCGAAGCGCAAGGACCTCACCCGCGCACAGAAGTTGACGGCAAAGGCGAAGACTCGGACGTCGCTGCAGGCATTCAACAAGATGACGGTCAACACTGATGGTTCGCCGGAATTCCTCAGCCAGCCTCCGTTGTTGGTCCCTTTCCGCGAGATCATGGCCGAGGATCAGACCGAACAGGTGTGGGGCATGCTCCGCGGCGCGTTGGGCGCCTACCGGCGGAGCTTGCAGGATGACCGCAAACACCTGCTCAGCGAATTTGAGGTTGTCGACGGCGCACACAAAATCGTCGGTGTCGGAAGTGTCGGGCTGCGGGCTTGGGTGCTGCTGTTGCTGGGTCGCGATTCCGATGACCCACTGGTTCTTCAGGTCAAGCAATCGCAACAGTCAGTGCTCGAGCCGTTCACGACCCGGAGCAAGTACCGGAACCACGGCCAACGTGTTGTCAATGGCCAGCGTCTGCAACAGGCCTTCACAGACATCTTCCTGGGGTGGACCCGCGTCACTGGCCTCGACGGGCAAGTCCGGGACTTCTACGTGCGGCAATTGCGCGACGGCAAGGGTTCGGCCGACCTTGACCGAATGCCAGCGAGCGGGATGGAAATTTACGCACGCCTATGTGGTTGGACTCTGGCGCGCGCACATGCCCGTTCTGGCGATCGGATCGCGATCGCGAGCTACCTGGGTTCCGGCAGCTCATTTGAAGCAGCGATGGCAGTTTTCGCCGAGGCATACGCCGATCAGAACGAAAAGGACTACGCAGAGTTGCTGAATGCGATCAAGTCAGGCCGGATTGAGGCTCAAACGGGCATCTAGCCGCGTCGTGCACCACAATCGCCCGAAGCTCCGCCTTCTCGACTGGCGGTAAAGATCGGGTGAAAAATTGCCTCAGATGGGCTAAAGGATTGCTCGTTTCCGGCCGATGAATCCCCCAAGCACGTCGTTGAGCTCTGGAGGAAGCGTGACCACAGTCCTTGTTTGCGATGACGCACCTATGGCCCGCGAGGCTGTTCGCCGCGCATTGGCCGGCCTTCCAGGCGTTGAGCGTGTCACCGCGGCCGGTAGTGGCGAAGAGGTTCTGGCCCGGTATCCGCTCGAACGACCAGACCTGATTCTCATGGATGTTCGGATGCCAGGTATTGGCGGTGTTGAAGCGACGCGACGCCTGGTCTCCGCTCACCCCGACGCAGCAATTGTGATGCTCACGATGGGTGAGGACGCAGAGGGAGTCGCCCGCGCAGTATCGGGAGGCGCTCGCGGCTACATCGCCAAGGACGCTTCGCGCGAAGAACTGGCGAGCGCGATGACACTGGTGCTCGCAGCCGGATCGGACATGCCTGGGCAGCGCGGCTCCCGGACTCGTCCAGGCGGTGCACCCCCCACGTTGACTGAACGCGAGCAACAGGTACTCGATGGAATGAGCCGCGGACTGTCAAACGCGGGCATCGGCAAAGAGCTCTTCTTGTCCGAAGACACCGTCAAGACCCATGCCCGTCGGCTGTTCCGCAAGCTCGGCGCGGCTGATCGCGCTCAGGCTGTTGCGCTCGGCTTCCGCTGGGGATTCCTGCACTAGCCAGACTGGGCCTCAGTCAGCATCTGTCTCGCAGGCTCTGCAATCGGATTCAGTTCAAGCTCTTCGCTGATTTGCAGCGACTCGTCGAGCAGTTGAATTGCCTGCCCACGATCACCGACGGTTAACGCTGAGACTCCAGCGAATAACAACGACTTGGCGCGATGCCGCGGCGCTTGTGACCGATCCGCGACCCGGGCGGCATTGAGTGACACTTCAAGCGCCCGCTCGGCACGATCCTCCATCAACGAGATTTCCGCCTCGACCCAAGCGAGCCGGACTTGCTGGCGCCATTCGATCCGCGCGACAGAACGGGCCAACTCCCAATTGCGGCGCGCCTCGTCGACGTCGAAGTGGCCAACTGAATCAGCGGCCAATCCAACATATGCGTCGAAGGCGGTAACTTCGTCGGAAATCAGGAGCGCTTGAGCATCGTGACGCTGCGCCGCTGAATGCTCGTTCTGTTGGCGCAGCGTGCTGGCGATGGTGGTGTGCGCCAAAGCGGCCCAACGAGTCGGAGTGGGTGGCCCTTGCAGTAGGGGAGCCAACACATCCCACGCCTCTACGAACTTACCGATCGACGCGTAACACACGCCGAGAATCCAGCGAGCTTGCGAGTGGTCTCCGAGGTCCGTCGACCGATCAACTGCCAACGTCAGCGGTGCGATTCCAGGAGCCGGTGCTCCATGGAATGCGAACTCGTTCCCAATGTTGATCAGCGACGGGACGGGCAGTCCGCGGTAGTCAGTCTGACTCCGGGCTTCATCCACGAAGCGAACACTAGCGGGATTCACACGTCTGACCCGCGCACCTCCACCGTGACATGCGCAAACCCCCTTCGTGTTGGGGTTACTGGCCGGATTTCCGGCCTAGTAACCCCAACACGAAGGGGGTTTGCGTTCAGCTGTGCGGCTACCTAGTGGCTGTGTGAATGCCCACCGTGGGAATGACCGTGGCCATGATCGTCGTCTTCGTCCTCTTCAGGCTTCTCGACAACGAGAGCTTCGGTCGTGAGCAGCATGCCCGCGATCGAGGCCGCGTGCTCCAGTGCTGACCGAGTCACCTTGACGGGGTCGATAACACCCTGTGCAACGAGGTCGCCATACTCACCGGTGGCAGCGTTGTAGCCGTTGCCAACCCCAAGTTCGCGCACCTTCGCCACGATGACCTGGCCTGGCTCACCGGCGTTCTCGGCGATCCAGCGAAGCGGTTCGACTGCCGAGCGGCGAACAATCCCGACGCCAGTCGCGGTGTCGCCTTCGAGTCCGAGGTTGTCGTCGAGGACTGAAATCGCGTGAACGAGGGCGGATCCGCCACCAGCAACGATGCCTTCTTCGATAGCTGCACGAGTCGCAGAAACAGCGTCCTCAATACGGTGCTTCTTCTCCTTGAGCTCAACCTCGGTGTGAGCGCCCACCTTGATGACACACACGCCACCGGAAAGCTTGGCGAGGCGCTCCTGCAACTTCTCGCGATCCCAATCGCTGTCGCTGTTTTCGATCTCTGAGCGAATCAGGGCGACGCGGTCGGAAACTGCTTGGTGATCGCCACCGCCATCAACGACCGTTGTGTTGTCCTTGGTGACGACAACGCGACGGGCAGAACCGAGGACCTCGGGGCCGACCTGATCAAGCTTCAGCCCGATCTCAGCTGCGACCACCTGGGCGCCTGTCAGGATCGCCAGATCCTCAAGGATTGCCTTACGGCGATCGCCGAAGGCCGGAGCCTTGACCGCACATGACGAGAAGGTCCCACGAATACGGTTCACGACCAGCGTCGACAACGCCTCGCCGTCAACGTCTTCAGCGACGATGAACAACGGCTTGCCGGACTGCGCGATCTTCTCGAGCAGCGGGAGCAGCTCGCTGACTGCGCTGATCTTGCCCTGAACCAGGAGGACCTGTGCGTCTTCAAGCACAGCTTCCATCCGCTCGGCATCAGTCACGAAGTAAGGCGAGATGAAGCCCTTGTCGAACTGCATACCCTCGGTGAACTCAAGTTCCATCGCCGTGGTGCTGGACTCTTCGACGGAGATAACTCCGTCCTTGCCGACCTTGTCGAACGCATCAGCGATGAGTCCGCCGATCACGGCATCCTGCGAGGAGACTGTGGCGACCTGGGCGATCTCGTCCTTGCCCGCAACCTCACGTGCGTCTTCGAGCAGTTGTGCGTTGACAGCGGCAACGGCTGCATTGATTCCGCGCTTGATGTCCATCGGTGCGCCACCTGCAGTGACGACCTTGAGACCCTCGTGAACCATCGCCTGCGCCAACACGGTCGCGGTGGTCGTTCCGTCGCCAGCAACGTCGTTGGTCTTGGTGGCAACTTCCTTGGCCAGTTGGGCGCCAAGGTTTTCGTATGGGTCTTCGAGTTCGATCTCGCGAGCGATCGTCACGCCGTCATTCGTGATCGTGGGTGATCCCCACTTCTTGTCGATCACGACGTTGCGACCCTTCGGTCCCAGGGTGACCTTCACCGCGTCGGCGAGTGCATCCACTCCGCGCTCAAGCGAGTGGCGAGCATCTTCGTCAAATTCCAGAATCTTTGCCATTTTGTTTGTACATCCTTCAGTTGGCTAGAGCGGTACTAGTTGGCTAGAGCGGCGTTAATTCGAAAGTCATTTCAGGCCTCTACGCAGACCTGTCGCCAAGCGACATTCCCACGGAAGCCAATGGTTCGCGGCATGGAGGTTGTTGACTGGACCGAGGTTAGATTTACGTCAGAGCGAGCTTGCTCGCAGTAAATCGTTCTTGGTCCAGTCAACAACCGACCAAGCAATGAGCTACTTCTCGACGATCGCGAGAACGTCGCGGGCCGAGAGGATCAAGTACTCCTCGCCGTTGTACTTGATTTCGGTGCCTCCGTATTTGGAGTAAACAACTACGTCGTCAACGCTGATGTCGAGCGGAATGCGCTTTTCACCCTCGTCGTCGAAACGACCTGGTCCGACGGCCAGGACCTTGCCCTCTTGGGGCTTCTCCTTGGCGGTGTCGGGAATGACTAGGCCAGACGCAGTCGTCTGCTCAGCGTCCAACGGCTGCACGAGAATGCGGTCCTCGAGCGGTTTGATTGAGACGGACACGTTGCGTAAACCTCCCCTTGCGGGATCTGGTGGTTAACGGACTGTTTGATTTGTTTTCCCTCGCAGCGAGGCGTCGTCGCGGTGCCGCCGTACTTTGAGGATCAGCACTCACACGAGGCGAGTGCTAACGGACAGTATGCGCTACCGGTTAGCACTCAGTCAAGGAGAGTGCTAGGGATGTTTCCGGTCAATTTCGCGCATTCGCGCCGAATCGGGTGGGCACACTGCGGCACCCGTGCCGCTACTGCGTGCGACGAGGAAGGTAGTCCTGCAGAGCTGCGACCTTGAACCCCTGCTGCTGGATGTCTTTGAGTGCGCGCGGCAGATGCTTGTATAGATCGGGGCGCCAGTGCGTCAAGATGATGTCGCCTGGCTTGAGCTTGTCGCCCTGCGCGTAACGGATGTACGCCTTGGGCAGCGACGCGTTCCACAACACGATGTAGTCCATGCCGCATGCCTTCGCTGCCTGCTGCGTGACCTTGTTGAACTCCCCATATGGCGGCCGGAACATCCAGGGCTTCGCGCCGAACCAATCGGTGTAGCTAGCCGCTGGCTCGCAGATCTGCTTCTGCTGCCCGTCTGCGCTGAGCCCAGTCATCTGCGGATGAGTAATCGTGTGGTCCTGGACCGTCTGCCCAGTCATCTCGCTGATCTGCTTGTAGTAGTCCTTGCTACCGGAGATCTCGCTCTTCGTCAGAAATGGGGTGACTGGGATCCCGGTCTTGCGAATGATGTCCATGACCTTGGGATCGGCACTGACTCCATCGTCAATGGTAAGGAACACGACCTTGTCATCTGTCTTGATCGACCGAACAACCGGCGGCAACCCACCTGTTTCGCTGGGCGCGTTTACTTCACCAGGAGCTTCCGCGCGCATTTCGGTGCCGAGTGAGGCAACGTCGACCTTCTTGGATGCCTTCGTCGGGCTCGCCGAATCAACGGGTTGATCGCTTGAAGCAACACTTGCGCCGCAACCAGCCAACAGAAAGGTCCCCGCGCCCATGAGGGCGATCACGCGCGTCGAAACAGATATCACGAGACAAAGCGTACGCCGGGAGTTCCAGATCGTCGGTCAGCGCACCGCGGATCACCAAATCGGTTACCAGCGATCAGTGGCCATGATGAGCGTCGAGCGATATCTGTTCGACGGGCAGTGACGACTCCGCTCGAAATGCCAAACCCGTTGGTGCAACGTCAGCAGTCACCATTGCTGCACCAAGCGCGGCCACCATCGCGCCGTTATCCGTGCACAGCCCAGGTCGAGGCACCCGCAGTGCAACGCCGACGGCTTCACCACGAGTCGCGGCCATCTGTCGGAGCCGGGAGTTGGCAGCCACACCGCCACCAATCATCAAGTGATCAACTCCGTATTCGGAGCAGGCATCGAGCGCCTTGGTCACCAGCACGTCGACAACGGCTTCCTGAAAAGCCGCCGCCACGTCCGCGACAGGCACTGGCTCCCCCGACGCCTGCCTGGCCTCAATCCAACGGGCGACAGCGGTTTTCAGACCGCTGAATGAGAAGTCGAATCGATGCTCTGCCATATCGCGTGCACCGGTGAGGCCACGCGGAAACTCAATGGTGATCTTCCCGTCGGCGGCAACCCGATCAATCTGCGGGCCCCCTGGAAAAGGCAGCCCCAACACTCGGGCGACCTTGTCGAAGGCTTCGCCCGCGGCATCGTCCAACGTCATCCCAAGCGGTCGAATATCCGTTGCCACATCGGCCACAAGCAGGAGGCTGGTATGACCACCCGACACCAACAGCGCCACACTTGGCTCGGGGAGCGGCCCATGTTCCAGTTGATCAACCGCTACGTGGGCCGCCAAGTGGTTGACGGCGTACAGCGGCTTGTCCAAGGCCCATGAGAGCGCTTGGGCACTTGAGGTTCCCACCAGCAGGGCACCGACTAGACCCGGCCCGCCCGTCACAGCGACCGCGTCGATGTCGCGCAGTTCAACGCCAGCTTCGATACACGCGCGTGCCAGCGTCGGCGTCATCGCCTCCAGGTGCGCGCGACTCGCGATCTCCGGAACAACACCGCCGAATCGAGCGTGCTCATCGACACTTGAGGCAACGACGTCTGCCAACAACGTTCGACCACGCACGATGCCTACGCCTGTCTCGTCGCAAGACGTCTCAATCCCGAGGACAAGCGGTTCGCTCAAGGATCCCGCTCCGGTCACGACGCCTCCTCGAAATCACGCACTAGTACCAACGCCGTCTCGCCTCCCGGGTAGTAACCGGGACGTGTTCCCAACTCTGTGAAACCGACGGAGGTGTAAAGCGCGATGGCGGGCAAGTTATCGATCTTGACCTCGAGCAGGCATCGGCTCGCACCGTGCCGGATCGCTTCAGCCAGCACAACCGACAACAACTGACGCCCCAGCCCGGAGCGTTGCGAGTTCGGCGAGACGGCCAACGTCTGCAGATGCGCATCTGAATCGATGTAGGCAATCCCGGCGTAGCCATCGAGTCGTCTGCCGCGCGTGGCCACGACGTAGAACGCTGCCTGAGGAACGCGAGCCAGCTCGCTCCAGAAGGTTTCGGCACTCCACGCGTCGTAGGGGAATGCCTCCAAGTCCATCGATACCAATTCCGGAATGTCCTGCCACTGCAGCGGGCGCAGCAGCACATCGGCGGTGGCGCCATCGCCGGAAGCCTCGGGCGTCATCACGGCATCACGACCTGCGCGGACGGCACTGCATCGGGGCGCCGCAGGTAGAGCGGGAATGGCGCAAACAACCGCTGGTCAGAATCGAATGCGACTTGTGATCCCGACTCGTGGTCCGCGAGTTCCGGTTGACTTGTGGGAACGGTGTTGCCAGTCGCCATCTCTTGGGCTGCAATCCACTCAATCCACCGAGCCGACGGATGGGTCGGCGGCATCACTGTGACGGTATTCGCCGCCACCAGGTCGGGGTACCGATCAAGGCCGTTTCCCACCCACACCAGGTTCGCAAACGATTCGAGCAACTCCGCCGGTTTTGCCACGGCTGGTCCGGACCGACGATTTCCGTACGCGTCGTAGCGAGCCCAGTAGACCTCGCGACGGCGAGCGTCCGTGGCAACGATGAAGTCGCGGGTGTCGGATTCCGCAGGCAATGCGGCAACGAACTCGGCAGCGATGGCATCGTGTGAACACACCCCGACGACCTCGATGCCCAGCGCGAAACCGAGCGCCCGTGCGATCGCAACGCCCACGCGGGTCGAGGTATACGGACCAGGCCCCACGCCGACAACTACTCCAGTTAACGATGTGCGCTCGACGTCGGCTTCGCGGAGTAGTTCGTCGATCCGTGCCACGACTACTTCGCCAGGGTTGGCCGCGTCGATTTCATCGGCAGCCACAACCTCTTCGCCGGAAACCAGGGCAATCGACGACCACGTTGTGGAGGTGTCCAATGCCAGGCGCATAGGCCGCAGCCTAGTTGCGTGCTGGACCAAGGATCTGGTTCAACCTAGGGATTCGGGATTCCCAGGCCTGTCCTACCGTGTTCCATTCCACAGTCCGCACGTCGTCTTCGGGAGTTGAACCATCAATCTCGCCACCCGAGATCGCGCGTCGATCCAGCGATAGAACCAGGTACGAATCAGCCAGCTGCTCGACTCGTCCCACGCCCCATTCAACGACTGTCACCGAGCTCTCCAGCGAGTCGTCAAGGTCGAGCGAATCAATGTCCTGCAGCGACGCAACGCGGTACGCGTCGACATGAACCAGCGGCGGACCTGTACCCAATGAAGGGTGGACGCGGGCGATCACGAAGGTTGGACTCGAAATCGGGCCGCGCACGTTGAGGCCCTCTCCCAGTCCGCGGGTGAAGGTGGTTTTACCCGCACCGAGCGGACCATCAAGGATCAGGACATCACCCGCTTGGGCAAGGGACGCGACATCGCGACCGCAGGCAACCATCTGCTCAGCGGATTGCAGCGTGAGCACTAGCTGCCCGCGTCAGTCTCGGATGCGTTACGGCGGACCCGCGAGATCAACTCGCGCAGGGCGTAGTTCACTTCGGGGAACCGCTCAAGCATCAGCATGTGCCCTGTGTCCGCAAGCAACTCAAATTCCGCCTGCGGCATTCGGCGGATGATCTCCGCGCTGTGGGACGGCGGTGTCAGCAAGTCCTTGTCACCAACCATGACGAGAGCTTCGACGCCCGTCATGGCGGCCAGTGCCTCGGCCTTCTCGTGCGCCTCGAGTCCGGGCAGGAATTCGGCAATTACCTCGATTGGGGTTGCGTTGATCATTTCCGACGTGAAGTTGGTCAATGCAGGCGAGACGTTCGACCCGAAGCTGTACTTCTTCGTCAACCACAGCCCCAGATCATTTCCGTAACGGCGGCCGAACTCAATCAGGTCACCTTGGGCAAGCGCAGCTTCCACAACACTCGGCGCGATCTTGTGCAGTGCTCGACCGATGGGTGCAGGCATTCCGAATGGGGACTCCGACAATCCGCCT
>ERZ795062.982-NODE-982-length-21450-cov-10.886469_pt1 | contig 21450 bp, 20 predicted proteins | sample MGYA00375146_ERZ795062 | MGnify/ENA primary metagenome ERZ795062 (study PRJEB30191, sample SAMN05720281) | activated sludge metagenome | isolation source: Anaerobic digester | place: USA | collected 2015-07-16 ... | reverse complement strand
GCCCCGAAGTCCAGGTGGCCCTGCTGACCGCCCGTATCAACGAGCTGACCCCCCATTTCAAGCTGCACGCCAAGGATCACCATGGCCGTCGCGGTCTGCTGCGCATGGTGAGCCGTCGCCGCAAGCTGCTGGACTACCTCAAGTCCAAGGACGCTGACCGTTATGTTGCGCTGATTGCCAAGCTTGGCCTGCGCAAGTAAGCAATAAATCGAATGCAAGGCGCCTGAGTTAGTCCACTAGCTCAGGCGCCTTCTACTTTGCGTTTTCAATTCGGAGTCTGTCGCGACGAATACGCGCTGTGTCATTCCATGAAGGATTGCCGATCTTTCATGGAATGGCATCGTGTTCGGATAGTCCGGCTCCGGGCCCCCGGCACAGCCTCATGTGCCGCAGATAAAAGGAGCTGAACATGTCCATTTTCAACAAAGTCACCAAGACCTTCCAGTGGGGCGACAAGACCGTCGTCATGGAGACCGGCGAGATCGCGCGCCAGGCCTCCGGCGCCGTGCTGGTCAACATTGACGACACCGTGGTGCTGGCCACCGTGGTGGCGTCCAAGGGTTCCAAGCCCGGCCAGGACTTCTTTCCCTTGACCGTCGACTACATCGAGAAGACCTACGCGGCCGGCAAGATCCCTGGCAGCTTCTTCAAGCGTGAAGCCAAGCCGAGCGAGCACGAAACGCTGACCAGCCGCCTGATCGACCGCCCGATCCGCCCGCTGTTTCCCGAGGGCTTTTTCAACGAAGTGCACGTCGTGGTGCACACCATTTCGCTGAACCCTGAAGTCGATGCCGACATTGCCGCGCTGATCGCGTCGAGCGCCGCGCTGGCCATCTCCGGCATTCCATTTGCGGGCCCCATCGGCGCCGCCCGCGTCGGCTACATCAACGGTGAGTACGTGCTGAACCCGGGCCAGACCGCTCGCAAGAGCAGCCAGCTGGATCTGGTCGTGGCCGGCACCGAAGCCGCCGTGCTGATGGTGGAGTCCGAGGCTCAGCAGCTGTCGGAAGAGATCATGCTGGGTGCGGTGGTGTTCGGCCACGAGCAGGGCAATGTCGCGATCAATGCGATCCACGAACTCGTGCGCGACGCTGGCAAGCCGGTCTGGGACTGGCAGGCGCCTGCCAAGGACGAGGCCCTGATTGCCAAGGTGACGGCGCTGGCCGAAGAGAAGCTGCGCGCCGCTTACCAGATCCGCAACAAGCAAAGCCGCACGCACGCCTGCCGCGAAGCCTATGCCGTGGTGCTGGCGGACCTGAAGGAGGCCGGGGTCGAGTTCGACAGCGTCAAGGTCGAGGGCATGCTGTTCGACATCGAGGCGCGCATCGTCCGCAGCCAGATCCTCGCCGGCGAGCCGCGCATCGACGGCCGCGACACCCGCACCGTGCGCCCCATCGAAATTCGCAACGGCGTGCTGCCGCGCACCCACGGATCGGCGCTCTTTACCCGCGGCGAAACCCAGGCGCTGGTGGTGTCCACCCTCGGCACGGAGCGTGACGCCCAGCGCATCGATGCGCTGGCCGGCGAGTATGAAGACCGCTTCATGCTGCACTACAACATGCCTCCCTTTGCCACCGGCGAGGTGGGCCGCATGGGCAGCACCAAGCGCCGCGAAATCGGGCACGGCCGTCTGGCCAAGCGCGCGCTGGTCGCGGTGCTGCCGAGCAAGGAAGAATTCCCCTACACGATGCGCGTCGTCTCGGAGATCACCGAGTCCAACGGCTCGTCGTCGATGGCGTCGGTCTGTGGCGGCTGCCTGTCACTGATGGACGCCGGCGTGCCCCTGAAGGCCCATGTGGCCGGTATCGCCATGGGGCTGATCAAGGATGCCAGCCGCTTCGCGGTGCTGACCGACATCCTGGGTGACGAGGACCACCTCGGCGACATGGACTTCAAGGTGGCTGGCACCACCAACGGCATCACCGCGCTGCAGATGGACATCAAGATCCAGGGCATCACCCGCGAAATCATGCAGGTGGCGCTGGCGCAGGCGAAGGAAGCACGCATGCACATTCTGGGCAAGATGCAGGAGGCCATGGGCGAAGCCAAGGCCGAAGTGTCCAACTTTGCGCCGAAGCTCTACACGATGAAGATCAATCCGGAGAAGATCCGGGACGTGATCGGCAAGGGGGGCTCGGTCATTCGCGCCCTCACCGAGGAAACCGGTTGCCAGATCAACATCGACGAAGACGGCACCATCACCATTGCGGCCACGGACGCGACCAAGGCCGACGAGGCCAAGCGCCGCATCGAACAGCTGACGGCCGAAGTCGAAATCGGCAAGGTCTACGAAGGCCCGGTGACCAAGATCCTCGACTTTGGTGCATTGATCAACCTGCTGCCGGGCAAGGACGGCCTGCTGCACATCAGCCAGATTGCGCACGAGCGCGTCGAAAAAGTGACCGATTACCTGAAAGAAGGCCAGATCGTCCGGGTCAAGGTGCTGGAGACCGACGAAAAGGGCCGCGTCAAGCTGTCGATGAAGGCGCTGCTGGACCGCGCGCCGTTCAATCCGGATGGCGCTGCCCAGCAGTGATTGCTATCTTTAGAGTAGCTTCTACTGACCATTTGACGCTGGGATGACCGGGTTTTCTTCATGAAAGTCGTCGAAATCCAGAAGGCAGGCGCGCCGGAGGTGCTGGTTCCTGGCGTGCGACCGGATCCGGTCGCCGGGCCGGGCGAAGTGCTGATCCGCGTGGCGGCCAGCGGGGTGAACCGTCCCGATGTCCTGCAGCGCCAGGGCTTTTACCCGGTGCCGCCGGGCGCGTCGGATATTCCGGGTCTCGAAGTGGCGGGCGTGATCGAGGGTGGCGATGGCGACGCCTTGGTCACGGCCGGACTCAAGATCGGCGACCGCGTCTGCGCGTTGGTGGCCGGTGGAGGCTATGCGGACCTTTGTGTGGCGCCGGCGGGTCAATGCCTGCCCGTGCCAGCCAGACTGAGCGACGTTGAGGCCGCGTCGTTGCCGGAGACCTTCTTCACGGTCTGGAGCAATGTGTTTGACCGGGCACGCCTTCAGGCGGGTGAAGTTCTGTTGGTCCAGGGCGGCACGAGCGGCATCGGGGTGACAGCGATCCAGATGGCCAAAGCCTTGGGCGCGACCGTCATCGTGACTGCCGGCAGCGATGACAAATGTGCCGCGTGCCTGGCCTTGGGTGCTGACCACGCGGTCAATTACAAGACCCAGGATTTCGTCGCAGAGGTCAAGCGCCTGACCGGTGGTGCCGGCGTGAATGTCGTGCTCGACATGGTCGCAGGCAGCTATGTGACCCGGGAGATCGAGTGCCTGGCCGAGGATGGACGACTGGTCATCATTGCGGTGCAGGGTGGGGTCAACAGCGAATTCAATGCGGGTTTGGTGCTGCGCAGGCGGCTGACCATCACCGGATCGACCTTGCGGCCCAGGCCGGTGGCGTTCAAGGCAGCGATCGCTCAGGCCTTGAAAGACAAGGTCTGGCCTCTGATCGAGGCCGGGCGCATCAAGCCGGTGATTCACAGCGTGTTTGATGCACAGGCGGCCACCGAAGGCTTTCCCAGCGGTGCGGCCCGGGCACATGCGCTGATGGAGTCCAATCAGCACATTGGAAAAATTGTTCTCACATGGGGTGGTGCATGAAAAAGAAGCTCATCGCCGGCAACTGGAAGATGAACGGTGGCCTGGCCGCAAACGAAGCACTGGTGAAGGCGCTGCTGGCGGGGCTGGATGCGCCAACCTGCCAGGTTGCAGTCTGTGCTCCGGCGCCGTATCTGGCCCAGTTGCAGGCCTTGCTCGCGTCATCGGCGATTTCATTGGGCGCGCAGGACGTCTCGGCCCATGAATCGGGTGCGTTCACCGGCGAGGTTTCGGTGTCGATGTTGAAGGAATTTGGCGTGCGGTTTGCGATCGTCGGCCATTCGGAGCGCCGCCAGTACCACGGCGAGACCGATTCGGTGGTGGCGGCCAAAGCGCAGCGGGCGCTGGCGGGGGGCATCACGCCCATTGTCTGCGTCGGGGAGACGCTCGCGGAGCGTGAGGCGGGCAAGACCGAAGAAGTGGTGAAACGCCAGCTGGCTGCCGTGATCCATGCCAACGGCCATTGCATCAGCGAAATCGTCGTGGCCTACGAGCCGGTGTGGGCGATCGGGACCGGCAAAACGGCGTCACCCGAGCAGGCGCAGCAGGTGCATGCCGTGTTGCGTGCCCAACTGAAGGCGGCCAGCGGCCATGCGGATCGCATCGCAATTCTTTATGGGGGCAGCATGAATGCTGCCAACGCTGCGCAGCTGCTGGCGCAACCTGATATCGACGGCGGCTTGATCGGTGGCGCGGCCCTGAAGGCGCCCGATTTCCTGACCATCATTTCCGCCGCAGGCTGAGCCTCGCAGCGGTCGAATAAAAATTCTGGAGTTTTGAATGAGTGTCCTGCTAACCCTTCTTCTTGCTGTTCAAATGCTTTCGGCGTTGGGCATGATTGGCCTGATCCTGATCCAACATGGCAAAGGTGCCGACATGGGCGCTGCATTTGGCAGCGGGGGCTCGGGCAGCCTGTTCGGCGCCAGCGGCAGCGCCAACTTTCTCTCGCACACCACGGCGGTGCTCGCGGGCGTGTTCTTTGTCAGCACCCTGATGCTGGCGTATGTCGGTGGTGTGCGCCCCGCCGCCAGCAGCTCCAGCGTGCTGGAGCGCGCCGCCGTCACTGCGCCAGCACCGGCCGCATCCGGTGCCGCGACGCAGATACCAGGAAGCGCTGGAGCGCCAGCTGCTCCCGTTCCTGCGGCCCCCGCGGCACCAGCATCTGGCGCGGCCCAGATTCCTGGGAAATAGAGCGAAGACGGGCTGAAATTCCTCCTTCTCGTCAGGAGATTCGAAGGTTTTTCAGGGTAAACTCCTAGCTGTTCGGACGCGGCGAACCGTGTGAGTTTCCTCAGCCGCAGCGAACAAAAAAAGACTGCCGTCGTGGTGAAATTGGTAGACACGCTATCTTGAGGGGGTAGTGGCGAAAGCTGTGCGAGTTCGAGTCTCGCCGACGGCACCAAATGGAACAGCCTGATGGGCCTGAAGGGGCGTCAGGCCAAATTGATCATCAGAACTGCAAGATGAACTTGGATCAATACCTCCCCGTTTTTCTGTTCATCTTGATTGGCGCCGCCGTCGGTATTGCGCCGCAAGTCATCGGCTATATCCTCGGGCCGAACCGGCCGGATCCAGCCAAGAATTCCCCTTACGAATGTGGCTTCGAGGCCTTCGAAGATGCGCGCATGAAGTTCGATGTGCGCTACTACCTGATCGCCATTCTCTTCATTTTGTTTGACCTGGAAACTGCATTCCTGTTTCCCTGGGCGATCGCGCTCAAGGAGTTGGGGTTGTTTGGTTTCCTCGTGGGACTGGAGTTCGTGGCCGTGCTGACCATTGGCTTTGTGTACATGTGGAAAAAAGGTGCCCTGGACTGGGAGTGACACGATGATTGAAGGCGTTCTCAAAGAGGGGTTCATCACCACAAGCTATGACGCGGTGGTCAATTGGGCCAAGACCGGTTCGATCTGGCCCATGACCTTTGGTCTGGCGTGTTGTGCGGTCGAGATGATGCATGTGACCGCTGCGCGATATGACATCAGCCGGTTTGGTGCTGAGGTGTTCCGCCCCAGTCCGCGTCAGTCAGACCTGATCATTGTTGCCGGCACGCTCTGCAACAAAATGGCTCCCGCCTTTCGCAAGGTCTACGACCAGATGAGTGAGCCGCGCTGGGTGCTCTCAATGGGTTCGTGCGCCAACGGCGGTGGGTACTACCACTACAGCTATTCGGTGGTGCGAGGGTGCGATCGGGTGGTGCCGGTCGACGTCTATGTGCCGGGTTGTCCGCCCACCGCGGAGGCGTTGCTGTATGGAATTCTACAGTTGCAGCAAAAGATTCGCCGGACTCAGACCATCGCACGTGCATGAGAGGAAGGCAATGAATTCGTACGCCATTAATCCGCAACGACTCAAGGCAAATGTGGAGGGGGCCTTGGGAGACTTGTTGGTGAGCAGTGTGGTTCGGCTGGACGAGTTGACGATTGTGGTCGATGCGGCAAATTACCTTCGGGTCGCGGAGATTCTTCGTGACGATCCAGCCTGCAAATTCGAGCAACTGGTCGATCTGTGTGGCGTTGACTACTCCACCTACAAAGACGAGCCGCAGGTCGGGCGCCGTTTCTGTGTCGTCTGTCATTTGCTTTCGGTCAGCTTGAATCAGCGGGTCCGCCTCAAGGTCTTTGCGCCCGATGACAGTTTTCCAGTGGTCCAGTCCGTGTGCGGCATTTGGGCTTGTGCAGACTGGTTTGAGCGCGAAGCTTTCGACCTTTTCGGCATTGTTTTCGATGGCCATGCCGATTTGCGGCGCATTCTGACGGATTACGGCTTTATCGGGCACCCGTTCAGAAAGGATTTTCCGATCTCCGGACATGTCGAGATGAGTTACGACGCCGAACAGAAGCGCGTCGTCTACCGACCGGTCACCATTGAGCCGCGCGAGAACATACCGCGCATCATCCGTGAAGACAACTACGGAAGCTTGCACTAGGCAGTTTTTCACATGGCTGAAATCAAGAACTACACACTCAACTTCGGGCCACAGCACCCTGCGGCGCATGGCGTATTGCGTCTGGTTCTGGAGCTTGACGGCGAGGTGATTCAACGCGCGGATCCTCACATCGGGCTGTTGCATCGAGCAACGGAAAAACTGGCGGAAACCAGGACCTACCTTCAAGCATTGCCCTACATGGATCGTCTCGATTACATGTCGATGATGTGCAATGAGAGCGCGTATTGCCTGGCACTTGAGAAGATGCTGGGCCTTGAGGTCCCGGTGCGCGCCAAGTACATCCGTGTGATGTTTTCCGAGATCACGCGGCTGCTGAACCACCTGCTATGGGTGGGCGCTCATGCGCTCGATTGCGGGGCCATGACCGTCATGTTCTACGCGTTCCGCGAGCGTGAAGATCTTTTCGATATGTATGAGGCGGTCAGCGGTGCTCGCATGCATGCCGCTTATTTCCGCCCCGGTGGCGTCTATCGAGACTTGCCTGAATCGATGGCGAGGCACGCGCCCAACAAGATTCGAAGCGCCAAGTCGACGGAAAGACTCAACCGGAATCGGGATGGCAGTCTGATTGATTTCATCGACGATTTCACGCAGCGTTTTCAAACGTATTTGGACGAGTACCACACGCTGTTGACCGACAACCGCATCTGGAAGCAGCGAACGGTTGGGATTGGCGTTGTGACTCCCGAGCGTGCGTTGAACCTTGGGTTCACCGGGCCGATGTTGCGCGGTTCCGGGGTGGCTTGGGACCTGCGCAAGAAGCAACCTTACGACGTCTACGACCAGCTTGATTTCGATATCCCCGTGGGCAAGACGGGGGACACCTACGATCGCTATCTTGTCCGGATGGAAGAGATGAAGCAGTCCAATCGGATCATCAAGCAGTGTGTCGACTGGTTGCGTGTCAACCCTGGCCCGGTCATCACGGACGATCACAAGGTTGCGCCGCCGAATCGCGAATCCATGAAGTCCAACATGGAGGAGTTGATCCATCACTTCAAGTTGTTCACCGAGGGATTTGCGGTGCCGGAGGGCGAGGCGTATGCCGCGATCGAACATCCGAAGGGTGAATTTGGCATTTACATGGTCAGTGATGGTGCCAACAAGCCTTATCGCATGAAGATCAGGCCGCCTGCGTTCGTTCACCTGGCGGCACTGAATGAAATGGGGCGTGGCCACATGCTGGCCGATGCCGTGGCCATTATTGGCACGATGGATATTGTGTTTGGGGAAGTTGACCGATGATTTCCGAAGAATCGAGAGCGCGCTTCGAGCAGGAAGTGGCGAAATACCCGGCGGATCAGCGGCAGTCGGCGGTCATGGCGTGCCTGGCCATTGCCCAGCAGGAACACGGCTATGTCAGCGCGGAGTCCGAACGCGATATCGCGGAGTTTCTTGGCATGGCCCCGATGGCTGTGCACGAAGTCACGACGTTCTACAACATGTACAACCAGCAGCCGGTCGGAAAGTACAAGTTGAATGTCTGTACCAACTTGCCCTGCCAGCTGCGGGACGGTGGAAAGGCGCTCCATCATCTCGAGAAGAAGCTCGGAATCGCCATGGGCGAGGCCACGCCGGATGGCCTGTTTACGCTCCAGCAATGCGAGTGTCTCGGTGCTTGTGCGGATTCCCCGGTGTTGCTGGTCAACGATCGGACGATGTGCAGTTTCATGAGCAATGAAAAGCTTGACCAGTTGGTGGACGGTCTTCGCGCTGCGGAGGGCAAAGTATGAACCCCCAGCAGGTACTTGCGCAGTTCCAGGCCACCGGGGTTGAGACCTGCTTCCATGACCGCCATCTGAATCCGCAGATTCTCAGTGGCATTGACGGGCGCAATTGGCGTCTCAAGGACTACGAGGCGCGTGGGGGCTATCAGGCCTTGCGCAAAATTCTCGGAGTCGACGGTGGCGAGGGAATGACGCCTGATCAGGTCATTGCTACGGTCAAGGAGTCGGCGTTGCGGGGGCGAGGCGGTGCTGGTTTCCCGACCGGGTTGAAGTGGAGCTTCATGCCGCGGCAGTTCCCGGGTCAAAAATACCTGGTCTGCAACTCGGATGAAGGCGAGCCGGGCACCTGCAAAGACCGCGACATCCTTCAGTTCAATCCCCATATCGTGATCGAAGGGATGATCATTGCGGCATATGCCATGGGCATCACGGCCGGGTATAACTACATTCACGGCGAGATCTTCCAGACCTACGAGCGGTTTGAGGAGGCTTTGCGGGAGGCGCGTGCTGCAGGGTTGCTCGGTGATCGCATTCTGGGAAGCGCGCTGAACTTCCAGTTGCATGCAGCCCATGGATTTGGCGCTTACATCTGCGGCGAAGAGACGGCTTTGCTCGAATCTCTTGAGGGCAAGAAAGGGCAGCCCCGCTTCAAACCGCCTTTTCCCGCCAGTTTCGGGCTTTACGGCAAACCGACAACTGTCAACAACACCGAGACTTTTGCTGCGGTGCCGTGGATTATTCGCAATGGTGCACAGGCTTACCTGCAATGTGGCAAACCGAACAACGGGGGCACCAAGATCTACTCGGTCAGCGGTGATGTCGAGCGTCCGGGCAATTACGAGATTCCGATGGGCACGCCTTTCTCCGTATTGCTGGACCTTGCCGGAGGGGTTCGGATCGGGCGCAAGCTGAAGGCCGTGATCCCGGGCGGATCATCAGCGCCAGTCCTGCCGGCATCCATCATGATGGATTGCACGATGGACTACGACTCGATTGCCAAGGCGGGATCCATGCTGGGGTCCGGTGCGGTAATCGTGATGGATGACAGTCGCTGCATGGTCAAGAGTCTGCAGCGCCTGAGCTACTTCTACATGCATGAGTCCTGTGGCCAGTGCACGCCCTGCCGTGAAGGGACGGGCTGGCTCTCCCGTGTCGTGGACCGTATTGAAAATGGCCAAGGCCGGCAGAGTGACATGGATCTTCTGGACAACGTCGCCGAGAACATTCAGGGTCGTACCATCTGCGCGCTTGGCGATGCGGCGGCAATGCCGGTCCGGGCGATGATCAAGCATTTCCGCCCTGAATTCGAGTACCACGTGGCCCATAAGACCTGCATGGTCCCGGCTTACGTCTGAGCGAGCCTGCCAACATGATTGAAATCGAACTCGACGGCAAGAAGGTTGAAGTGGTAGAGGGCAGCATGGTGATGCATGCGGCCGAGAAGGCGGGCACTTTTATTCCCCACTTTTGCTATCACAAGAAGCTGAGCATCGCGGCGAATTGCCGCATGTGCCTGGTGGACGTTGAAAAGGCTCCCAAGCCGATGCCCGCTTGCGCGACCCCGGTGACCCAGGGAATGGTGGTCCGCACGCACAGTGAAAAGGCTGTCAAGGCTCAGCAATCGGTGATGGAGTTCCTGCTCATCAATCACCCACTGGACTGCCCAATCTGCGATCAAGGTGGCGAATGTCAGCTGCAGGATCTGGCAGTTGGCTACGGAGGCACGGCTTCCCGGTACCAGGAGGAAAAGCGGGTGGTGTTCCACAAGGATGTGGGGCCGTTGATCTCGATGGAAGAGATGAGTCGATGCATCCACTGCACGCGATGCGTCCGTTTTGGACAGGAAGTCGCTGGGGTGATGGAGTTGGGCATGTCCCACCGTGGCGAGCATGCGGAGATTGAGACTTTTGTCGGCCAGACAGTGGACTCGGAACTGTCCGGCAACATGATCGACCTTTGCCCGGTTGGTGCGCTGACCAGCAAGCCCTTCCGCTACAGTGCGCGCACCTGGGAGTTGTCACGGCGCAAGTCTGTCAGTCCCCATGATTCAACAGGCGCCAATCTGATTGTGCAGGTCAAGCGTGATCGTGTTCTGCGCGTGGTGCCGTTTGAGAACGAAGCCGTCAATGAGTGCTGGATTGCTGATCGCGACCGGTTTTCATACGAAGCGTTGAATTCTGATGAACGCCTGACCTCGCCAATGGTCAAGCAAGGCGGGCAATGGAAGGCCGTGGATTGGCAAACCGCCTTGGAATATGTAGCCAACGGGCTCAAGCAGGTGAAGGCTCAGCATGGCGCAGCCAGTATTGGCTTGCTGGCCAGTCCGCACAGTACGCTGGAGGAACTTCATCTGGCGAGCACATTGGTCAGGGGGCTGGGCTCGGCCAACCTCGATGCCCGTCTGCGTAACGCAGAATTTGCGCCCAACGAGGGTATTCGTCACCTCGGCACGTCCATTGCCTCTTTGTCGGACATGCAGCGCGTGTTGGTGGTGGGCTCGAACCTGCGCAAGGACCATCCGCTTTTCGCGCAAAGAATTCGTCAAGCTGTGCGCAAGGGGTGCAGCGTCAGTTCGCTTCAGGATCGGCCCATGGATTGGGCGATGCCGGTGGCACACAAGCTCCTGGTCGATCCGTCAGATTGGGTGCAAGCATTGGCGGGTATCGCTGCGGCCATTGCTGCGCAGGAGGGTGTAGAAGCGCCGGTTCCTGTGCCCGTCTCTGATGAAATGCGCGCGATTGCCAATTCGCTGCTCGGCGGCGAGCGCAAGGTGGTTCTGCTGGGCAATGCAGCCGCGCATCATGCCAAGGCGTCCAGTCTGCTGGCTCTGGCAAACTGGATCGGCACCCGGACCGGGGCGACCGTCGGATACCTTTGTGAGGCGTCAAATACGGTCGGTGCGCAGGTGGCCGGCGTGTTCCCGGGTCCTGGTGGGCAGAATGCCGGGCAAATGCTGGCTGGCGGATTGAAAGCGCTAATCCTTCTCAACACGGAACCAGAGTTCGACAGCGCTGCAGGCGTGAACGCAAAGGCGGGCTTGGCTTCCGCAGACATGGTTGTCAGTTTGAACCCCTTCAAGGCGAACATGGATTTCGCCGATGTCGTTCTGCCCGTGGCACCCTTTACAGAAACTTCGGGCACCTATGTCAATGCTGAAGCTCGGGTGCAGAGTTTCCATGCGGTTGTCAAGCCCTTGGCCGAAACACGGCCGGCTTGGAAAGTGTTGCGTGTTCTGGCCAATTTGCTGGGCCTGCCAGGTTTTGATTTTGATTCTTCACAGGATGTCCTGCGCGTCGTGCCTGGCGTGCAGGTTACTTCAGAGGGATTGGTGGTCGCTGCTGATCGACTTTCCAACTCGACGGAAGCGGGCATTGACTTGTCGCCTGCCCCAGGCAGACCCGTTTCCGCAGCCATTTATCAACTGGATGGATTGGTTCGCCGTTCGGTCTCGCTGCAGTTGACGGCTGATGCCCAGCTGGAGTCCGGTGGCAAGGAGGTGGTTGCATGATTGATGCCATTTACGGTTTCGGACAGGGCCTGCTGGCTGCCGGTTGGTGGGGTGATCTGGCGTGGCCCCTGATCTGGAATCTGATCAAGATCACGCTGGTTCTGATGGTGGTGCTAGGCGCCGTGACCTACACGACACTTTGGGAACGCCGGGTCCTGGGATGGGTTCAAGTCCGAATGGGCCCGAATCGCGTGGGGCCTCTGGGTCTGCTTCAGCCGATCGCCGATGCGTTGAAGCTGATGACCAAGGAGATTGTCAGACCCGCTGCGGCAGAAAAAATGCTGTTCTACATGGGGCCTGTTCTGACCGTGATGCCGGCGTTGGCCGCATGGGCTGTGGTGCCTTTTGGACCCGAGTTCGCGTTGGCCAATATCAATGCGGGCCTGTTGTTTCTGATGGCGATCACCTCCATGGAAGTTTACGGAGTGATCATCTCCGGCTGGTCATCAAACTCCAAGTACGCCTTCCTTGGTGCGTTGCGGGCGTCGGCGCAGATGGTCAGTTATGAAATTGCCATGGGTTTCTGCTTCCTGATCGTTCTCATGGTGTCGGCGAGCCTGAATCTGTCTGACATCGTGGCCGTTCAGGGCAGGGGCCAGTTTGCGCAGATGGGTTTGAATTTCCTGTCATGGAACTGGTTGCCGCTGTTGCCGGTTTTTGTCGTCTATTTTGTGTCCAGCCTCGCTGAGACCAACCGAATTCCCTTCGACGTCATCGAAGGCGAAGCTGAGATCGTGGCGGGCCACATGGTCGAGTACTCGGGCATGTCCTGGGCCATGTTCCAGATGGCTGAATACGCCAACATCTGGCTGGTTTCACTGTTGGCGACGCTGATGTTCCTTGGCGGATGGTTGCCTCCTGTGCAGAGTGCCGTGTTCACATGGATCCCTGGCTGGATCTGGCTGGGTCTGAAGACTTTCTCCATGGTGACCCTGTTCATCTGGATTCGCTCCACCTTCCCTCGCTTCCGGTACGACCAGATCATGCGCCTTGGCTGGAAGGTGTTCATTCCAGTCACGCTGGTCTGGTTGGTGGTTGTCGGTGCCTGGATGCAGACCCCTTGGAACATCTGGAATTAAATCGAATCGCTTATGTCCAACCCCACAACAAGCGCAGTCGTTTCTCCGAGCCCGTCTGGCTTTTCCTTGAAGGATTTCCTGTCCAGCTTCTTGCTGAAGGAACTGTTCAAGGGCATGGCCTTGACCGGGAAGTACGCCTTTCGAAGCAAGATCACGCTGGAATACCCGGAAGAGAAGACGCCGCTGTCCCCGCGTTTTCGGGGTCTGCATGCCTTGCGCCGTTATGAAAACGGGGAAGAGCGCTGCATTGCCTGCAAGCTCTGTGAAGCGGTGTGCCCGGCAATGGCGATCACGATCGAGTCGGAGCAGCGTGCGGATGGCTCGCGGCGGACAACCCGTTACGACATCGATCTGACCAAATGCATCTTCTGTGGCTTTTGCGAGGAAAGCTGCCCGGTTGATTCGATTGTGGAAACGCACATTCTTGAATACCACGGCGAGAAGCGGGGTGACTTGTATTACACCAAGGACATGCTGCTGGCCGTTGGCGACCGATTCGAACCGCAGATCGCTGCTGCCAAGGCGGCAGATGCCAAGTATCGATAGCTGTTGCAAGGCCTGATCTGCTTTCAAGACCCACGAAAAAGAAACGCCCATGGACGTCAAAACCGGTTTCTTCTATTTCTTTGCAGCCGTGCTGCTGTTCGCCTCATTCAGGGTGATCACGGCTCGCAATCCGGTGTATGCAGTGCTGTACCTTGTGCTCGCATTTTTTCAAGCGGCGGCCATCTGGATTTTGCTCAAGGCGGAATTTCTCGGCATCGCGCTCGTGCTGGTGTATGTGGGCGCCGTGATGGTTCTCTTTTTGTTCGTGGTGATGATGCTGGATATCAACGTGGACAGCATGAGGCAGGGTTTCTGGCGCCATTTCCCGCTGGCTGCGGGGGTGGGCGTGTTGATTGCGCTGGAAATGTCAGCGGTCCTGATCGGAGGGTTCCGGATATCGGAAGAACCCAAGTCGCCGGTTGTTTTGGGGCAGGCGGTCCAGCAAGTGTCAAACACCCGCGAACTGGGCAAGCTGATCTATACCCAATACATCTATCCGTTGGAAGTCGCAGCCGTGATTTTGTTGGTGGCCATCATTGCCGCCATTGCCCTGACTCTGAGGCAGCGCAAGGACAGCAAGCACATTGATGTGGCTGACCAGGTCCGGGTCAAAGCCCGCGATCGTATGGAAGTCGTGAAAATGCCTTCCACACAGCCCTATGTCATTGACGCTGTGGCCGGGGCTGCCCTGAGCGGTACGGAGAAACAACCATGACCCTCACGCTGGGACATTTTCTTTCGCTTGGCGCAATTCTTTTTGCGCTGTCCATCATCGGTATCTTCCTGAACAGGAAGAACCTGATTGTGCTGCTGATGGCCATCGAGTTGATGCTGCTCGCGGTCAACATGAATTTCGTGGCGTTTTCCCATTACCTGGGTGATTTGCACGGTCAGGTATTTGTGTTCTTCATCCTGACCGTCGCTGCGGCGGAATCCGCAATTGGCTTGGCCATCCTGGTGCTCCTGTTCCGCAACAAGTCAAGCATCAACGTCGACGAACTCAACACGCTCAAGGGCTGAACGCAGGTTCTTCAAGTTCAAAATGAGTCAAACCCTTTCTGCTTCAACCCTTTTGGCTGTGCCACTGGCCCCGCTGGTCGGGTCCATTCTCGCCGGTGTGTGGGGTACTTCCTTCGGTGGCAACCGCATCGGTCGCCGGCTTTCGCACACGTTCACGATCCTGGGCGTCCTGGTGGCCTTCGTGCTATCCGCCATGACGTTGAAGAGTGTGGCGATCGATGGCGCCCGTTTCAATGAGACCCTCTACACCTGGATGGTCGTCGGCGGACTCAAGATGGAGATCGGCTTTCTCGTTGACGGCCTGACGGCCATGATGATGTGCGTCGTGACCTTCGTGTCGCTGATGGTTCATATCTACACGATCGGTTACATGGAAGAGGATGACGGCTACAACCGCTTCTTCTCCTATATCTCTTTGTTCACTTTCTCGATGTTGATGCTCGTCATGAGCAACAACATGCTTCAGCTCTTCTTCGGATGGGAGGCTGTGGGCCTGGTCTCCTACCTGTTGATCGGTTTCTGGTTCAACAAGCCCAGCGCGATCTTCGCGAACATGAAGGCTTTCCTCGTCAACCGGGTTGGTGACTTCGGCTTCATCCTTGGCATCGGACTTATTGCGGCCTATGCCGGAACCCTGAACTATGCTGAAACCTTTGCGAAGGCCGGCGAACTCGGCAAGCTGGTGTTCCCTGGCACCAACTGGATGCTCATCACCGTCATCTGCATCTGCCTCTTCATTGGCGCCATGGGCAAGTCGGCCCAGTTTCCACTGCATGTCTGGCTGCCGGATTCGATGGAAGGTCCGACCCCGATCTCTGCACTCATTCATGCCGCGACAATGGTGACGGCCGGTATCTTCATGGTGGCACGGATGTCGCCCCTGTTCGAGCTCAGTGACACGGCCCTCAATTTCATCTTGACGATCGGTGCCATCACTGCGCTGTTCATGGGCTTCCTGGGCATCATCCAGAACGATATCAAGCGGGTGGTTGCGTATTCAACCCTGTCCCAGTTGGGCTACATGACGGTCGCGCTCGGGGCATCGGCCTATTCCGTCGCCGTCTTCCATCTGATGACCCACGCCTTCTTCAAGGCCTTGTTGTTCCTTGGCGCCGGCTCGGTCATCATGGGCATGCACCACAATCAGGATATCCGCTGGATGGGTGGTGTTCGCAAGTACATGCCCATCACCTGGATCACCTCGCTTCTCGGATCGCTGGCTCTGATCGGCACCCCGTTGTTCGCTGGTTTCTATTCGAAGGACAGCATCATCGAAGCCGTCCACGAGAGTCATCTGCCGGCGGCTGGATTTGCCAGTTTCGCGGTTCTGGCCGGCGTGTTCGTCACGGCGTTCTATTCATTCCGGATGTACTTCCTGGTCTTCCATGGCAAGGAACGGTATGACCAGAACCCTGACGCGCATCACGATGACCACCATGGCCATCACGACAGCCATCACGAACCCCATGAATCGCCGTGGGTGGTGACGGTGCCACTCGTCCTGTTGGCGATTCCGTCGGTCGTGATTGGGTTCATGACGATCCAGCCCATGCTGTTCGGCGACTTCTTCAAAGACTCCATCTGGGTGGATGCCGCCAAGCACCCCGTCATGGTCGAGTTGGCCGAAGGCTTTCATGGTCCGGTGCAGATGGCGTTGCATGCGTTCACGACGGCACCGTTCTGGCTGGCCTTGGCTGGGGTAGGGGCTGCGTATTACCTGTACATGGTGAATACGGCATTGCCGGCAGCCATCCAGGCCCGGGTCCAGCCCATCTATACCCTGCTGGAAAACAAGTATTACCTGGACTGGATCAACGAGAACATCCTGGCCCGTGGCGCTCGCGCCGTTGGCACGGGGCTTTGGAAGGGTGGTGATGCCGCGGTGATCGACGGGTTGCTGGTCAATGGCTCATGGAAAGTTGTCGGATGGGTGTCCGGCGTGGTGCGCTGGGTCCAGACGGGCTATCTGTACCACTACGCGTTTGCCATGATCATGGGCGTGTTCGTGCTCATGACGTATTTCGTCTGGCTCAACAAGTAGGGAGAACAAGAAAAATGAGTCTGTTGAGCCTTGCCATTTGGACTCCGATCGCATTCGGTGTCGTTTTGCTTGCCCTGGGCCGCGATGATCAGGCTGGCGCCGTGCGCTGGCTTGCACTGGTTGGTGCGGTGATCAGTTTCCTGGTGACGCTGCCCTTGTATTCCGGCTTCAAGCTCGATACCGCAGCGATGCAGTTTGTCGAAAAGAGCATGTGGATCGAGCGATTCAATGTCAACTACCACCTCGGCGTGGACGGCATTTCGCTTTGGTTCGTGCTGCTCACGGCGTTCATCAATGTCGTGGTGGTCATCGCCGGATGGGAGGTGATTACCCGGCGTGTGAATCAGTACATGGGCGCCTTCCTGATTCTCAGTGGATTGATGATCGGGGTGTTCTGCGCCTTGGATGGCATGCTGTTCTATGTTTTCTTCGAGGCGACGCTGATTCCGATGTACCTGATCATTGGTATCTGGGGTGGACCGAACAAGATCTACGCGGCGTTCAAGTTCTTTCTCTATACGTTGCTCGGCTCGCTGCTGATGCTGGTCGCGCTGATCTTCCTGTACACCAAGTCGGGTGGCAGTTTTGATCTGCTGACCTGGCACAAACTGCCGCTGTCCGGGACCGCACAGACCCTGTTGTTCTTCTCGTTCTTTGCCGCGTTTGCTGTCAAGGTGCCCATGTGGCCGGTGCATACCTGGTTGCCCGATGTGCACGTCGAAGCGCCCACGGGGGGGTCGGCGGTGCTGGCGGCCATCATGCTCAAGCTGGGTGCTTACGGCTTCCTGCGCTTCTCCATGCCCATCGCTCCGGATGCATCGCGTGAATGGGCTTGGCTGATGATCACACTGTCATTGATCGCGGTGATCTATGTAGGCTTGGTCGCCATGGTTCAGAAGGACATGAAAAAGCTGGTGGCCTATTCATCGGTCGCACATATGGGCTTCGTCACGCTGGGCTTCTTCATCTTCAACCCCATTGGGGTGTCCGGTGGCTTGGTGCAAATGATTGCGCACGGCTTTGTATCGGGTGCGATGTTCCTGAGCATCGGCGTGCTGTATGACCGAGTCCACTCCCGAGAGATCGCCAGCTATGGTGGCGTGGTCAACACCATGCCGAAGTTCACAGCATTCGCGCTGCTGTTCGCCATGGCCAATTGCGGGCTGCCGGGAACGGCGGGATTTGTCGGCGAATGGATGGTGATCCTCGGTGCCGTGAAGTTCAATTTCTGGATCGGCTTCGGTGCGGCAACAGCATTGATCTTTGGCGCGGCCTACACGCTCTGGATGTTCAAGCGGGTCTACCTCGGTCCGGTGGCGAACGACCACGTTCGTGATCTGACCGACATCAACGCACGGGAGTTCCTGATGCTGGCGCTTCTCGCCATCGCCGTGCTGTACATGGGCCTCTATCCCAAACCCTTCACCGATGTGATGAATGTTTCAGTGAACGAGTTGCTCAGGCACGTGGCGCTCTCCAAGCTCAACTGATCAAACTGAATCGAGAAACAGAAGATGATTGACAAACTCAGTTGGATCGCGGTTTACCCGGAAATCGTCCTGTTGTTCATGGCGTGTCTGATCGCCCTGACGGATCTGTTCGTGACCAATCCTCGTCGCACGACGACCTACGCATTGACGATGCTGACGCTGGCACTGGTCGCTCTGCTCAATGGCCTGTACGCCCTCGGTGGTCAGACCATTTACGCGTTTGGCAACATGGTGGTCAGCGATGCCATGGGGAACTGGCTCAAGTGCTTTGCCACCATCGCCGTGATGGTCACCTTGGTCTACGGCCGCCCCTATTCAGGGGTGCGCGACATGCTCCGCGGTGGTGAACTGTTCACGCTGGGCATGTTCTCGCTGCTGGGCATGTCCGTCATGATTTCCGGCAACAACTTCCTGGTGATTTATCTCGGTCTGGAGCTGTTGACCCTGTCCAGCTATGCCTTGGTGGCACTGCGCCGGGACAACGCCACGGCCACCGAGGCGGCGATGAAATATTTTGTGCTGGGCGCGATGGCGTCGGGCTTCCTGCTCTATGGCCTGTCCATGCTGTATGGCGCCACCGGCACGCTGGACGTCAACGCCGTGTTCAAGGCCGTGGCCTCGGGCCAGATCAAGCATCAGGTTCTCGTTTTCGGCCTGGTCTTTGTGGTCGCGGGGCTGGCTTTCAAGTTGGGTGTGGTGCCATTCCACATGTGGATTCCCGACGTCTACCAGGGCGCTCCCACGGCCGTCACCCTGCTGGTGGCCGGTGCACCCAAGCTGGCTGCATTCGCCATCGTCATCCGCTTGCTGGTGGAAGGCTTGCTTCCGCTGGCCTTTGACTGGCAACAGATGCTGGGCGTGCTGGCCGTCGCCTCGCTGTTCCTGGGTAATCTTGCGGCGATCGCCCAGACCAACCTGAAGCGGATGCTGGCGTACTCCACGATTTCCCAGATGGGTTTCGTGTTGCTGGGTCTCATGGCGGGCGTCGTCAATGGCAACGTCCTGTCAGCCGCCAATGCCTACAGCTCCTCGATGTTCTACGTCGTGACCTACGTGCTGACCACGTTGGCGACGTTCGGCGTGATCATGCTGCTCGCGCGTGAGGGGTTTGAGAGCGAGGAAATTGCCGACTTCGCAGGCTTGAATCAGCGCAGCCCGCTGTACGCCGGCGTGATGGCCGTGTGCATGTTCTCACTGGCAGGCATTCCACCTCTGGTTGGTTTCTATGCGAAGCTCGCGGTGCTGCAGGCGCTGGTGTCGTCCGGCGAGACGGCCTATCTTGCCTTGGCGGTGTTTGCCGTGATGATGTCGCTGATCGGTGCCTTCTATTACCTTCGCGTGGTCAAGGTGATGTATTTCGACAATCCGATCACGGCGACCACGGTGTCGGCGCCCCTCGACGTGCGCGCGGTGCTGTCGATCAACGGGGCACTGGTGCTGATCCTCGGAATTCTTCCGGGCGGCCTCATGGCCTTGTGCGCCAATGCAATCGTCCAGATGCTGAAGACCTGAGGCGCAACGCCATTGCTTCCGGGTCCTCTTGCCATGGCCTCTTTCAAGGGGGTGCCCCTCGCCTTACGCTGGCCAATATTGTTGGCCAGATTCGCGCCCCAAGTTGGCGGGATGTCGATTTGAAAGCCGTGGGGTACCCCGATCAGGGGCTCACGCTTAGCTGCCAGCACCCGTCATGAACAGCGACGACAGCCACCTGATCGAGGTGATGACGCAGCGGGAGGAACTCTTCCGCGGCCGTTTCCTGCACGCCTTTCGCGACCAGGTTCGATTGCCAGACGGCAGCAGCAGCGACCGTGAATACCTCGTCCACCCGGGCGCGGTGATGGTGATTCCCCTTTTGTTCGATGCAGACGGATCGCCGAGGCTGGTCCTGGAGCGACAGTTCCGCTACCCAGTCGGCGAGGTCATGATCGAGTTTCCTGCAGGCAAGCTGGACCCGGGAGAAGACCGCCTGGCCTGCGCCCGGCGCGAGCTCGCAGAAGAAACGGGCTTTGTGGCACGCGAGTGGGCGAGGGCCGGCGTGATCCACCCGGTCATCTCGTACTCGACGGAATTCATCGAAATCTGGTTTGCCCGGGGCCTTGTTGCGGGCCCGCAGCGCCTGGATGCCGGCGAGTTCCTGGACGTCTTTACGGCCACGCCCCAGCAGTTGGCGGCCTGGTGCCGCGACGGTGCGGTGACGGACGCCAAGACGGTGGCCGGATTGCTCTGGGTCCAGGAGGTGTTGTCGGGGGCCTGGCCACTGGAGTGGCAGGAGCCGGGCGCCTGAGGCAAGGCCATAATACCGGCATGAAAGTCCTGGACCTTCAATGCACGCATCGTCATACCTTTGAGGGCTGGTTTGCCTCCGAGGACGACTTCCAGAGCCAGCTTGGGCGTGGCCTCGTGGCATGCCCCGTTTGCAATGACACCGCGGTGGTGAAACAGCTGAGCGCGCCCCGGCTGAACCTCGGGGCCGCCCAGCCGCCTGCCACCTCAAACGCCCCGCAAGGGCTTCAACTGGCCAACTCCGAGCAGGCGGTGCAGGCCACTTGGTTGCAGATGATGCGCCGCGTCATGGCGGGCACCGAGGATGTCGGCGAGCGCTTTGCCGAGGTCGCCCGCCAGATGCACTATGGCGAGACCCAGGAGCGCGGCATTCGAGGCCGGACGTCCCCCGAGGAAGCCGAGGCCTTGCTGGAGGAGGGCATTCCCGTGCTGCCCTTGCTCCTGCCCGACGTGCTGAAAGAGCCACTCCAGTAGGCGGTGCCGCAGGGCCTTGCCTTTCGGGGTCAGGCCGTGAACTGCAGCGCCGCCAGGCGTGCATAGATCCCGTTGGCCGCCACCAGCGAATCGTGGGTTCCCTGCTCTACGATGCGGCCATGCTCCAGGACCACGATGCGGTCGGCCTTCTGGACAGTGGCCAGACGGTGCGCGATGACCAGGGTGGTGCGCTGCCCGCTGTGTTGTTGCATGGCCGAGTCCAGCGCCGCCTGCACCATGCGCTCACTCTCGGCATCCAGCGCGCTGGTGGCCTCGTCCAGCAGCAGCAAGGGCGCTTCTTTCAGCATGGCGCGGGCGATCGCCAGCCGCTGGCGCTGGCCACCGGATAGCCGCACCCCGCGTTCGCCCAGAAAGGTGTTGTAGCCCTCTGGCAGAGCCAGGATGAATTCATGCGCAAAGGCCGCGGCCGCCGCGGCGTGGACCTCGGCATCCGTGGCGCCGGGGCGGCCATAGCGGATGTTTTCGAGTGCGCTGGCGGAGAAGATCACGGCATCCTGAGGCACGATGGCAATGCGCCCACGCAGGTCGTCCAGTGCCAGGTCCTGGATCACGGTGCCGTCGATGCGCACGGCGCCTGATTCCGGGTCGTAATAACGCAGCAGCAGCTGGAACACGGTACTCTTGCCCGCGCCGCTGGAGCCCACGAGCGCCACGGTCTCGCCGGGCGCGATGGAGAGTGAGAAATCCGCCAGCGCCGGCGT
>ERZ795062.981-NODE-981-length-21464-cov-5.532486_pt1 | contig 21464 bp, 27 predicted proteins | sample MGYA00375146_ERZ795062 | MGnify/ENA primary metagenome ERZ795062 (study PRJEB30191, sample SAMN05720281) | activated sludge metagenome | isolation source: Anaerobic digester | place: USA | collected 2015-07-16 ... | reverse complement strand
TTGGGATAAAGTGCGCTTTCAGGTAGCCTATTTTAGATATTCTGCAAAACCGCAAGAATCGGGTCGTTTCCATTTTGAATTTGTTTTAGCATGGCTTCAAATAAACCGCAGGAGCAGCATGATGAACAGCGAACAAATCCAATTTGCCCGCATGGCGGCGGCCATTGAATACCTTTACGACCACGCGCAGGAGCAGCCTTCGTTGGCGGCGGTGGCGGCGCAAGTGCATGTGAGCGCGGCGCATTTGCAGCGCCAGTTTCAGGCGTGGGCGGGGGTGAGCCCGAAAAAGATGTTGCAGCACATCAGCATCAGGCATGCCAAGCAGGTGTTGCAACAGCAAGGCAGTGTGCAGGAAGCGGCGTGGCAGGCGGGGCTTTCGGGCGGTGGGCGTTTGCATGATTTGTTTGTGCACATCGAGGGGATGACGCCGGGCGAATACAAAAGCGGCGGCGCCGGCCTGCGCATCGATTATGCGTTTGCGCCCACGCCGTTTGGCGAGGTGCTGGTGGCGGCCACGGCAAAAGGCGTGTGTTTTATGGCGTTTGCCGACGAGCGCGCGCAGGCTTTGGCCGATTTGGCGGCGGAATATGCGGCTGCCGAGCGGGTGCAGCAAGCCAGCCCTTTGCACGCGCGCGCCTTGGCGGTGTTTGGCGGGGGCACGCCCGACACGGTGCCGCTGCATTTAAAAGGCACGCCGTTTCAGCTTAAAGTGTGGCAGGCGCTGTTGCAGATTCCTTCAGGCTGCCTGAAAAGCTATAGCAGCATCGCCGCCGATATGGCACAACCGGGTGCCGCAAGAGCGGTCGGCAGCGCGGTGGGCAGCAACCCGGTGGCGGTGCTGATTCCCTGCCACCGCGTGATTCGCGAAAGCGGTATCATCGGCGGCTACCGCTGGCAGCGCGGCCGCAAAATGGCTTTATTGGCCAAAGAATTGGCACCGACACAGGCGGTAGAATGATGGCGGATTTATTCGGTTTTTTGCCGCAGCCAAGCGATAATCTGCTGCCCTACGACGGCACGGTAAACGATTACGGCATCGTGTTCCCGACGGCACAAGCCGATGTTTATCTGCGCACCTTGCTGGCCGAAATCGACTGGCGGCACGATGAAGCGGTGGTGTTCGGCCAACACCGCACCACCGCGCGCCAAGTGGCGTGGTATGGCGAACGCGCGTTTGCCTACACTTATTCCGGCATCCGCCGCACCGCACTTTTATGGCAGCCGCTGCTGCTCGACATCAAACAAATGGTAGAAACCCAGCTTGCCGCCGTCAGCCCCGCGCAGTTCAATTCCTGCCTGCTCAACCTTTATGCAGACGGCAGCCAAGGCATGGCGTGGCACAGCGACGACGAAAAAGAGCTGGCACCGGGCAGCGCCATCGCCTCGGTGAGCTTCGGCGCCACCCGCAAATTCGCCTTCAAACACAAACGCACGCAGGAAAAACGCGAAATGCTGCTGCAACACGGCCAGCTGATTGTGATGCGCGGCAACACCCAGCGCCATTGGCTGCACGCAGTGATGAAAAGCACCAAAGTGCACGAGCCGAGGGTGAGTTTGACGTTTCGGGTGATGGCGGGGTGAAAGATACGGGAATGGCCGGTTTTCTGCTCTGGCTTTACGACAGCCGCCATGTGCTCGGCATTGTGGATGCGGAAACATTGGCGTTTGCTTTGAAAGCGCTGTTTGCCTATTCGGGCAATACGGCCAATAATCAGAAAGTTACCCAGTAAGCAAACAGGCCGTCTGAAAGCGCAGCTAAACCAAGCAACGCATTTTCAGACGGCCTGTTTGATTTTCAAAGCCTTGAAAACACAAACCCTCAATTATTTCAATTGCATATCCATTCAGCCATGCTTCAGCACCGCCGTTTTATTCATATGAAATTTTACTACACCTTTTCATGCCGGCTCGCACAAAAGTGTGGTATTTTTTCCTCGCACTTGAAATAAAGCAATATCAGCAATTTACATACAATGATGTATTTTTTCACGCAAAAGCCGTCTGAACGTTTGCGGCACCCACAGCAAACCATTAAAATACAACACTTTGAAGAACGCCCGATTCCGCCCGATGACTACCCCTTTTATCGAATTAAAAGATGTGGCTTTTGCCTATGGCGAGCGCCCGATTCTGAGCAATGTGAATTTTCAGATTGCCCAGGGTAATTTTGCGGCCATTATGGGCGGCTCGGGCAGCGGCAAAACCACGCTGATGCGCCTGATTACCGGCCAGCTGCGGGCGCAGCAGGGGCAGGTGTTGGTAGAGGGTAAAGATGTGGCCGCATTTAGCGCGGCCGAATTATACGAACACCGCCGCCGCATGGGCGTGCTGTTTCAGCATGGCGCGCTGTTTACCGATTTGTCGGTGTTTGACAACGTGGCTTTTCCGATGCGCGAATTAACCCGGCTGCCCGAAGCAGTGATTCGCGATTTGGTGATTTTGAAATTAAATGCCGTCGGCCTGCGCGGCGTGGAAAAGCTGATGCCGTCTGAATTATCCGGCGGTATGGCGCGGCGGGTGGCGTTGGCGCGCACCATCGCGCTCGACCCGGAAATCATGCTTTACGACGAGCCTTTTACCGGCCTCGACCCGATTTCGCTGGGCGTGATTGCCCATTTAATCAGCCGCATCAATAATGCATTGCGCTCCACCAGCGTGATGGTGAGCCACGACATCGAGCAATCGCTGGCTATTGTGAACCAAGTGATTTTTCTGGCACACGGCGAGGTGGTGTTTTCCGGCAGCCCTGAAGAGATGCGCCAGCTCGATTCGCCCTGGGTGCACCAGTTTGTGCACGGCGAGCCCAACGGGCCGGTGGCTTTCCGTTATCCGGCCGCCACCACTTTGCAGCAAGACTTGCTGGGCTGAATGTTTCAGACGGCCTCTTGATCAAATTAAGGCCGTCTGAAAAAGCAAACCATTGATTATTGAACACATGAATTTTATCCGAACCATAGGGGCGAAAACCCTCGATTTTATCCGCGCGCTCGGCAGCGTCTGCCTTTTTTTGGGGCAGATTCTGGCGCAGTCGGGCACGGCGCTCACGCGCGGCCGCCTCACCCTTCGGCAAGTGTATTTTGCCGGCGTGCTCTCTATGCTGATTGTGGCCGTGTCCGGCCTGTTTGTGGGCATGGTGCTGGGTTTGCAGGGCTACACGCAATTGGCGAAATTTCAATCGGCCGATGTGTTGGGCTATATGGTGGCGGCCAGCCTGTTGCGCGAATTGGGGCCGGTGTTGGCGGCGATTTTGTTTGCCAGCAGCGCCGGCGGTGCGATGACCAGCGAAATCGGCCTGATGAAAACCACCGAGCAGCTCGAGGCCATGAATGTGATGGCGGTGAATCCGGTGGCGCGCGTGGTGGTGCCGCGTTTTTGGGCAGGCGTGCTCTCCATGCCGCTTTTGGCCTCGATTTTCAATGTGGCCGGTGTGTATGGCGCTTATTTGATCGGCGTGCAATGGCTGGGGCTCGACAGCGGCATTTTTTGGTCGCAAATGCAGAGCAATATTTCGTTTGATTACGATGTGCTCAACGGCCTGATTAAATCTGCCGTGTTCGGCGTGGCGGTGACGCTGATTGCCGTGCACCAGGGTTTTCACTGCGTGCCCACATCCGAGGGCATTTTGCGCGCCAGCACCCGCACCGTGGTGTCGAGCGCACTCACCGTGCTGGCATTGGATTTTATTTTAACCGCATTGATGTTTACCGAGTGATACGATGAAAAAAAGTGTTTTGGAATTTTGGGTAGGTTTGTTTGTGCTGTTGGGCGTGGCGGCCATCGGCTTTTTGTCGTTCCGCGTGGCCGGCGGCAATGCGCTGGCCGGCAGCTCGGGCAAAACCTACACCGTGTATGCCGAATTCACCGATATCGGCAGCCTGAAAACCAAAGCGCCGGTGAAAGCCGCCGGCGTGCTTGTGGGCCGTGTGGACAGCATCGCGCTCGACCCGCAAACCTATCAGGCCAAAGTGAGCATCAATTTAGACAGCGCTTATGAATTCAGCAGCGACGTGAGCGCGCAAATTCTCACCTCCGGCCTTTTGGGCGAGCAATACATCGGCCTCACCCAAGGCGGCGATGAAGAGCATTTGGCCGCCGGCGACACCATCAGCATCACCAGCTCGGCCATGGTGCTGGAAAACTTAATCGGCAGGCTGATGACCAGCTTTACCGAAGGCAGCGCCAAGCCCGCTGAAGAAGGCGGCAGCGGCGAACCCAACACACACTGAATCTGAAAAATAAAGGAACCCACATGAAAAAATCAGCCTTATTGAGCGCCCTGAGCATCGGCGTGTTGAGCATCAGCATGGCTTTTGCCACGCCCGCCCAAGCCGTGAGCCAAGTGCGCAGCAACGCCACCGAAGTATTGAACATTCTGCAAAAAGCCAACGGCAGCAACGATGCCGCCGTGCGCCGTCAAGCCGAAACTTATGCCATGCCTTATTTCGACTTCCAGCGCATGACCGCTCTGGCCGTGGGCAATCCGTGGCGCCAAGCCACCGATGCGCAAAAGCAGGCGCTCACCAAAGAATTTCAAACCCTGCTGATCCGCACTTATTCGGGCACCATGTTGAAATTTAAAAACGCCAGCGTGGTGGTGAAAGACAACCCCGTTGTCAACCGCGACGGCAAAGAAGTGGTGGTGCGCGTGGAAGTGAAGCCCGCCGGCCAAAGCGCCCAACCGGCCAATATGGATTTCACCACTTATCAGAGCGGCAACCGCTACCGCGTGTATAACGTGGCCGTGGAAGGCGCCAGCCTGGTGACCGTGTATCGCAATCAGTTTGGCGAAACCATCAAAAGCAAAGGCATTGACGGTTTAATTGCCGAATTGAAAGCCAAAAACGGCAGCAAATAAACATGAACACCGAAATCCGCGAGCAGGTGCTGCATTTGGGCGGCGACATCACCGTGAAAACAGTGAGCAGCGCCGCTTATGAGCGTTTTGAGCAACAATGCCGTCTGAAAGAAGTGCACACGCTCGACTTAACCGGCGTGGCGCAGGCCGATTCCGCCTGCCTCTCGCTGCTGCTGAGCGCCTTGCGCCTCAAGCAGGGCGCTATCACCTTGCGCCACATTCCCGCTTCGGTGCAGGCATTGGCCGAGCTTTACGAAATCGACACACAGATTGCCCGACATGAATAAACGCACCGCCTCCATCGTGGCGCTGGCTTTGGTTGCCAGCACAAGCGCCTGGGCAGAAAGCAACCCGGCCGACCCTTACGAAGGCTACAACCGCTTTATGTTTAAGGTAAACGACACCGCCGACCGCTACGTGCTCACGCCCGTGGTGCGCGGCTACCGTGCCGTGACCCCCAGCCCGGTGCGCACCGGCGTGAGCAATTTCTACAACAATCTGCGCGATGTGGTCAGCTTCGGCAGCAATATTTTGCGTCTCGACATCAAGCGCGCCAGCGAAGACTTGGTGCGCGTGGGCATCAACACCACCTTCGGCCTCGGCGGCCTGATCGACATCGCCGGTGCGGGTGAAATGCCCAACAATAAAAACACCTTGGGCGACACCTTTGCCTCATGGGGCTGGAAAAACAGCAACTATTTTGTGTATCCGCTCACAGGCCCCTCAACCGTGCGCGACAGCGTCGGCACCACCATCGTGGCCGCCTATCCGCTGGACAACACCATTTTCCACAGCACGGCCGTGCGCATCAGCAGCAAAGCCATCAATGCCGTCAACACGCGCGAGAGCCTGCTCGATCTTACCGACAGCCTCGATTCCGCCGCGATAGATAAATATGCCTATATGCGTGATGTCTATATGCGTTTGCGCACCCAGCAAGTGGGCGGCACTCTGCCGCACGGCGAAGATGACAATATCGACATCGACGACTTGGTCGGCAGCGGCGATGGTGATGAAGCCGCCTTGCCGCAGCTGGATGCCGCAAACGCCCCGGCTGCACCAAGCATCGCCCCTGCGGCCGCCGATTATAAGCCGATCGAAATGCAGCCGGCTGAAAAGCCGCAAGCCGGCTCGCAGCCCATCAGCCTGGAAACCGCCCTCCCTGATGATGAAGGCATTATGCTAGGCCTGTGGCAGCCCGACAGCCGCCTGCAATATTGAGAAAACATAAGCGCAATCACAGCAACCTGTTTTATCTAGGCCGTCTGAAAAAGCAAGGCAACCCGCCTTGCTTTTTCACCTCTGCCGCATCAAACAGATGACTTGGCACCGTTTTGCCATTATGATGCATCCGTTAAGCATTGCATCGCCACAAGGAGCACGACCATGTATGAAATCAACCGCAGCGTATTTCTATTGATGCCGCTGGAGCCTTTTTGGCGCTGGCTGCAATCTTTGCCCGATGTGGATTTAAGCGACATCGAGCTTGAAGATTTGCAAGCTGATGCCAACGCCTATCTGGTCAACCCTTGCGACAGCGCCGATGAAGTGTGGGAAGAAATCGAAGCGCGCTTCGAAGATATTTTCGCTGCCGAATTGGCCGATTGGTGTGAGGACGAGCGCCAATGGCCCGATTTGCACCCCGATATTTTCAACGAATGGTTCGACATCCAGCTCTCCACCATCATCACCGATTTATCGGCCGAGCCTTTGGAGCGCGAAGCCTTTCAAGCCATCACCTTAAATTAAATCGATTTCAGACGGCCTATTTATGAACCCCACCACCATCCGCATCCGCGGCTACCATCTCGACGGCTACGGCCATGTTAACAATGCGCGCTATCTCGAATTTCTCGAAGAAGCCCGCTGGGCCTATTTCGAGCAACACCAACTCTTGCCGCTTTTGCAGGGCGACATGATTGTGGTGGCGCGCATCGACATCCGCTACCGCCGTCCCAGCACCGCCGGTGATGTGTTGCAGATAAACAGCCACATCCGTGATGTGCAGCCGCGCCAAGTGCTGCTCACACAAAACATCGTGCTGGCCGGCAGCGATAAAAGCGTGGTAGAAGCCGAGCTCACCTTAGTGCCGGTGAGCGGCCAAACCGGCCGCGCCACCGATTTGAACGAAGCCTTGTTTAACCATCTTGTTTCCCTAGCCGAACCGATTGCATGAAAAAAACCGTGATATTGGCCGCCACACTGATTGTGGCGGCGCTGCTTGCCGTGGTGTTGTGGCCGAAAAACCAGCCCGCGCCCGCATTTGCCCTGCCCGACCTCAACGGCCGCACCGTGTCCAACGCCGATTTGCAGGGCAAAGTCACCCTGATTAATTTTTGGTATCCCTCCTGCCCCGGCTGCGTGAGCGAAATGCCCAAGCTTGTGCAAACCGCCAAAGATTATGCCGGCAAAGATTTTCAGATTCTCGCCATCTCCGAGCCTTACGACCCGCTCGAGAGCGTGAAAAATTATGCCGCCAGCCGCGGGCTGCCTTTTGCCGTGATGTATGACGCCGACGGCAGCGTGGGCAAAGCTTTCGGCACCAAAGTGTATCCCACCTCGTTTTTCATCAACAAAAAAGGCGAGATTCTGAAAACCTTTGTCGGCGAGCCAGACTTTGCCGCCCTATATCGAGAAATCGATAAAGAGCTGGAAAAATAATCAGCAACGCCCGCCGGTTTGAATATCGGGCGCATGAGATTGATTCCGCAGCATCTGCTTTTGAGGCCGTCTGAAACTTTTCAGACGGCCTCTCGCATAACTTCACTGGCGAAACGCAGATATGCATAACCGAGCGCCGCCATTGCATGCATGCATTTGAATGCTCCGCCACAACAGCGCAGGTACGCAGGCCGCGTCTTTGGCGGCACAATCATACTCATTTAAAAGGCACATTCCGTCACAATCAAAAAGGCCGTCTGAAAGAAAATTTTCAGACGGCCTGCTTTATTTCTGCACAACGACTTATCTTGCTTTATGATAATAAGTCGAATAAATGCACTATTTTTTAACGCAACCCCAATCATGCAAAAACACACTTATTTCGCCAGAAGATTGTTGACAATCTGATTAAAACAAGCCTATTCTCCAATCATAAAAACAACCTTCGATCAGGAGCACGCATGACACCGCCACCCTCAACATTTTACGATGAATTGCTGCTGCCCGACGGCCGGGCGCGCCCGGGCTGCGAGCCGGTGGCGGCTTGGCTGGCGGCCACGGATGCGGCCGATATCGAATCGCTCAACCAACAGGCCTTGGCGATGTTTTACCGCAAAGGCGTAACCTTCACGGTTTACAGCGAAGCGAGCAACACCGAGCGCGTGATTCCGTTCGACATCATTCCGCGCATCATTCCGGCCGATGAATGGCGCATTCTCGAGGCGGGCTGCGCGCAACGCATACGCGCGCTCAATATGTTTATCCACGACATTTATCACGAGCAACACATCATCAAGGCCGGCATCGTGCCGGCGGCGCAAGTATTGGTGAATGACTGCTATCAACCCTGGATGCACAACATCAACCTGCCCGCGCCGATTTATGCCCACATCAGCGGCATCGATCTGATCCGCCACGGCGATGGCAGCTATTATGTGCTGGAAGACAATCTGCGCACCCCCTCGGGCGTTTCCTATATGCTGGAAGGGCGCAACATCAGCGAATCGCTGCTGCCCGAAGTGTTTGCCCGCCAGCAGGTGCGGCCGGTGAGCAGCTATCCGCAGCAGCTCTACGACACATTGGCCGCCTGCAGCGGCCGCGACAGCCCGAATATCGTGGTGCTCACGCCCGGCCGCTACAACAGCGCCTATTACGAGCACACTTTTTTGGCGCGGGCGATGAATGTGCCTTTGGTGCACGGCTATGATTTGTTTGTGGAAGACAACATCGTTTACACCAAAACCGTGGCCGGCCGCCATCGCGTGGATGTAATCTACCGCCGCCTCGACGACCCGTTTCTCGACCCCTTGGCCATGCGCCCCGATTCCATTTTGGGCGTGCCCGGGCTGATGGCGGCTTACCGCGCCGGCCATGTGCTGATTTGCAATGCCCCGGGCACCGGCGTGGCCGACGATAAATCGGTGTATCCCTTTGTGGGCGATATGATCCGCTTTTATTTGAGCGAAGAGCCGCTGTTGCACAACGTGCCCACTTGGCAATGCCGCAAAAGCGATGATTTGAAATATGTGTTGGCACACCTGGATGAATTGGTGGTGAAAGAAACCCAAGGCTCGGGCGGCTACGGCATGCTGGTGGGCCCCAAAGCCACCCAAGCCGAAATCGAAGCCTACCGCGCCCGCATTCTCGACAACCCCGAGGGCTTTATCGCCCAGCCCACGCTGGCCTTGTCCACCTGCCCCACATGCGTGGAAGAAGGCATTGCGCCGCGCCACATCGATTTGCGCCCCTTTGTACTCACCGCGCCCGACCAAGTGCGCATCGTGCCCGGCGGCCTCACCCGCGTGGCCTTGCGCAAAGGCTCGCTGGTGGTCAATTCATCACAAGGCGGCGGCGTGAAAGACACTTGGGTGCTTGAAACAGGAGACGCATCATGAATATTTTATTGATGTCTACCGCCTATAACCTCTATTGGCTCGGCCGCTACATGCGCCGCACACAAGAGCTGCCGGCGCGCGTGCTCGAATGCGGCAGCCAGCAGCGCAACGAGCTTTTGCGCTATTTGGGCTGGCCGCTCGAACCCGGCGGCGATGATCTCGACCTCCTCAAACGCTACCTCAACGAAACCGCCATGCCGCAGCTTTTCGAATCGATTAACGACAATGTGCAGGTCGTGCGCGGCGTGATCGACGGCGATGCGGCTGAGCTCTTTAACCAAGTGAAGCGCCTCAACCAAGCCGACAGCCGCCGCGCCGCCCGCTTCCAGCTGCACGCCTGCAGCGCGGCGATGTTGCAGCAAAGCGGCGATGTTACCCGCTTTTGGCAGCTGGGCGATTATGTGGAAATGCTCGACACACGCATCCGCCTGGGCAGCGCCCAAAGCCGCCACTACCGCTATTTGGCCGATGTGGTGACAAGCCTGCCCGCCAACACCGGCTGGGACCGCATCAAACAGCAATCACAAGCCTTGGTTTACACCACCGACAAGCGCCAGTTTTACGGCTGGCACGAGCGGCTCACCCAATTATTTGAGGAGGGCGTATGAGAATCCACATCAACCACACCACCCGCTACAGCTACAACGAATCGGTCAAACACAGCATCCAATGCCTGCGCCTCACCCCGCAAACGCTGGCGCACCAGCGCGTGCTTTCCTGGCGCATGACCTTGCCCCGTTTGAGCAGCGAAGTGTATGACGGCTTTGGCAACTACTGCACCATCCTCAACCTCGCAGGCCCGCTGCAGTCGCTCGAAATCCAAGCGCAAGGCACAGTGGAAATCGGCGGCAGCGCCGAACATATTCTCGATAAGCGCATCCATCCGTTGGTGTTTCTCAACAGCACAGCGCTCACCGGCTGCAACGAAGCCATGCGCGATTTTGCCGAAATCCAAACCGGCGGAGAGCCCGACCGGCAAGGCCTGATGCGGCTGAGCCGCGCCGTGCTCGACCACATGACTTACATTCCCGGCACCACCCATGTGGCCACCGCCGCCGCCGAAGCTTTTGCGCTGGGCAGCGGCGTGTGCCAAGACCACACCCATGTGTTTTTAGCCTGCGCGCGCGCCTTGGACGTGCCTGCCCGCTATGTGTCGGGCTATCTGCTCAGCGACGACGATGCCCACTTGGCCAGCCACGCCTGGGCAGAAGCCTGCCTCGACGGAAAATGGTATGTGTTCGACACCACCAACCAGCTTTTCCAACCCAGCCACCATGTGCAGCTGGCCGTGGGGCTGGACTACAACGACGCCGCCCCCGTGCGCGGCATGCGCCAAGGCGGCGGCACCGAGCAAATGTCGTTTTCGGTGCAGGTGCAGCAGGCGCAATAATGCCCGTTCAAAAAAATAAGCTTGCAAGGCAGGGCAACGCAGCAAGCTTCTTTTTATATTGGATATAAAGCATTCAGACGGCCTTTTGCTGAACAAAATATTGTGTTATATTTCAGCGCTTTATATTTACGCCACCCAAGCCGGGGAACACTTATGACTTACTGCGCCGCCCTCAATCTGAAAGAAGGCATGGTTTTTGCCTCCGACACCCGCACCAACGCCGGCGTGGACCACATTTCCACGTTTAAAAAAATGTACACCTTCGGCGTGGACGGCGAGCGCAGCATCATCATGCTCACCGCCGGCAACCTCGCCACCTCGCAAGCCGTGGCCAACCTTTTGCGCAGCGGCATCGCCCAGGGCAGCGCGCAAAACCTGCTCAACCTGCCCAGCCTGTTCGAATGCGCCATGCTGGTGGGCGAGCAGGCCAGCAGCGTGGCCAAAACCAGCCAGCACCGCGCCCACATGCAAGAGGGCTTCGGCAGCAATTTCCTGCTCGGCGGCCAAATCAAAGGGCAGCCGCAAGAGCTCTATCAAATCTACCAAGAAGGCAACTGTATCAGCGCCACGGAAGACACCCCGTTTTTCCAAATCGGCGAGAGCAAATACGGCAAGCCCATACTCGACCGCTCCATCAGCCACGAAAGCAGCCTCGAAGACGCCGTGCGCGCCTTATTGGTGTCGTTTGACTCCACCATACGCTCCAACCTCTCCGTGGGCTTTCCCATCGACTTAATGGTGTATCACCGCAACAGCTGCATCATGCCCGCCGGCATCCGCGTGGACGACAGCGACCCCTATCTGCACAACATCCGCGCCCAATGGTCGGAAGGCCTCAAAGCCATTTTGCAGCAATTCGACGTGCCGCCCGATTATTACTTCAAATAAAACACAGGCCGTCTGAAAGCTTTCAGACGGCCTTTAAAATATCATGCCAAAAAATCCGATTTATAAAATTTAAAATACGATAAAATAAAATAATCGTGGTTTTACGCAATAAAATACCAACACAAAGCCGGCTCGACTTGCAAAAAAAAGCAAAAGCGCGTAAGCTTGCTGCATTATCCAAACCTCAAGTAAACAAATGAACGCACACAAAACCGACGACGTTAAAATCAGAGAAGTCAAAGAGCTGCTGCCCCCGATTGCCCATCTTTATGAATTGCCCATCAGCGATGCCGCCGCCGATTTGGTGCACCAAACCCGCCAAGAAATCGCCGATTTGGTGCACGGCCGCGACAAGCGCCTGTTGCTGATTATCGGCCCCTGCTCCATCCACGACCCCGAAGCCGCGCTCGAATACGCCCGCAAGCTTTTGCCCCTGCGCAAAAAATACGAAAAAGAATTGCTGATCGTGATGCGCGTGTATTTCGAAAAACCGCGCACCACCGTGGGCTGGAAAGGCCTCATCAACGACCCGCACCTCGACGGCACTTTCGACATCAACTTCGGCCTGCGCCAAGCGCGCCGCCTGCTGCTCGCCCTCAACGACATGGGCATGCCGGCCTCCACCGAATTTCTCGACATGATTACGCCGCAATATTATGCCGACCTGATTGCCTGGGGCGCCATCGGCGCGCGCACCACCGAAAGCCAAGTGCACCGCGAGCTGGCCAGCGGCCTTTCCTGCCCCGTGGGCTTTAAAAACGGCACCGACGGCAACCTCAAAATCGCCATCGATGCCATCGGCGCCGCCAGCCACCCGCACCACTTTTTATCGGTAACCAAAGCCGGCCATTCCGCCATTGTGCACACCGCCGGCAATGCCGACTGCCATGTGATTCTGCGCGGCGGCAAAGAGCCCAACTACGACAGCGACCACGTAAAAGCCGCCGCTGAGCAACTCACCAAAGCCGGTGTCACGCCCAAGCTGATGGTGGATTGCAGCCACGCCAACAGCCGCAAAGACTACACCCGCCAAATGGAAGTGGCTCAAGATGTGGCGCAGCAATTGCGCGCCGGTGAAAACAACATCATGGGCTTGATGGTGGAAAGCCACCTCGTGGCCGGCCGCCAAGACAAACCCGAAGTCTACGGCCAAAGCATCACCGATGCCTGCATCGGCTGGGATGCCACCGAAGAAATGCTCGCACTTTTAGCCGAAGCCAACCGCAGCCGCGTATAAGCTTTTGCATCACACCAAAGGCCGTCTGAAAATGATTTTCAGACGGCCTTTGGTTGTATAGTGAAATGAATGAAAAACTTATACAAAAATAAGAAATCTAGCATCATGTGTAGGGTGTGTGGCGCAGCCACGCACGCGGTTTAAACGGCTTCTGCATATGGCTTGCTACATGCGCCTGTATAAGTTTTTCTTTCATTCCACTATATTATTTTTCAGGTTGGGTATAAGTTGATTAAAGCCTTGCAGGCCGTCTGAAACTTGGATATTCAGACGGCCTGCTTGGTTTTGAGGTGTGTGGCAGGGTTCATGCGTATGATTACGCTGCGCTAATCGCACCTACTGCACTGATGCGCTTGATCAGCCGCCAAACAAGCGCATAAAGCCTTGCACGATGCCCAACACCAGCGCCAGAAAAGGCTGCATGATTTTGCTCAGCAGGCCGGTAAACAAAAGCGCAATCAGAATCCACATGCCGTAAGGCTCGATTTTGCGAAACTGAAACGAGGCCTTGGCCGACAAAAACGTGTCCACAAAGCGGCCGCCGTCGAGCGGCAGAATCGGCAGCATATTGAGCACAAACAGCACCGCATTAATCATCACGCCGAAATAAGCCATTTGCTGCATCGGATTTTGAAAGTTTTCCGGCACCAGCGGCGAGAGCATCATCAACACCGCCCAGCCGAACATCATCACAAAATTCGATGCCGGCCCGGCAATCGCCACCATGCGCATGCCGATGCGGGTGTCGCGGAAATTGCGGCTCACCACCGGCACGGGCTTGGCCCAGCCAAACATAAAGCCGGTGGTGAAAAACATCACCGCCGGCACCACAATGGTGCCGATGGGGTCGATGTGCGCCAAGGGGTTGAGCGTGAGCCGCCCGAGCTGCTCGGCGGTGTGGTCGCCGTAATGGCGCGCCGCATAACCGTGCGCTGCTTCGTGCACGGTAATCGCCAGCAGCACCGGCAGCACCGCCAATAAAAATATGCCTAAATTGAAATTGCCCATTGAGATTTCCTTGTGGTGATGATGTGTTCAGACGGCCTGTTTGATTGGAAAGGCCGTCTGAAAGATTTTCAAAAATAAAGCCGCTTCACAAACCAAACAGCGTCTTATCGCCCTTGCCTTCGCGCACCAATTCCACGCCGTCGGTCATGTCGATTACGGTAGTGGGATCAGTGCCGCACCAGCCGCCGTCGATAATCACATCCACCGCGTGTTCGAGGCGGTCGCGGATTTCATAGGGGTCGGTGAGCGGCTCGCTGTCTTCGGGCAGCATCAGTGTGCAGCTGAGCATGGGCTCGCCCAATTCTTGCAGCAGCGCCAGCGCGATTTTATTGTCGGGCACGCGCAGGCCGATGGTTTTGCGCTTGGGATGCAGCGTGCGGTTGGGCACTTCTTTGGTGGCCTGCATGATAAAGGTATAGCTGCCCGGTGTGGCGGCTTTGAGCATGCGGTATTGGCTGTTGTCCACTTTGGCATAAGTGCCCAGCTCGCTCAAGTCGGCGCACATCAGCGTGAGGTGGTGCTTGAGGTCGATTTTGCGAATCTGCAAAATCTTTTCCATTGCGGTTTTATCACCCAATTGGCAGCCGAGTGCATAACAGGAATCGGTGGGGTAAACGGCAATGCCGCCTTTGCGGATAATGTCTGCCGCCTGCTTCACCAGCCGCTCTTGCGGGCTGTCGGGGTGGATAGCGAAAAATTGTGCCATGATGGTGTTCCTTTATTTGTTATTTTTTTTTCAGACGGCCTTGATGAGGCCGTCTGAAAGGTTTATTGGCAGATATTCAAGTATTAGGGCGATTTCAACGTTTAGGCCGTCTGAAAGCTTGCCCACACCGGCTTGCAATCGGGCGGCAACTCGGGGCACGCGCCCAATGTGCCGCCGCTGTAATCGCCCAAGCGGTGGAAATCGCTGCCGCAGCCGGCCATCAGATCGAAGCGTTCGGCCAAAAGGGCATAATTCAGGCGGTCGTTTTTATCGCTGTTGCCGCTGTGCACTTCAATGCCGTCGCCGCCCAGGGCTTTAAATTCTTCAAACAGGTTGCGTTTGGCGGTGGCGGAAAAGCCGTAGCGCATCGGGTGGGCAATCACGGCCAGGCCGCCCGCGCCTTTAATCGCTGCCACGCAATCTTCCAAGCTCGCCCATTCGTGTGCCACGCTGGCGGGTTTGCCGTCGCCCAGATATTTGCTGAATGCCTGCGCTTTGTTGCGCACATGGCCGGCTTGGATTAAATAGTCGGCAATGTGGGTGCGGCTCACCATTTCGGGGTTGGCCGCCAAGGCGAGCGCGCCCTCATAAGCGCCGACTATGCCTTTTTTTTCCAGTTTTTCGGCAATCGCGGCCAAGCGTTTCAGACGGCCTTGGCGCACTTGGGCAAGCAGGCTTTGCAGCGCTTCGTTTTCCACGTCGAAATCCAGCCCGACAATGTGCACGCTGCGGTGCCGCCACGTTACCGAAATTTCCACGCCGTTGACAAAGCCCATGCCCAGCGCTGCCGCTTCGGCGCGCGCTTCGGCCAGGCCGCCGGTGTGGTCGTGGTCGGTGAGTGCGAGCAGGGTGCAGCCGTTGGCATGCGCCAGCCGCACCACTTCGCGCGGGGGCAGCATGCCGTCTGAAACGGTGGAATGGCAATGTAAATCAATCATGGCGGCGCCTTAAATTTTTGCCAACGAAGCCAGCAAAGTGTGAATCTCTTTATCACTCAACCGCGCCAATGCGCTCTCTAAATTGGCGTTTAATGTGGCCAGCGCTTCGTGATACAGAGTGCGGCCGGATTCGGTGAGCACCACCAAGCTCATGCGGGCATCGCGCTCGTGCTTTTCTTTGGCCACCCAATGCAGTTTTTCCATCGGGCTGAGCAGCTTGGTGATCGCCGATGCGGTTAACGACACCGATTCGGCCAAATGAATCCGGCTGATGCGCTGCTCGGGTGCGTTGCTCAGCGTGTGCAAAATCATAAATTCCGACATGCCGATGCCGTGGGCACTTAGCGGGCGCTCAAGATTTTTCTGCAACAGCGCGCGCACTTCAAACAAACGCACCCATAAATCCAGCTTAATCGAATTGCTTGGTTCAAACATATTATTTCCTTCACTTTTACTTGAAAGGTGAAGTATATTTCCATTTAATGTTAAGCACAAGCATTTTTGTTTTGCCGTTTGCCGGTTTATTCGGCCTCTTCCTGCGCCTGCTGCGCCCATTCGCGCTGCTGCGCATCGTATTTGGCTTTTTCGTTCCAATAAATGGTTTGGATGCAGGCGTCGCCGCAATCGCTGCCGCAGCATTCCCACGCTTCGGGGCGCACCGGCTCGGGCATCAAATCTTCAGGCTTCAGTTTCTGGGTCATGGCCGTTTTCCACTTCCAGCACCGCGCCGTTGAATTCGATGGTTTCGCCGCCGCGGATTTTGGCGGTTTTGCGGGTTTCCACTGCGCCGTTGCGCAACACCTGCCCCTCGGCAATCAGTGCTTTGGCTTGGCCGCCGCTTTCAACCAGGCCGGCGAGCTTGAGCAAATCGCATAAGGCGATATAGTCGCTCTCTTCCAGATAAACGGTAGCGTGCATGGCAATACTTTCTTTTTTTCAGAGGCTTGTAAATGGGTATATTTTACGCGAAAACAAGCCGGCATGCGGCTTTGGGCGGATTTAAACGGCATTTTGGGTTACACTGCGCTTATCCGCCCCATGCCGTCTGAAAGGCTTTTCATGCGCCGCTTGCTGTTGTTGTTGGTTTGCCTGCTGTTTGCCCCGGCCGCGTTTGCCGCCTGTGCGCCCGATAAAGCCGTGAAGCTGGGCGCGCTCGATTGGGAAAGCGGCCAATTCACCACCGCCGTGCTCAACACCTTGCTGCACGAGGGCTACGGCTGCGCCACCGAAGCGGTGCCGGGCACCACGCCGGCGCTGGAAACGGCGTTGGCACAAAACGATATTCAGATTATCGCCGAGCAATGGGTGGGACGCTCGCCGATTATGCAGCAAGCCGTGGCCGAGGGGCGCGCGGCGGTGATCGGCAACACGCTCAAAGGCGGCGCAGAGCAAGGCTGGTATGTGGCCGATTATGTGCAGGCCGCCCATCCCGATTTGAAAAGTGTGGCTGATCTGCCGCGCTTTGCCGGCTTGTTTACCGACCCCGAAGCGCCCGATAAAGCGCGTTTTCTCAATTGCCCCAGCGGCTGGACCTGCGAAACCTTCAACACCCGCCTGCTCGCCAACTCCGGCCTGAACACCACGTTCAACAATGTGCACCCTGGCACCGGCGCGGCGCTGGATGCGGCCATCGCTTCGGCTTATGAGCAGCGAAAGCCGCTGCTGTTTTATTATTGGCAACCCACCGGCCTGATGGCGAAATACCGCTTCGTGCCGCTTGAATTCCCGCCTTACGATGAAGCCTGCTGGCAAAATCTGCTGCAAGCGGGCAACACTTCGGCCTGCGTGTCGGGCTTTCCGACTTCCCAATTGGCGGTAGCCGTGTCGGCACCGTTTCAAGCGGCTCACCCCGATTTGGTGGCGGTGATTGAAAAAATGCAGTTTGAGCCGCACACGCTCAACCGCATGATTCTGGAAATGACGGAAAACAAGCGCAGCGGCAGCGAGCAGGCGCGCCTTTTTTTGCAGCAGCATCCTGAAATTTGGGCGGATTGGGTGTCGGATGAAGCCCGAGGCCGTCTGAAAGCTTCGCTGGGCATGCCCGAAGCGAAAAGCAGCAGCCTGTTTGCCTCATGGTCGATTGCCGGCGCGCTCAACCGCTCGCTGGCGCAAACCGTGCAAAACTACGGCAGCGATTTCCGCCTGCTGAGCCAATTCACCCTCAACACCTTGCTGCTGCCGCTGGAGCGCGCACTACAAGCGCTGCCTGCTTGGCTGGTGTTGCTATCGGTGGCCGCGCTCGCTTGGCATGCGGCGCGCAAGCTGTGGTTTGCCGCTTTGTGCGCATTCGGCTTCTACACCATCGGCGCGCTCGGCCTGTGGCCGGCTTTGATGCAGACGTTGGCACTTTTGGCCGCTTCGGCGCTGTTTATCATTATTATCGGCATTCCGCTGGGCATTTGGATGGCACGCAGCCCGCGCCTGCACAAGCTGCTCTCGCCGGTGCTCGATGTGATGCAGACCATGCCGAGCTTTGTGTATCTGATTCCGGTGTTGATGCTGTTTGGCATCGGCAAAGTGCCGGCGCTGTTTGCCACGGTGGTGTATGCCATTGCGCCTTTGGTGCGGCTCACCGCGCTGGGCATACGCCAAGTGAGCCCGCAAATGATAGAGGCGGCCGAATCATTCGGCAGCACACGTTGGCAGCTTTTGCGCTGGGTGCTGCTGCCGCAGGCCAAGCCCAGCATTATGGCAGGGCTGAATCAGGCGGTGATGATGTCGCTGGGCATGGTGGTGCTCGCCAGCATGATCGGCGCGCGCGGCTTGGGCGAATATGTGCTGCAAGCCATTCAAACGCTCAACATCGGCCAGGGCGTGGAAGCGGGCGCGGCGATTGTGATTTTAGCGATTATTATCGACCGCATCACGCAGGCCTACGGGCGGCGCAGCGGCAAGGCCGTCTGAAAACCAACCTTTTCAAACCAACTTTTTCTCTTCAGGCACAGGCCGTCTGAAACCACAACGGGAAATATAATGACTTCCATCCGCTTCGAACACGTCAGCAAAATCTACGGCAAAGAAAAAGCCTGCCGCAAAGCGCTGGCCATGTTGCGCCAAGATGCGCCGAGTGAAGACATTTTTCAGGCCACCGGCTGCCAAGTGGGTCTGCGCCGCATCAGCCTCACCATTCCGGGCGGCGGCATTTTCTGCATCATGGGCTTATCGGGCTCGGGCAAATCCACGCTGGTGCGCCACATCAACCGCTTAATCGAGCCCAGCTGCGGCGAAATTTGGGTGGGCGGCACCAACGTTACCGCCCTGAGCGAAACAGCGCTGCGCGATTTCCGCCAGCAGAAAGTGAGCATGGTGTTTCAGCATTTCGGCTTGCTGCCGCATTTAACCGTGCTGCAAAACGCCGAATATGCCTTGCGCGTGCGCGGCCTGCCGATGGCCGCACAACACGAGCAGGCACGCTATTGGCTCAACGAAGTGGGCTTGAGCGGCCATGAAGAAAGCTATCCCGATGCGCTCTCCGGCGGCATGCGCCAACGCGTCGGCCTCGCGCGCGCGCTGGCGGCCGACACCGATATTTTGCTGATGGACGAGCCTTTTTCCGCGCTCGATCCGCTGATTCGCGCCAAATTGCAAGAGCAGCTGCTCGATTTGCAGCAGCGGCTGGGTAAAACCATTGTGTTTATCACCCACGATGTGGGCGAAGCGCTCAAGTTGGGCAGCCAAATGGCGATACTCAACGCCGGCGCGCTGGTGCAAAGCGGCACGCCGCAGCAATTGCTCGAAGCACCGGCCGATGATTATGTGGCCGAATTTATGACCGTGCGTTAAACAAGCGCCATTCAGATAAACGCCATCATGTTCATGCCAAATGCCGTCTGAAAACCTTTCAGACGGCATTTGTAAAACTTATAGCAGCCCGTAGGTGGTGCTGTCGAACGGCTTTTATTTGGTCAGGTTATTTTTTTGAATGGGTATCAGACGGCCTTTTATCCTACGCAAATCCGCTGCACTTTCCCACCGGATAAGCGCTCTGCCCATGCGGCATAAATCCGACAGGCCGTCTGAAAAACCGGCGTTTGCCGAGCGTGTGCATTGCCTTGCGCACCAAACAAATCTATAATATCGGCTTCCCGCTCTTAAGGGAGTAGCCATCCGCGTGTTTCAGGCGCGCGGAGCCATTGTCAACACACTTGCCGCTCTCGGCATGGCAACGGCATCTTTGCTCAAGCGAAGACAGGCAAGACTTAAGGCACGCAAGGCCGCCTCTGTGGGCAGCGCTTGGCGTGCTTTTTTGTTTGCCCACGGTTTTGAGTATCTTGCACATGGAAGCTTTTCTCTCGTCCACCCTCGCCGTGGCCATTGCCGAAATCGGCGACAAAACCCAATTGCTGGCGCTTTTTCTGGCCGCCCGCTTCAATCAAAAAAGCGCCATTATCGCGGGCATTTTTGTGTCTACCCTGCTCAATCATTTGCTCTCTGCCGTTATCGGTGTGTGGCTGGCGCAATTTGTGTCGCCCGAAATGATGAAGTGGATCGTCGGCATCAGCTTTATCGCCGTGGGCTTGTGGCTTTTGGTGCCCGATAAAGACGGCGCCACCAACAACCGCTGGCTGCAATACGGCGCATTCGGCGCCACGGTGGTGTTGTTTTTCCTGGCCGAAATCGGCGACAAAACCCAAATCGCCACCGTGCTGCTGGCCGCTAAATACCAATCCATGCTGTGGGTGGTGGCCGGCAGCACGCTGGGGCTGATGCTGGCCAATGTGCCGGTGGTGTATTTGGGGCATGCGCTGATGAAGAAAATTCCCGCCAAAGCCGTGCGCCTGGCTGCCTGCGCGCTGTTTTGCATTTTGGGTGCCGCCACCTTGCTCGGCAGCGGTATTGCCTTAAGCTGATTTTTCACACCCATTCAAAAAAGTAAAATGATTTTTTTGGATGGGCGTGAGGCCGTCTGAAAGCCGATATATGTTTGAAATCCTCTTGCGCCACCCCGATTTTGTGGCAATCAACAAGCCCGCCGGCCTCTGCGTGCACCAAGATGGCGCGGCAGAAAGCTTCACCGGCCGGCTAGCACAGCAGCTCGGCGTGGCGCGGGTGTGGCTGCTGCACCGGCTCGACAAGCCCACCGGCGGCGTGTTACTGCTGGCGCTCAACCCTGAAGCCGCCTCGGTGCTGGCACAGCAGTTTGCCGCGCACAGCATGCACAAAACCTATCTGGCCCTCAGCAGCCAAAAGCCCGCCAAAAAGCAGGGCTGGGTGAAAGGCGACATGGCCAAAGCGCGGCGCGGCGCATGGAAGCTGCTGCGCACGCAGCAAAACCCGGCCCTCACCCGCTTTCACAGCCGCAGCATTGCCCCCGGCCTGCGCTTATTCGTGCTGCAACCCTTAAGCGGCAAAACCCACCAGCTGCGCGTGGCCATGAAAAGCCTAGGCAGCCCGATTTTGGGCGACACACTCTATGGCGGCCAAGCGGCCGAGCGCCTGTTTCTGCATGCCTGGCGGCTGCAATTCGATTATGCCGGCACATCGTTCTGTATTACCGCCGCGCCCGATGAAGCCTGGCCGCCGGGCGTTTCAGACGGCCTCGAATAACACCATATTCCGCCACATTGCCGATGCCCCCGCAATCCCTACCGTTTAACCCCGCCAACCCAACTTTACACGGCGCATGGCTATAATTAAGCCACTTTTCCCGCCCGCCCGCTTATGAAACCGATTTTCTATTACACCGCTGCCTTTTTTCTGGCCGCCGCCCTGCCCGCACAAGCAGCCACCTATATCTGCCGAAGCGAGGGCAGAGCCGTGTTCACCACCGAAAAGCTTGGCCCGCACTGCACGCTTTCGCAAATGAACGGCATCAGCGACCAAGCCGCATCTGCCGCCGATGGCGAACCCATCAAAGCCGATCTCGGCGAGCTTTTGCACGGACTC
>ERZ795062.979-NODE-979-length-21472-cov-5.165943_pt1 | contig 21472 bp, 15 predicted proteins | sample MGYA00375146_ERZ795062 | MGnify/ENA primary metagenome ERZ795062 (study PRJEB30191, sample SAMN05720281) | activated sludge metagenome | isolation source: Anaerobic digester | place: USA | collected 2015-07-16 ... | reverse complement strand
GAATTCCATATTTCATGAATGCGGTGAAGGCAGCCTTTAATATATCTTCTTTAATATTATTATCCATTTCTCAGAAATTCATATAACATAATGCATAAAAGGAGCGACAAAGGTAATCGTTTATCTTTCTTGTATTTTTATTTATTGTGTTAAAAAAATAAAAATACAATGTTTAATGGGAGTTTCAAGGAAACTAAAAAATCACGAAAGTTTTCAAGTGGAATAATTCCTCATCAATCTTATAGAGAATAATTTCTTCATTTACTTTCTAATAATTCAATTGGGATAGGGATACCTCTATTGGCATTAGGATTGGATATTTGTAACCAACCGGAAAGAGTTGTGGCAACATTTATAGCACTTATATAAGAATTTATACGTTGATGTTTTATTTTCCATCCGTAAAAATAAATTGGCACACAAGTGTTTACAGTATTATTACAATCTATTGGTTTGTCATCTTTATCAACCTCCGTCCAACCGGGATATAAAGAAAGAATCAAATCGCCGGAATATTGTTTATTGTATGGATAGACTGTTTTTCCCTCGCCAGCAAATGCCTGTTCTAACATAAACGAAGTACTTACACTCATCACGCCGGGTATTTGAGACACAAACTCCATCGTTCTATCTTGTATTTCACGTAGGCTGATACCCTTATCATCAATTCTTTGTCGATTTAAATAAATATTACCTTTATCGTAGGCTGACACCCAATTTTCCTGTCCATAAATCGCCATCAAATAGGTATTTAAAAGCGACATATATCGATACGAATTGAAAATTCCTCCGGGAATCTTTTTTTGTACGGCAGGTGATATTGGAGACTTTTCTGCACGAGTAGAAACAACGTAGACCAATAAATTCTCTCTTCCAACCTTCTGCTCTGCTGCCTCTAATAACATTTTTATATCATTATCAAGACGCAAGTAAGCATCTTCCAATTCAACCGTTAGACCATCTTCTTGGGAAGTAAATGAGTTTAAGGAAAAGTTAACCAATAGCATATCGGGAAAAACATCTTTTCCTAAACTTTCATTCGATAAGGCATCCACAGCTAACTCTCTCAAATAAGTATTGGCAAATGGTGTTTGTTTAAATCGTTTATATGCACCTTGACCCTTACAAATATCTTTTAATGAATAAGAAAAGCCCTTTTCTGAAAAGTTCTTTGCTTGAGAAACAACATAATAATTAATAGGGAACAACGGATCCCATTTCATTTTCATATAATCCTGAATGGATTTTTGCTCATTCTTTTTTTTCACCCAAGAAGGTAATTGATTAGCATAGGAGGAAGATGTTGACCAGTTTCCATTCGCATCATCAATCCACAAGACAGCATCTGCCAGATGACCAACTTGCAAAATACTAGCTTTCGAATCCATCGCCAACGATATAACAGTAGACTGTTCCATAGTATTCATTTGCAACTCATCCGCAACAGTAGAACTTAACATCTTTCTTGAAGATACCCGTTCTGTTCCGGCAATCGGAGTCGCTGTATTATCAGCTATTACAGAAACTTTTTGTTTGGATTGTCTGTCATAGTAAGAGCCATTGACAATGCCATGCAAATACGGTTCTGCACCTGTGCTAAAAGTAGCGAAATCAGTTACTTTGTCAAACGCTTCATAGGAATACCCAACATTTTGACAAAATGCCCCGTTTTCAATAATTTTTTTTATTCCCTGCTTGCTCAGTTCATTCCAAAACATAGAAAGATAATCGGCACGTAAACCATCAACAGTTATCCCGATGACAAGACGAGGTCTTTCGTAACTAGGTTGTTGAGCCATCAAGAAAAAGGGAAAAAGAAAAGAAAAAACAATAATTATTTTTTTCATACAGGATAAAAATCAACAGAATTTTTCTCGAAAAACAAACCATTTATTCATCAGAAAAATCAATTAGGACACTTCTATAAGCATTAAAAATGTTAGACTTTGACACATATCCCACATATTTATCACCATCTAAAACAGGCAAATTCCATGCGTGTGTTTTTTCGAATTTAGTCATTACATCTTCCATCTCTTCTCCGACAAAAATACGAGTGGGAGGTGATATCATCAAATTCTTTACAACAAATCGTTGGTAAAGTTCAGGACGAAACATTATATTTCTTATCTCTTCAAGAGAAACGACACCAAGAAAAACGCCTTCTTTATCAACAACAGGAAAAATATTTCGCTTTGACTGAGATATTATTTTCACTAGTTCACCAAGAGTAAGTTGCGGGTCAACTTGTTGCAAATCTGTTTCTATTAAGTTGTCCATCGTCAACAAATTAAGGACAGCTTTATCTTTGTGATGAGTCATCAATTCTCCTTTTTTTGCCAAACGCATTGCATACAAACTATGAGGTTCAAAACATATTATAGTGAGGTATGAAACCACAGAAACAATCATAAGAGGCATAAACAATTCATAACCACCTGTTAACTCTGCAATAAGGAATATGCCGGTAAGAGGAGCATGCATTACTCCAGACATAAGGCCTGCCATGCCCGCCAAAGCAAAATTTTGTGGAGCAATGCCGACACCCAAAACATTTAAGAGCACCGCTACAATAAATCCGGTAATACAACCCATGAATAAAGAAGGTGCAAAAATACCCCCAACCCCACCTGCTCCATTGGTGGCAGAGGATGCGAATATTTTGAAGAAAACAATCAACGAAAGATATAAAACAAGCCACAAAACGCTATCCTTCATCGGATAAAACATCGTTCCATCAAATAGTGTTTGCGGTTGATTATTTAAAAGAGCAGAAATAGACTCATAACCTTCACCGTATAAAGGAGGGAAAAGAAAAATAAGAGCACTCAAAATAATTCCTCCTACAATTAACTTTACATAAACATTTTTCATTCCTTGAAAGAATGTTTCCAATTTATTCATTCCACGTGTAAAATAAAGAGAAACAAGACCACAAATAATCCCCAATAGAATGTGATATGGAATTCTTTCGAGCAAAAAAGGCTGATAAATATGTGAGGAAAATATTACTGTATCACCCAATAAAAAATAAGAAATTGCTGTTGCCGTTACAGAAGAGATAAGTAGCGGAACAACAGAAGTAACTGTCATATCAAGCATCAGAACCTCAAGGGTAAAAATAACCCCTGCAATAGGAGCTTTAAAAATACTGCCAATAGCTCCTGCTGCTCCACATCCGACAAGCAACATAAGGGTTTTTTGATCCATTTTGAAGAATTTCCCCAAATTAGAACCAATAGATGACCCTGTCAAAACAATTGGTGCTTCCGCTCCTACAGAACCGCCAAAACCAATAGTAATAGAACTGCCAACAATAGATGTCCAAATATTATGAAGCTTCAGGATACTCTTTCGCTGAGAAATGGCGAATAAAATACGCGTAACACCGTGACTAATATCATCTTTCACAATGTATCGAACAAAAAGCCCGGTCAGGGCAATACCAATGATAGGATAAGCCAAATACAAATAATTTGCCTCATTTACACTAAAATTAGTAGTAAGCAAATGCTGAATCAGTTGTATAGCACCCTTAAGTATAATGGCGGCAAAAGCAGTAAAAACACCAACAAGAAAACTCAAAATAAGAATAAATCTGCTTTTCTTAATATTTTTTTCTCTCCATGAGATTAATCTCAGGTACCAATTATTTTCCACTTTTTTTAACAAAGTTAAGTTTACAAAGGTAAAACTATTATTGATTTCAATCAACTAGCCTAAAGACCCTTACCGGTAAAAATAGTTTTTATGGTATAAATCAATATTTTAATATCAATGATCAACGACATATTTTCCATATAAGAAATGTCAAACCTCGACCTTTCTATCATTTTTTCCACGGTATTGGCATATCCGAACTTTACCATCCCCCAAGAAGTGATTCCTGGACGAACATTAGTCAGACGCTGGTAATAAGGAGCTTGTTGTATTATTTGGTCAATAAAATAGCGTCTTTCAGGACGTGGTCCGACCAAGGACATTTCCCCTTTCAATACATTGTAAAATTGAGGCAATTCATCCAGACGATATTTTCGCATAAATTTACCGAAACGTGTTACTCTCTCGTCATTCTCGCAAGAAAGTTTTGGGATACCTTCTCTTTCCGAATCCTGATACATAGTCCTAAATTTGTATATAATAAATGGCACACCGTGTAGACCGATTCTTTCTTGCTTATAAATCATTGATCCTTCTGAGTCTGACTTTATCTTTATCGCCAAGAAAAAAAACAGCGGCATGAGAAGTAGCAAAACAAACAATGATGTAACGACATCAATAACACGCTTCACATTTTTCTGGAAATCGCTCATCCGAACCTCTACCAAATCAATAAGAGGAACGGCATAGATACTTTTCATTTTTACACTTCCCGTCAAAATCTCGAACAAACCAGGAACTATTTTTATTTTTACGTTCTTAGAGCAAAGATCATACATCAACTGGTATATTTCATCTTCAGAAATATTATCAACAGCAATAATTACAACATCAACATTATATTTTTTAAGCAATGAATTAATATCCAATATGGTTCCTAGTATGGCATTAGAAGCCACCTTTTGTTGTTCCTTCTTTTGTGCGACCACAAATCCCTCTATCATATATCCAAGAGACTGTTTCATTTGGTTTAATTCAGAACTCAGTTTGAAAGCTTTATCTCCAACCCCAAGAATAAGCGTTCTAAATCCTTTCTGTCTATTATGAATAAGTTTCGCCGAAATTGTTGTAATAACAAGACGGCAAAAATAGGTAAGAACAAAATGAATAGAAAAAAGTACGAGAAAAGAAACATAATAAAACGTATATGAGGAAACAGGGTCGTCGACCAAAACAGCAAAGAAAATAACCAAAGTTCCAAAAAACACGCTTGCAAAAGTCGTAAAAAGTTCTGATAATCTTGATTTTAGAAAAGAAGTGTTGTAATATCCCGAAAGCCAATAAACGCCCAACCAAAAAACAGGGACAACGAGCATCGTCAACCTGGCGTTGTACATAGGCACAAACATTTGAATATCTCTTATTGCAATCAGGTCAATTTCTATTCTGCGAAATATATAAAACAAAAACCAGGCAAGCAAAGCCGTGAGATAATCAGAAAGGATATATTTTTTTAATTGATTTTTGTACTTCACAAGGAAATAATTTATTATCGCAAAATTACAAAACTTCCATCTTTTTGCAACTTAATAATGCTAGACGGACTACTTTGTTGCTCTTCTCCTTGCCTAAAGTCGACAATATAATCCATCTTTTGTTTGATTTCATCAGAAATCTCAGCAAAATTCCCAGGCGAGGGATTTCCACTCACATTAGCGGATGTCGAAACAATGGGCTTTCGAAACATTTCGCATAATCGCTTTGAAAAAATTTCTTGCGTTATGCGAATGCCAATCGTACCATCAGCACTTAACAAATTAGCTGCTAAATTTTTGCCCTGTGGATAAATAATTGTAAGAGGTTTGTCGGCAACATCAATCAAATCCCAGGCTATTTCGGGCACATCGGATAAATATGCTTGCAATTTTGCACTACTATCCAACAGCACCAACATCGATTTCGTCTCTTCTCGTTGCTTAATTTCGTAAATACGTTTTACAGCCTTTTCATTGGTCGCATCGCAACCAATTCCCCAAATGGTATCTGTAGGATATAAAATAATTCCACCTTCTCTTAAAATCTCGACTGCTTTTTTTAGTTCTGTTATCATCGCATATTCAAATAAAGGGGTAAACAAAAAACCTTGTAAACATTTTTTAAAATAATCAATATTGACTTTCTACTTTTTTGTTGTATTTTTACAAGTTGCAAGTTCTTGCAATGGCATTCATGAAGTGCAAATATACACAACTTTTAGATTGTGTGACGTCCTTTGATAAATAAAAAACCACTATATGACAAACAAATGGATTGTAAAAGAGCTTACAGCAGAAGAAAAAAAATATCAAAAAAAATTAACAAATGAACTGGGTATAAGTCCTACTTTGTGTAAACTGTTAGTACAACGAGGCATCCACACAATGGAAGAAGCAAAAAACTTTTTCCGACCACAAATGGCACATCTTCATAACCCTTTCTTGCTTAATGACATGGATAAAGCAGTAGAAAGGCTCAATAAAGCGATGGGAAAAAAAGAAAAAATCCTCATCTATGGAGATTATGATGTGGATGGGACAACAGCGGTTGCACTCGTTTATAAGTTTTTACAACAATTTTATTCAAATATCGATTTTTACATACCTGACAGATACAACGAAGGCTATGGGATTTCCTACAAAGGCATTGACTTTGCTGCCGAAAATGGTTTTTCGCTGATAATTGTTTTGGATTGTGGTATAAAAGCCATAGAAAAAGTTAAGTATGCAAAAGAAAAAGGCGTGGATTTCATTATTTGCGACCACCACACGCCAGACGAAACTCTACCCGATGCTGTTGCGGTGTTAGACCCCAAACGCATCGACTCCACCTATCCTTACGGACATCTTTCCGGTTGCGGAGTAGGATTTAAGTTTGTGCAAGCATTTGCCATGAGCAATCGCATTGATTTTGAAACAATCACTCCCCTACTTGATTTGCTTGCTGTAAGCATTGCTTCGGATATTGTTCCCATAACCGGAGAGAACAGAGTTCTAATGTTCTTTGGACTAAAACAATTAAATGCGAACCCAAGCATTGGTTTGCAAGCAATTATTGATGTTTGCGGACTTCGTGGAAAAGAGATAACGGTTAGTGATATTGTATTTAAAATAGGTCCGCGCATCAATGCATCTGGGCGTATGCGTTCAGGGAAAGAAGCCGTAGAATTGCTTATCAGTAAGGACTTCACTTTTGCCAAAGAAAAAAGCGATTGCATCGACCAATACAATGAGGAACGCAAAGATTTGGACAAAAAAACAACTGGAAATGCAAAAGATTTTATCGAAGGCAACGAAGATTTTGAAAATAAAAATTCAATTGTTGTATATAACCCCGAATGGAGTAAAGGTGTTATTGGAATTGTAGCTTCAAGACTCAGCGAATTATATTATCGTCCGTCAATCGTGATGACCCTTTCCAACGGTTTTGCAACAGGTTCTGCACGTTCTGTCAGCGGTTTTGATATTTACAAAGCTATTGACTCATGTCGCGATTTGCTGGAAAATTTTGGAGGACACATGTATGCCGCCGGATTGACAATGAAAGAAGAGCATGTTGCTGAATTTACACGCCGTTTCGATGAGTTTGTAACAGAAAACATTACAAACGACCAAAAAATACCCCAAATAGAAATTGACGCGGAAATTAATTTTAGTGAAATTACACCCAAATTTTTCAATATTTTGCAGCAATTTGCACCTTTCGGACCCGAAAACATGAAACCTGTCTTTTCCACCTACAAAGTTACAGATTACGGAACCAGCCGACTTGTCGGAAAAGATTTAGAACATCTTAAACTGGAACTCACAGAACCTTGTTCTGAAAACGTGATGAATGGAATAGCTTTTGGAATGGGTGAAAAATTCAATGTACACATCAAAGATTTAAAGCCGATAAACATTTGTTATACGATAGAAGAGAACGTCTTTAACGGAAATAAAAATATTCAATTATTGATTAAAGATATTAAGGTCAACAATTAATTCAAATCCTGTTTTTTGGTGTATCACGAAATATTAAAAAAATATTGGGGCTATTCTGACTTCCGTTCCTTACAACTGGATATTATTCAGTCCATTGGCAATGGCAAGGACACTCTAGGGTTAATGCCGACAGGAGGAGGGAAATCAATCACATTCCAAGTTCCGGCCTTGGCAAAGGAGGGATTGTGCCTTGTAGTAACACCCCTCATCGCCCTAATGAAAGATCAAGTCGAGACTCTAAAAAAGCAGAACATCAAAGCATCTGCCATTTTTTCGGGAATGTCATACGAGGAAATCATGATAACGATAGACAATTGTATGTATGGCAACTACAAATTTTTATACGTTTCGCCGGAAAGACTTTCTACCAATATTTTTTTACAGAAACTTCCAAATCTGCATATCAGCATGATTGCCGTTGACGAATCACATTGCATTTCCCAATGGGGTTACGATTTTCGTCCATCTTATCTGCAAATTGCCAATATCAGAGAATTCTTGCCCGGTGTACCTATATTAGCACTGACAGCCACGGCTACTCCGGAAGTTGTTACTGATATTCAAAAACAGCTAAAATTCCCCACTAAAAACGTTTTTCAAAAAAGTTTTGAAAGAAGTAATTTAGCATATGTGGTAAGAGAAACGGATGACAAACTCGATCAACTTTTAAAAATCTTACGTTCGATAAAAGGCACCGCCGTTGTTTATGTTCGTAATCGCAAAAAAACAAAAGAGATTTCCGACTTTCTGAATGGAAATGGCATTTCTGCAGATTATTTTCACGCCGGACTGTCAAACCAAACAAAAGACATTCGTCAAAAACGTTGGAAAACAGATGAATGTCGCGTTATAGTAGCCACCAATGCTTTTGGTATGGGCATTGACAAAGCTGATGTTCGGAGCGTTATTCACATGGATTTACCGGATAGTATAGAAAGCTATTTTCAAGAGGCCGGACGAGCGGGAAGAGACGAGAAAAAGGCTTATGCCATTTTGTTATATAGCAATAATGATAGCACAAAAATAAAAAAAAGAATAGCTGACAATTTCCCTGCAAAAGAACAAATTGTTAAAGTTTACGATGCTCTATGCAATTACCTGCAAATACCCGTTGAAAGTTGTGAAGGAGCAGTTTTCAACTTTAACATTGCTGATTTTTGCACAAAATTTCACCTGCCGATTCTAACGACTTACAGTGCACTGAAAATGTTACAACAAGCAGGATATATCGAGTATACCGAAGAAATTGATTCCAGCTCGAGAGTGATTTTTACGATTCATCGAGATGCATTATACAAGATGCCTGACAAAAATCAAAAAATAGAAACACTAATCAAAACGTTATTACGTTCTTACACGGGTTTATTCACTGATTTTGCTTATATAAACGAAGAATTAATCGCACAAAGAGCAGGACTTGCGAAAGATGAAGTGTATCAACTTTTAATTTACCTTTCTAAACAAGGGGTTATTCAATATGTTCCGAGAAAAAAAACACCTTTCATCGTTTTTGTCCAACAAAGGCAACACTCTGAAAGAATTATCCTAACAAAAGAAGTTTACGAAGAAAGAAAGGCTCGATTTGAAGAAAGAGCAGAGTCAATTTTAAACTATGCAACCAACAAAGACATTTGCAGAAGTAGAATTTTATTGAATTATTTCGGTGAAAAAAACACGACAGACTGTGGGCAATGTGATGTTTGTTTGGCAAGTAAAAGGGCAAAAGTAAGCACTGAATACTTCTCCGAAATGACTGAAAAAATAAGAGAAAGATTACAAGAAGAACCATTAACCATTTCAGAATTAACGGATGCTTTATCCAAGGATGAAGAAAAAACAATAAAAATAATTCGATTACTCATCGAACAAGGTGAATTAATAGCAGATAAGGATTTAAAATTACACATCAAACAAGTAGTAACATGAATTTTGAAGTAACTATTTTGGGTTGTGGCTCAGCCATTCCATCTTACGGAAGATTTTCAGCCTCGCAAATCGTGTGCGTACGCGACAAAAGCTTTATGATAGATTGTGCTGACGGCACACAGTTTAGAATGAGGGAATTAGCAATAAAAACAACCCGATTGAATCACATATTTATTTCTCATTTACATGGAGACCACTGTTTTGGAATCATCTCTGTCATATCAACATTAGGTTTGATGAAACGAACAGCAAGCCTACATATTCACGCTCACCCCGATTTGCAAGGCTTACTGGAACCTCATCTAAAATACTTTTGTCACGATCTTACTTTTAATGTGCTTTTTGAACCTTTTAATCCACTGAAGAATGAAGTTATATACGAAGATAAATCTTTAACCGTAGAAACAATCCCGCTGAAACACGGCGTTCCCACTTGCGGCTTTTTATTCAAAGAAAAGCCAAGACAGCCCCATTTAAAAAGGGATATTATTGATTTTTACAAGGTTGGTGTAAAAGATTTGAAGGACATCAAAAATGGAGCAAATTTCGTAACACCGGAAGGCAAAATAATTTCAAATGAAACCTTCCTGTCGCCCGCCACTCCTCCAAAAAGTTATGCTTATTGTTCTGATACCGCTTATAATGAAACAATTATTCCTATCATACGAGGCGTAGATTGTTTATTTCACGAAGCAACTTTTGCCGAATCAGAAAAATTACGTGCTAAACAGACATTACATTCTACTGCAAAACAAGCAGCTGTAATAGCACAACAGGCAGATGTCGAACAACTGATTATTGGACATTTTTCGGCAAGATACGCCAAAACCGAAATTCTTTTAAAAGAAGCCCGTGAAATATTTAAAAACACGCTTCTAGCAGAGGATCGGAAGATATTTCATTTTTAGCAAAAAAATAACATTTTCCTGTCTCAAAAGTGAATTTACATAACTAATTTTAACTTCGTAATTTCACGCAAAGTCTGATATTTTTTTGTAAATTTGCACGCAATAATTTTAACACCTCGAATGTATGTCATTTATTGCAGATAAAATAGTTTTCGACGGTCTAACATTTGACGATGTCTTGTTGATTCCTGCTTATTCCGAGGTTCTTCCCCGCGAAGTTGATTTGACAACTAAATTTTCTAAAAACATTGAGTTAAAAATACCTTTTGTTACTGCAGCTATGGATACGGTAACAGAATCTAAAATGGCTATTTCTATTGCTCGAGAGGGTGGCATTGGCGTTATTCACAAAAACATGCCTATAGAAGAACAAGCCCGGCAGGTGGCTATTGTAAAACGTGCAGAAAACGGAATGATTTATGATCCTATTACGATTAAACGAGGATCCACCGTGAGAGATGCGTTAGCTATTATGTCCGAATATAAAATCGGCGGAATTCCGGTTGTAGATGACAATAGATATTTAGTGGGTATTGTAACCAACCGTGATTTACGTTTCGAAAGAAATCTCGATAAGTTTATTGATGACGTTATGACCAAAGAAAATTTGGTTACAACTTATCAATCTACCGACCTTGAAGCTGCTGCACAAATTTTACAGGTAAATAAAATCGAGAAACTTCCCGTAATAGACAAAGACGGCAAGCTCGTAGGGCTGGTTACTTACAAAGATATCACTAAAGCCAAAGATAAACCAATGGCTTGCAAAGATTCAAAAGGTCGCCTGCGTGTAGCTGCCGGAGTTGGCGTTACAGAGGACACGATGGAACGTATGCAAGCATTAGTTGATGCAGGGGCTGATGCCATTGTTATAGATACGGCTCACGGACATTCGTATTCTGTTATCGAAAAATTAAAAGAAGCAAAAAAACGCTTTCCTCAAATTGATATTGTAGTGGGAAATATAGCTACCGGCGAAGCAGCTAAAGCATTAGTTGAGGCAGGAGCTGATGGCGTAAAAGTCGGTATAGGACCGGGCTCCATCTGTACGACCCGCGTAGTAGCAGGAGTCGGAGTTCCTCAACTCACTGCCGTATACGACGTTGCAAAAGCGATAAAAGGCACTAAAATTCCATTAATTGCGGATGGAGGTTTGCGTTATTCCGGAGATATAGTAAAAGCCCTTGCAGCAGGAGGACATTCCGTTATGATAGGTTCATTAGTTGCAGGAACAGAAGAAAGTCCGGGTGAAACAATCCTTTTCAACGGACGTAAATTTAAATCCTATCGAGGAATGGGTTCTTTGGAAGCAATGGAAAAAGGGTCAAAAGATCGCTATTTTCAAAGTGGAGAATTAGACATTAAAAAACTTGTTCCCGAAGGGATTGCTGCTCGCGTTCCCTACAAAGGAACTTTATATGAAGTTATTTATCAAATGGTTGGAGGTTTACGAGCTGGAATGGGTTACTGTGGAGCAAGCAATATAGAAAAACTACATGACGCTAAGTTTACGAGAATTACAGCTGCCGGAGTAAAAGAAAACCACCCTCACGACGTAACAATAACACAAGAAGCCCCAAATTATACCCGTGGAGAATAAAAAAATCAAACATAAAAAACGCATCATGAAAAAACTTTTTTTAATATCTTTTCTTTGTCTATATGCCGGACTTTCCTTTGCGGAAGACGTAAAAGAAGTTGTAATGACAATAGACAATAAACCTATTTACAAAGATGAATTTGAATATTACTACAAAAAAAATAATGCAGGTTCAAATTACGAAAAGATTTCAATATCCGATTATGCAGAACTATTTGTGAATTTTAAATTAAAAGTAGCCGAAGCATATAATTTGAAAATGGATACTGCAAAAAGCTTCCACGATGAGCTGCTTGGTTATCGAGACTACTTGATAAAGCCATACCTAACAGACAACGAAAAAAAAGAGCAATTTGTCAAAGAAGAGTATAGCCATCTATTAGAAGACGTCAATGTAAGCCATATATTATTTACGCTTGAGTCCGATGCCTCACCAAAGGACACGTTAGAAGCCTATAAAAAAGCTGTTGCCGCAAAAAAAAGAATTCTCAACGGAGAAAAATTTGAGAAAGTAGCAAAAGAAGTATCAGAAGATCCTTCTGCTCGCGAAAATAGTGGAAAACTAGGATATATTACAGGAATGATGGTTGTTTATCCATTCGAAAAAGCTGCTTATGCAACACCTGTTGGGGAAATAACCGGTCCAATTCGAACTCGGTTCGGATATCACATAATCAAAGTAAATGAAAAACGTAAATCTCCAGGGGAAGTTTTAGTTGCCCACATAATGAAACGTGTTCCTACGGATGCCACCGATAGTACCAAAAAAGAGATAAAGAAAGGCGTTTTTGATATGTACAAAGAATTGGTAAATGGTGCAAATTTCGAAGAAATGGCAAAAGCCAACTCTGACGATCATGGCACGGCACAAAAGGGAGGAGAACTTCCTTGGGTTGGAACGGGAAAAACCAATCCTGAATTTGAAGAAGCAGCTTTTGCACTAAAAAAGAAAGGTGACATTTCTGCTCCACTCGCAACAAGCTACGGATGGCACATTATCAAATTACTGGATAAACGGGATATTCCGAAGATAGAAGAAATGACTCCCCAAATAGAATCTGTTATCAAATCAGACGAAAGATCATATATCATTGCTACAAGTTTTGTAAACAAACTAAAAAAAGAATATAATTTCAAAGAGTTTCGCGAAAATCAAAAAGCTATAATCGCATTACTTGAAAAAAATAAGGCAACTGATTCAACTTTCTTAGCAAAAGGCTCAGAATTAAAATTACCCATTTGTTCTTTTGCCGATAAAACTGTCTTACAATCAGATTTAGTGAATTACATTGCTAAAAATTCCGAGTCAACAAACAAAAATACAGCAAACTTTGTTGCTCAAAAAGCTGAAAGACTTTGTAACAATGCTATATTTGATTACGAAAACAGCAACCTAGAAAACAAATACAAAGACTTTGGGCTTCTAATGAAAGAATACAAAGACGGGATATTGCTTTTCAATATTAGTAACCAAAAAATATGGGAAAAGGCATCCAATGACACGGAAGGGTTAAAGAAATATTTTGAAAAAAACAAATTGAACTACAAATGGGATAGTCCTCGTTTTAAAGGCAAGATTATCTATTGCTCTTCTAAGAAAATAGAAAAGGCTGCAAAAAAAATAATTAAAAGTTACCCTGCCGATTCTGTTAATTACTACCTAAAAAAGAATCTAAATGTGGATGGAAAAACGAACATTAAGATAGAAACAGGGCTTTACGCCAAAGGATCTAACAAGGTGGTGGATCATTTAGTTTTCAAGGCTGGTAAATTACCTGAAAATAAAAATTTTCCCAATGTATTTACTTCAGGAGAAATACAAAAGGAATATCCTAAAAGTTATTTAGATATCAAAGGAATTGTAACAAGCGATTATCAAAACTATTTAGACCAAGAATGGGTAAAATTATTGAGAGCAAAATTTCCTGTTACTATCAACAAGGAAGTGCTAGAAACTATTAAATAAAAGAATGCGAAAAGAGATAATTATATTCTCATTTTTGTTATTGGCATCCTCTTGTCATAAATCAAGCTTTGATTCAAAAAAAACTCCCGTAATGGAAGTTAATGGAGAAGTTTTGTACCAAGAGGATATTGAAAAAATACTTCCAGAAAAATTATCGGACACAGATAGTATCGCATTTGTCGAAAACTATAAGAAGAAATGGGCTATTAATGTTTTGTTATTCGAAAAAGCAGATGAAAATATTAAATCGTCTGAAAAAATTGATAAACTTACAGAAGAATATCGAAAAGAATTGATTATAAATGAATACCAACAAGGTCTTATTAATCAAAATTTAAAGAATATCAGCCAAGAAGAGTCTCAAGATGTGTACGAAAAAGAAAAGGAAAATTTCATCTTGGATGAACCTATCATAAAAGGTATTTATATCAAACTTCCGAGTAATGCACCTAACCAAGAACAACTCGCGAAATGGCTTACTGAAATTAATGATGTATCGCTCGAACATATCGAAAAATATTGTATTAAGTACGCATCTTCATACAATATATTCATGGATTCTTGGACTCTCTTCTATAAGATAGACAAACTGTTACCACAACACATGGATTCTAATGATCCCATGTTAACACGTGGATTTATTACACAAAAAGACAGTTCTTATCGCTATTTCTTGCGAATCACAGGAAAGTGCTCACCCGGAACTGTTGAACCATATGAAATTGCACAACAAAAAATAGCCAACATTTTAGCTCACAGGGAAAAAACACATTTTATAAATGAATTTCAAGACAATTTATATAACAATGCTTTAAAAAAGAAAAAAATTACCTTCTTCAACAAAAAATAAAAGTCTGACATCATGTTAAACAAACCTCTTCTTCTCATTTTCTTATTATTTACATCTCTTGAATTATCAGCTCAAAATCTTGTAGTTGACAAAGTAGTCTGGGTGGTTGGTGATGAACCAATACTCAAATCGGAAATTGAGACAGAAATCATGAGGATGAAATACGAAAAAACAAAATTTGAAGGTGACCCATATTGTACTGTCGCTGAACAAATGGCTTTACAAAAACTGTTTATAGCACAAGCCAAAATTGACAGCGTAGAGGTTTCCGAGTCAACCATTAAACAACAGGTTGATGGAAGAATTCAATATTTCACTGAACACCTAGGGTCAAAAGAAAAGGTAGAGGAATATTTCAATAAACCAATGTCTAAAATGCGAGAAGACCTCACTAAAGTAGTTTCGGAACAAATGTTAATGCAAGAAATGCAACAAAGAATTACCAAGAATATAAAAGTAACACCTCAAGATATTAATAAATTCTATGCTGGACTGCCTAAAGATAGCATTCCAACTGTTCCGGAACAAGTAGAAGTTCAAGTTGTGGTTGTTTCGCCTGAAATTACTAATGCCGAAAAAGAACGAGTAAAAAGTCAATTACGCGATTTCCGTGAAAAGATAGAATCCGGTGAATATCAATTTTCAACCTTGGCTATTTTATATTCCGAAGATAGGGGTTCAGCCTTACAAGGGGGCGAACTAGGATTTAAAGGAAAAGGAATGCTAACTCCAGAATTCGCCAATGCAGCTTTTTCTCTTTATGATCCGACCAAAGTGTCACGCATTATCGAAACTGAATTTGGATACCATATTATTCAGTTGATTGAGAAGAAGGGCGACCAAGTGAACTGTAGACACATTTTACTAAAACCCCAAATTTCTTACGAACAAAAAAACGTTGCCATGAAAAAATTGGATAGCCTTAGCCAAGAAATAAGGAAAGGAAAAATTACCTTTGAACAAACCGTATTAAAGTATTCCGAAGATAAAACTACTAAACAAAATGGAGGTTTAATGATTAATAAAACTGTAGGAAATTCTAAATTTCAATATCAAGAACTTCCCGCAGAAATTGCAAAAGAAATATATTCACTCAACATCGGCGAAATATCCAAACCGTTTGTTTACACAAATGAGGTGGGAAAACAAGTTGTTGCCATCGCTCGTGTAAAATCAAAAATTAAAGCACATTTGGCAAATCCGGAAGACGACTTCCAAGAATTGAAAACCGTACTAACTAACAAAAAAAGTGCAGAAGTATTAGAACAATGGATTATCAAAAAACAAGCCGAAACATATATCCATATTGATCCTGAATTCAGCAATTGTGAATTCAAGTATTCAAATTGGATTAAAAAATAAAAATGAAACTGAAAATATTTATGAAACGTCTCCTTTCCTGCTCCTGCTTATTCTTTTTTTTATTCATTTTCGGTACAGTAGAAGCATCAACTGTTTTCTTAGAGTCCTGCGAAACACTTTCCTTTGACCAAAATGTACGTACGGATTGTCAATTTTTGAGAGGAAAAGTACGTTTTAGACATGGAAATCTCTTGCTTTACTGTGATAGTGCATTCTTTTACGAAAAAAAGAATTCTATCGATGCCTATGGAAATGTCAAAATTGTGCAAGCAGACTCTCTTACCATATACGGCAGCCATCTTTTCTATAATGGAAATACAGAAGTGGCTCAAATGAGGAAGAATGTCCGAATGGTGAATCGAAAGATGACATTGACAACTAACTTTTTAGACTATGATAAAAAAAATAATGTAGTTCATTATTATAATTCAGGGAAAATGGTTGATAAAGGAGATGTCTTGACCTCCATAGAGGGTAATTATTACCCAAAAACAAAGATTTCCACCTTCCAGAAACGTGTTGTTTTAACCAACGAAAAATTCACCCTGAAAACAGATTCTTTGATATATAATTCATCTACTTCGTATGCCCAAATTGTTGGTCCATCAACCATAATATCTGATAGTACAACAATATACGCCGAATCGGGATGGTATAACACGAAAAAAGAAACCGGAAAGCTTACTAAAAAATCCTATATTAAACAGCCTCGTGGCAAAAAAATAGTTGGAGACACAATTTATTACGACAAGGCAAGAGGAATAGCCGAAGCCTTTTCACATGTGTTATTAACGGATTCTGTTCAACAAATTTCAGTAGGTGGTAATTATGGCAAATTCAACAAGAAAAGAGAAAAAGGATTTATTACACGCCATGCAACGTTTTACGAACATTCCTCAAAAGACACTTTATTTCTAACTGCAGACACCATTTTTTACCGTACAGATTCAACTATTTCCCATATAAATGCTTGCCACAACGTTCAATTCTGGCAAAAAGATTTTCAAGGTTTATGTGACTCTTTAGCGTATAATACAAAAGACTCTATCCTAAATATGTATAACTCTCCTATCATTTGGAGCGATAAAAATCAAATTACAGGAAAAACGATACAAGTATTTTCGAAAAATAGGGGTGTCGAAAAATTCATTGTAGAAGATATGGGCTTCATGCTTTCAAAGGAAGACACGGCTACATACAACCAAATATCGGGAAAAATGATAACAGGTTACGTAAAAAACAATCACCTATATAAAATTGATGTAGTCGGAAATGCTCAATCAATCTACTACATTAAAGACAACCTAAAAGAAGTAGGAACAAACAAAGCGGAAAGTGGTTTCCTAACCATCTATCTCAATAAGAAAAACAAGGTTGAAAAAATCGTTATGTATCCGCAATCATCAGGCACTATGTTACCTCCAACAAAAAAGGACAAAAACCTTGTAACACTAAAAAATATGATTGATTATGAGGATCTTCGTCCTAAAGACAAGGAAGATATTTACATAAAGAAAAGTAAGATCGCTTTTGATAAAAAGCTAAATCCACAAAAGAAGAAACGAAAAGAAAAATAGGCAATAAAAAAGGGATGTTCCACAGGTATAGAACATCCCTTTTATTTTTTATTCGAGTAGCCCTCTGATTTTTTAATTGTTTTTTACTTCATTGCCATAAGCAATGGCAACTTTATATACTCCTCCATCTACGTTTATGGTTAACGTCTCAGGCAAAGGAGCAGAATGAGCTACAATTGGAGGATTCTTCTTGGCTTTTTCTTTTGCAAGTTCAGCATTGAAATTAGCCTTTGCTTTTCCTGATTTATAAGCACGGTATTGTTCGGGATGCATTGCCAACTCAAACAATTCTTCATCGTCTTTTCCGCAATCCCACCCTGATTCTTTCATCTCTTTGCGGAAATCTTCCAATTTGTCAGGAAACAAAGACTGAGGATCTCCAGTAAAAAATTCACGATTTTGTTGTTTTGCCAATTCAACAATCTCAGGTGCAACCTCACCAGGTAATTTACCGGATTTACCTAGAATCATATCCCAAACAACATCAGGAATCATTGTCCAACGTTCTTGACCATTTGCCATTTGCATAATATTAAAAATGGCAAGATTCTTTACATATTGAGAATATGGTGTTACTAATGGAGGGAAACCTACTCGTGGCCAGACATAAGCGACTTCATCAAACAAACGAATCAACAAATCACCTGTTGTAATTTCAGGTTTTCCTTGTTTCTGAAAAGACTTATTTATAACCGTCAAATTATCCTTTAAGTCATTCATCAAACTACCCATCATACCGCCTGGAAGTCCTGGACCGATGAGTAGCGATTGTAAACGACGATTTGATTCAGGAATGAAATATCCCAAGAAATCATCCATAAATTCTTGTGTCAAGGCACGAGCTTTCATATAAGCATCCATATTGATTTCAGGCACTTTGAAACCCGCATCTTTCAACATTTCACGCACCATGATTACATCTGCATGCCCTGTTCCCCATGACAGAGGTTCCATTCCAACATCAATTATATCACATCCTGCCCTACATACCTCAAGAATAGATGCGGGAGTAAATCCGGGACCAGTTTGTCCGTGATATTGAACTATAATTTGAGGATATTTTGTTTTGATGTAGGATACAATTTTCCCTAAGGAAGCAGGTCTTCCGATACCGGCCATATCTTTTAAACAAATTTCATCAGCACCATTAGCGATTAATTCATCAGCAAGGTTGCAATAATACTCAACTGTATGAACCTTAGATACCGTGATGGACAACGCTGCCTGAGCAATCATTCCGGCTTCTTTTGCATATTTAATGGAAGCAATGATATTACGAGGATCATTTAATCCGCAAAAAGAACGTGCGATATCTGTCCCTTGTGCTTTTTTTACTTTGTAAAACAACTTACGAACGTCCACTGGAACAGGACTCATACGCAACCCGTTTAAGGTACGATCAAGCAATTGAGTTTGAATTCCGGCTTCTCTGAAAGGTTTACACCATTGACGAACTGCCACGTTAGGATTTTCGCCAAACAATAAATTGACTTGTTCAAATCCTCCTCCATTAGTTTCCACACGAGCAAAACAACCCATATTGATTATTTCGGGAGCTACACGAACCAACTGATCAACCCGCGGTACGTACTTTCCAGCACTTTGCCACATGTCCCTATATACTAAACAAAACTTGATTTCTCTTTCCATTTCTGTTGTCTTATTTATTGTTGTTATTTAATTTTTTCTATGCCGATTACTTTTCCTTTGTCGTTGGTAATAATACCCACAGCTTGACTAATAACTTCAGCAATAGTAGGGTTAACAACGTTCTGTTGAACATTTTTTTCTTTTTTACTAACAACAGTAGATTTTTCTGGTATGTATTTGTTAATAAAAATAGTCAACCCTTGCGTAATTATTATCAATATCAGAAGTACCACAATTACACCTATGACGATCAATATTAATGCAAATTCTAAATTTCCCATAATGAAATATTTATCGGTTCTTAGTTCAAATTCAGGACATAATAACAGTTAACAAAGCTAGTGTTTTTATTCTAAAAAATTATATCTCTATTTCTTAATTTATTAAAAAAAGAGTACGAATTGAAACAAGAAAATTTTCCATTTCTTTGATTAAAGAAAATGAAAAACAATTATCAAATTTTCTGAGATAGAAATAAATGTAACAAAAGGATGGTTAGTCTTTTCAAAATGTTGTTTCTTTGCACCTTGAAGGAAGCTGAAAAAGCTAAGGGTTTTCCTAAAGATGACTTAAATAAAAAAAGAAGAGCATAAACTCTCCTTTTTCATTTGGTGGGCCCACTTGGACTTGAACCAAGGACCTACGGGTTATGAGTCCGGTGCTCTAACCAACTGAGCTATAGGCCCGAAACAAAATTAATTGTCTGCTTCCTAAGAAGCGGAGACAAAGGTAATTTTTTTTTTGAAAATCGACAAATTTTACATCAAAATATGCTGAAAAATATAGTTTTTGATATGGGCGGAGTCCTTATTGATTTGAATAAGCAGGCTTGCATCAATGCTTTTAAAAAGTTGGGATTTGAGGATGTGGAAAATTTTATTGGCGAATATGTTCAAGCTGATTTTTTCCTCCAATTAGAAAGAGGTACCATTAGCCCCGAGAAATTTTACACAATAATAAGGGAAAAAGTAAAGAAAAATATTGATGATGAAGAAATAAAAGAAGCATGGTTTGCTTTCTTGTTGGATATTCCACAAAAGAAATTGGATTTGCTCCTTGAACTGAAAAAAAGCTACAAAGTATTTATGCTTAGCAATACAAATGCAATCCACTTTCCGGAAATAAAACGCAAGTATTTTGAAAAGGACGGGCATAATTTATCTGATTATTTTGACAAATGTTACTTGTCTTATGAGATACATCAAAACAAACCGGCAAAGGAAATATTTGATTTTATGATTCGAGACTCCGCCATCCTTCCTCAAGAAAGTTTGTTTATTGACGATGGAAGGACAAATATCGAAATGGCTAAAGGATTGAAATTTCAGACGTATTTGGCAAAAGAACAGGAAGACTTTTCGCATTTGTTCGTATCTTTGCTCTAGTTTTATATTTTTGAGCAATAAAAACATGAAAATCATAACCGAAATACCTTCTGATATTTTCCAAAATTCTGCCGTAACGGTTGGCTTTTTTGATGGGGTACACAAGGGTCATGTTGCTCTTTTATCGAGACTAAAACGAGAAGCTACCCTACGGCATTTGCAATCGGTTGTAGTTACCTTTCGTGCACACCCAAGAGAAACCTTACAAACAAGTTACATTCCTCAATTATTAAACACGCAAGCAGAACGCCTATGTCTTTTGGAAAAACAAGCTGTTGATATTTGTGCCATGTTACCTTTTACAAAAAAATTTGCCCAACTGACCTCCACCGAGTTCATCAAAGAAATTCTTTTTGAGGCTTTACATACTAAATATTTGTTGGTAGGATATGATCACCATTTTGGTTCCGATGCACAAAAAAACAGCTTTGAAACCTATAAATCTTATGGCAACACACTTGGAATAGAAGTAGAAGAAGAAGGTGCTTATTGGGAAAATAATGTTTGTATAAGTTCGTCTCTTATCCGCCGGGAGATATTGCAAGGAAATATTACTGCCGTAAGCGATTATCTTGGATACAATTATTTTTTGAAAGGCACTGTGGTTAAAGGTTTTCAAATAGGTAGAA
>ERZ795062.976-NODE-976-length-21520-cov-9.896716_pt1 | contig 21520 bp, 20 predicted proteins | sample MGYA00375146_ERZ795062 | MGnify/ENA primary metagenome ERZ795062 (study PRJEB30191, sample SAMN05720281) | activated sludge metagenome | isolation source: Anaerobic digester | place: USA | collected 2015-07-16 ... | reverse complement strand
CAACCCTTCCCTTGAGCTGCCTCTTGGCATTGGAAACAAAACATATTCATAATTATTACCTCCCTATCTATACTGTAATAATATGATAATATATAATCCCTAGTATTTCGGTAACCTATGTTACAGAATAGAGGTTTAATTTTATCTTTATCCATCATAAAAAATAATAGATAGGGTTTACATTAAATAATAAATATATTACATTTTTCTACTCCAATAAAGCTTACTTAACTCCATTAAAATAATAAATACAGCTATTAATCCAGATATTAAATAGCTTAATTCATCATTTTGTTTGATTATGTTAACAAACCATAGTATTACTAAAATAGTTAATGTCATATTATAAGTAAAATAAGCGGCTTTATCCCTAATAATTATTAACCTTTCATCCTTTTCCAGTTGTTTTTCTTTCTCCCACATTTTAGGATGTTTTCTATATTCATAGAGATCCAATAATGCACGCACTACAATAACAAATAGAATTCCAGATAATACCCTTAAGGTACTATTTTCATTACCTAATAAATCATATATTATTACGCCTAATAAATAACCAAGTAGATTATAAATAAAATGTTTTACTTTTTTCTTCTTCAATCTATCTTCCATTTTCATCCTCCTCATAAATAAATATATCCTCTATGCTTCTTTCAAAATAACGGGCTATCTTAAACGCTAGTAGGATAGAAGGATTGTATCGTCCATTTTCTAATGAACTAATAGTTTGTCTAGAAACTCCTAGTATATCTGCTAATTCTTCTTGACTAAGCCCTTTTAATTTTCTAATTTCTTCTAATCGATTCTTCATCCAATAAATCCACCCCTCCATGTCAAGCTTACTTTACATCCATTATATCTTTTTTATGAGTTTTGTCAAGGAAACTTTACATGTTTTACACAAAAAAACAAACTGATAGATTTAAATCCTCCAGTTTGTTTTTTTTGATATGTGAATTGACAGACCATTTCTCAAATCATTTCTCATATTTTGAATTATACGATCCATCTTTTCCAGTTCTCTTAAAACTTTCTTCTCCTCCTCACTAGTTTCTATAACCCTATCTATTCCACCGTTTTTTATCACTATTCTTTTGTCCGCCATAAGGGCTAAAATTGGGTCATGGGTTGCTATTAGGACAATTTTATCACTACTTATCAATAATTCTAATGCTTTCTTTCTATCTATTCCTGCATTTTCAATCTCATCTATTAATACTATAGGAGAAGAGCTTAATATAGCTGTATCAGCAATCATAAGGGCCCTAGATTGTCCACCGCTAAGACTGGTGATATTGGTATCTAGTTGAAATTCTTCTCCTGCTAGATTATTACCTGCCTTAATGATTTCTTGAACTACTTTATCTATATTTCCTACCATCCTACTTTGGGCATGTAATTTTAAAAATTCCTCTACTGTTAAATCCATTACAAAATTCATATTTTGAGAAAGTTGGGCCACTAGTTTATTATTTGATGAAAATCTCCATTTAGTATCTGGTATTTCCCCATTTATAAGTATAGCCCTTCCAGTAGGGGTGTCTCTTCTAGCTGCCCATTCTATATCTGCTAGTAGCCTTGATTTGCCAGAGCCAGTAGGACCAACTATGGATACAATTTGAGATTTGTTAATATTTATCTCCCTAAATTTTTCAGGATTACCATCTTTATCTCTACCTGCTATTATAGTCAAAGATTCCACGTTATGATTATCTTCCAAGCCTAAAAAATCCATCATTTTATCAATATATTCTAATAAATCCTTTATTATTTTTTCCCTATCTATTGCCCATTCTTCTACTTCCTCTTGAGTAAAATGGTTTAAATATTCTATAAAGGTATTGCCTTCAAATCCTTTTACGTCTAATCTGTTTTCTTCAAAATACCCTAATGTGAAGGGATATTTTTGTAGTAATTCTCTAATCGAAATATTATATAGCATATTATTCATCTTCATCACCTAATTTTATTTTCCTTACATTGCCCATTTGATAATCTTCCCCAATACGTATCTCCCCTAAACAATAGGAACATAATGCAGAAGGCATAGGAAATCTTAATCGATTCCCTTGTACCCTATCTATATCTTGCTTTTCATCATATAATAAAGTACTAAGCTCATAGGCTCCCTGGCCTGTTAATCCATTTATATGCATAGTAGTAGCTTTAGGATTAACAGAATTTACTCGAGATAAAAAAACTTCCCTTTCAGCTTGGGATACTATATCTCCTTTGGTTATTACAACTATATCCGCTGCTTTTAACATAGGGCCTATCTTTTTTGGAGTATTTACTCCCGATAGATTGTCTATGACACATATAGATGTTATCCCGTCTATATAAGGAGAACATCTATTACATAGTCCTGCAGATTCGGTAATCAAAAGGTCTAACTTTTTCTTTCTTCCCCATTTCACCACCTCTTCAATATTGGAGACAAAATAATGGTCGGGGCAAAGAGAGCCTGATAATCCTTTTATTACAGGAATATTAGCTTTTTCATACAATATATCATCATCTGTATAAAGGCAGTCAAATTTCACTACCCCTACGAAAATATCCCTAAGTTTTAATGCTTCTATCACTTTTAATATTACTGAAGTCTTCCCTGTAGAGGGAGGACCAGATACCGTAACTAAGTTCATATATACTCCTCCTATATGGATTCATTAAATATCCTTTCACATTTAGTAATCAAACTTCCAATATCATTTCCCTGTATAAAATCCCAACCAATCCACATATACTTATTATCCTTAGGTATTCTATTATCCACTGCTGGATTAGTACTTGGAAATCTTCCATTTTGGGATAATATTTCTCCTACTTCTTTCGATGCAAAAAAGTCTACAAAAGGTTTTAACATATCCTTCTTAGATTTCTTACTCAATAAAAATATTGGACTTATAATAGCTCCATCCTCTGGCCACACTGCTAACATAGGTCCACCTCTTTTAATCATCTTCGTAAAGAAATAGGGCATAATAGTAATTGCTGGCCTTTCAGCCTTCATATGGGACTTTACCATCTCTGATGGGTGCATAGCTTTTAACAAGGATTTCCCTAATCTTTTAATCCCTTCTTCTCCATATTCCTTATATATAGTTAGAAGAATAGCATTAAATAGATCAAAGTCCTCTATGGGTAAAGACACAGAGTTTTCAAATTCAGACTCTAAAATATCCTTCCAACTGCTAGGGATTTTTCTTCCTTTTAATTCTTCAGTATTTACAAGAAATACTGCTGGAACCACCCCTATTACTGTGTATTCCTTCCTTGGATCTTGTAAATTTATATATTCATTTTGAAAATCTTCATTTAATCTATCTAAATCCGTTATATCTTCAAAAGTTCCCCTTTGTTTAAATTTTCCCATGAATTTCTTATCGAAGAATAGATCAAAACCAGCAGATATAAATATATCTGATAAATCCTCTTGGGATTCTGATTTTTGAATACCTTCCTTTATCCAATCTATACCTCCAGCAGCAGCCTTAAGTTCATAGTCAACCTTAAAACCTAATTTTACACCTTCTTCTTCCAGCCAAGTATTAAAAGCGTCTGTCAAAGGGACTCTAACAGGACAGGGAAGAACACCATCAATTTTTATATCTCCATCCTCCCCTTTCCTTTTATGAACTAAATCATAGTCTACCATTTGCCTATTTTGTTCGATAACTTCTATAAGTTTTTGGGTAAACCCTTGAACATTCATATTTTTACTTTTTAAAGCCATTTCCAAGGAAATAGACTTTCCCATAATCTTCCTCATCTTTTCATCACCCATTTGTTCAAATCCATTGGTTACAAATACATCTATAGTTTCTGGATACTTTTCTGTAATATGGTATATCTTATCTTTTATATCAAAATATCTATTCATCACTAACCCTCCTAATTTCATCCTCATCTATTGTATGCTTTTTAATAGATATAGTCGGTAACCTATGTTACAAAAAATAAAATGCGTTGTATCTATTATTATCACAACGCAGTAAAATTAATATGGATCAATTCCTCAAAGTAGCTTTAACCTTGTTTTCACTTAGTATAATTTCCAAAGCTTCCTTAATGGACCTTGCTACTATATGGGCCTGGGATAGCAATTTCCCAGAGGCCCCTTCTCCTTCAATAACAGCTATAGATAATATGGACTCCTGAAACATGAGTATATCGTTAAACCCGTTTCCTATAACTAAGGTGTTCTGTCCTCCTAATCTTTTGACTATGTCTCTTTTGGATTCACCAGCATTTTCCTTTGGAAAAGTCCATACCTTTCCTGGAATCCTACTACATTCCTTTGCTACAGTACCATAGGTATCGGCGGTAAGTATATAAATATCTACATGTTTATCCAGTTCTAATAATAGTTCTTCTACTCCCTCTAAAGCCTTCCCATCTACAGCTATGGTTCCATTATAGTCTAATACTAGATTCTTAATTTCTATTTTTCCTCTACCTGGTATTTCATATGTTAACATCTATACCACCTCTCCTATATTCATAAATTGGCTCATATATAGATTGTAATATTTACCCTTTTTATCTATAAGCTCACTATGATTCCCCTTTTCTACAATTTGACCATTATCTATTACCATTATTATATCTGCCTCCCTTATAGTGCTAAGCCTATGGGCTATTATAAAAGTTGTGCGACCTTTCATCAATTCAGCCATAGCTTCTTGAATTTTTAATTCAGTCCTAGTATCTACACTGGAAGTTGCCTCATCTAGTATAAGTATAGATGGATTGGCTAATATAGCTCTTGATATGGCTATTAACTGTCTCTGTCCTTGACTTAAATTTATACCCCCTTCAGAAAGAAGGGTATCATAGCCCATGGGTAATCTACTTATAAAATCATGGGCTTTGGACATTTTTGCAGCTTCCTCTATTTCTTCATAGGTGGCATCTAGCCTACCATATCTTATATTTTCTTCTATAGTACCTGAAAACAAATAGGTATCCTGTAACACCATTCCGAATATCTTTCTTAAACTATCCTTTTGATAATCCTTTATATTTATTCCATCAATCAATATTTCACCTTTTTCTATTTCATAAAATCCCGTTAATAAATTTACTATAGTGGTCTTTCCAGCACCAGTAGCCCCTACTAAGGCTACATTGGTTCCTGGTTCTACCTTAAAGGAGATATTGTTTAGAACTGGTTCATCTGGCTCATATTGGAAACTAACTGACTTAAATTCCACTTCCCCCTTTATATCTATTGCTGGAATAGCTCCCTCTGCATCTTTTCTTTCCTCTTCCTCATCTAATAATTCAAATACCCTTTCTGCTCCAGCTATACCAGATTGTAGAGTATTAAAGGTACTAGCCAACTCATTTAGTGGCTTTGTAAATTGTTTTGAATAGAATATGAAACTGGTAATTATACCCACTGATATTTTGTCTTTCACTGCCAGTGTTCCACCAAATATAGCAATAATAGCAAATCCAAAATTATTTATCGCATTCATAAGGGGCATGATAAAACCTGACCAAATCTGGGCTTTCACTCCAATTTCCTTTAATATATGGTTTTGCCGTATAAATTCATCTACCACCTTGTCTTCCTTGTTAAATGCCTTTACTACATGGATCCCCCCTATAGTTTCCTCAATATGTCCATTTAGCAATCCCAAGGCTTCCTGTTGCTCTTTAAACAATATCTTAGTCTTTTTAGCAATGGTCTTAGTTAAAAAATATACCATAGGTACAGTTATTAAACTGGCTATAGTCATCAATCCACTTAAACGTATCATCATAATCAAGGAACCTATGATATTTACCACAGAAGCCATAAATTGAACTGTAGATTGGGATATGGTATTGCTAATATTATCCACATCGTTAGTAAGCCTACTCATCAGTTCTCCATGGGTATGGGTATCGAAGAATACTATTGGAAGGGATTGAAGTTTACTAAATAAGCTTTTCCTTATATCATGTACCACCTTTTGAGCAATTCCAGCTACTATATACTCCTGTAAAAAAGTTATTACTCCATCCAATATATATACAAATAATAGTAGGGTTAATACAAGTTTTAATCTCCCAAATTCTACAAGATTAGGTCCAGGAAATATTACATCTATAGCTTTCCCAATAAAAAAAGGAACAAGTAACCCTAATACTCCTGATACTAATACCAATAAAAAGGTAGTAAATAGTCCTATTTTTTCTTTTTTAAAAAAGTCCCATAGTCTATTTAATGTATATCTAATATCCTTTGCTTTTTCTACAGGCATAATGGCTCTTCTTCCTCCTGAAATACCTGCAGGTGTTCTCTTACGTCTAGGATCCAATATATTCTAACCCCCTTCCCATCTGGGAACGATAGATATCCCTATAAACTTGAGAATTATCTATAAGCTCACTATGATTCCCTATCCCTACTATTCTACCTCCATCCATTACAAGGATTTTATCTGCATCCATCACAGAGGTTATCCTTTGAGCTATCAGTATTGTAGTAGTATCCTTTAGATAATCTTTTAGCCCTTTTCTTATTTCCTTTTCTGTAATCATATCTACAGCAGAAGTACTATCATCTAAAATCAATATTTTAGGTTTCTTCAATAAGGCCCGGGCTATGGCTATCCTCTGTTTTTGACCACCAGATAAATTAACTCCCCCTTGCCCTAAGTACGAGTCATAACCTTCATTAAAGGATAGGATAAAATCATGGGCTTTTGAAATTTTAGCTACCTTTTCCACTTCATCCTGGGTGGCATTTTCATCTCCCCATTTAATATTCTCCTTTATGCTGCCTGTAAACAACAGAGTCTTTTGAGGAACTATGGCAATATTCTCCCTCAGTTCATGTAAATCCACATCTTTTATGTCTATTCCATCTATTTTTATAATTCCCTTAGTTGGGTCATAAAATCTAGGTATTAAATTTATTAGCGTAGATTTTCCCGACCCAGTAGAACCTATAATAGCCAAGGTTTCCCCCGATTCTACTGAAAAACTTATATCTTCCAAAACATATTTACTATTGTCATGGTATTTAAAATATACATGATTAAACTCTAGTTTTCCTCTTATATCCTTAAAAGGAAGAGGCCTCTCCTTTGTATAAATAATGTTTTCCGTATTAAATACCTCTCCAATCCTCTCGGCAGAGGCCTTAGCTCTAATATACATATTTAGTATCCTAGTACTCATAACAAAGGAAAACAAAAGCCTAGTCATATAGTTTATAAAGGCCATTATCTTTCCAACTTCTAAGCTCCCACTATTAACCCTTAGTCCTCCTACCCATAGGATTAACACAATACCCATATTAACTATTAATGCTACAATGGGGTTAAACAAAGCCACTATTCTCATGCCCTTTAAGCTTACATCCCTTAAATTATCATTTACTCCCTCAAAACGAGATTCTTCATAATCAAATCGATTAAAAGCCTTTACCACTCTTATTCCTGCTAGGTATTCCCTCATAACTCCGTTGACTTTATCTAAAGCCCTTTGAATCCTTGTAAATATAGGATAGGATATCCTAAGGTTTATAAGTATGGCAATCCCCACCACAGGTACAATCCCTAAAAGTATGAAACCCATTTTTATGTCTAGTAAAAATGTCATCACTATAGCACCTATTCCAAGTACAGGGGCCTTAACAAATACCCTCATCATTCCATGAGCAAAATTTTGTATCTGATTTACGTCGTTGGTAAGCCTAGTAATTAAAGTAGCATCCTGAAATCTATCTATATTCTCAAAGGATAGACTTTGTATCTTAATATAAAGGTCTTCTCTTAAATCTGCCCCAAAGTTTTGGGATACCTTAGAGGAAACTATATTTCTAATCACCGCAGAAATAGCCCCTAATCCTGTCACTAAAAACATCAGTTTCCCTAATTTGAAAACATAATCCATATCTTTGTTTTTCACGCCATTATCAATTATCTTAGACATAATAGTAGGCTGAATTAAATCCCCCATAGCTTCAAGAATTAAAAAGGTAAGAGCTATAAAAAATTCTTTCTTGTACCTTTTTATATACTTTTTTAAATAGTTTGTATTCCCATTCATAAGTTTCTCCACCTATATCTTTTTATTATATTATATTATATTATTTAGATACCCTAAATACAAACAAAACTGAGTTGATTTTAAAACTCAGTTTTGTTATGGAAATATAGTCTTATTATTAATTCTATATTCTTAACAGATATATAGTCAAATTAAGGCTATCCATCCCACAACTAAAGGAGTGAGCTTTCTATCCATTCTATAATAAAGTAAAAGATGCATATTAACCTCCTCCCACAGGAGGAAACAAAGCTATAATATCCCCATCTTTTATTTCTCTATCTAAGGAACCATCCATTCCATTTACTAAGGCTATACTTACCTCTTTCTCATCTATATCTAAAGCTTCTATTACTTGGGATATAGTGGTACCCTCTTGAAATTTCATCAGCTGCTTTTTTCCCCTTCCTTCTCTAAAATAGGCAAATAGTCTAACTTCAACTTCTATCATAATAAACCTCCTTTCACCCATATTATATAATATGAAATTAAATAATGCATCAATGGAGTATCTTAAATTATACTGAAAAGCAAGGTGGCAGACTATGTTTATAGCCTACCACCTTTTTTAAAATATTTTCCGTTTTATTTATTAGATAAAACTAAATACTTTTTATACTCTTCAAGGCCTAATCTTTCTAATGTTTCTTCCGTTGGTATACCTTCTTCATCCCAACCTCGTACAGAGTAATATTCAGGAAGTAATTCATTTAAATGGTGTACATGTCCTTTAGATGGACCATTTGCCACTGGTTCTTCTACCAATCTTCTTGGCAATTTATCATGGGTGCTATCGATCCCCTCTCTTAAATTAAATAATTTTTCCAAATTCCATATTCTTTCTCCTGCTTCTAATAAGGTTTCGTCATTATATATATCCCCGCATACTGCATTATACATATCTACATAATCAGGTAAATTTAATCCAAATGTACTAAACACACATAATCCAATTGAATCTATTACAGCTGTTAAATCATGAAATATCTTTGCATAAGCAGCTTTGCCCTCTAATGAGAACCTATCTAATTTTTCAGGATAGCCTAATATTTCAGGACTTATCATATATCCTTTAATATGACAACCCCCTCTGTTGTTTACAGCATAGGTTATACCATGACCTTGGACGCCTCTTGGGTCATAAGCTGGGAGTTCTTGTTTCTTAACACTCATGGATATTTCAGGAACACCATAAGATTCTGCTAGTCTATAGGAACCTTCAGCTAATTTATCTCCAAATCCTTCCCTCAATCCCATCTTCTTAGTCCAACCTACTACCGCCTCTGCATCTCCCCATTTTAGGCTCAATCCATCTGCTTCTATATCTTCATCTTTAATATATCCTTTTTCGTATAATTCCATAGCGGCAGCTATAGTTGCACCTGCTGAAATAGTATCTAGTCCATATTCATTACATAACATATTGGCCTCATTTATTGCATCATAATCATATACATCACAATCTGCACCAAAAGACCATACTGTTTCATATTCTGGCCCACCTACTATAGTACCATCGGCTAATTTAACTATTCTACCACAGGCTATAGGGCATCTATAGCATGGATTCTTCCTAACTAGATGTTTCTCTGTCATAGTTTCTCCACTTATTAGATCTGCCTTTTCGGTGTAAGATTGCTGGAAATTCCTCACAGGCAATACTCCTGATTCGTTTATTATATTTACTAAAACCGCACTACCATAAGAAGGTAGCCCACCACCAGCTACTGGGTCTTCTCTTAATATTTTAATCTTCTCCTGGGATACCTTCTTAGTTCTCTCTTCGTCAAATAGTGAAACCTTCTTAGTTCCCTTTACCACTACAGCCTTTAAATTTTTAGAACCCATTACTGCACCTACACCACCTCTGCCTGCTGCCCTGTCTATATCATTCATTACAGCAGCCATTGGAGATAGCTTTTCTCCTGCAGGTCCAATACAGAGAACTTTAGCCTTTTCATGTTCTTTTTCCAATGCTTCTGTAACTTCAGAAGATGTCATTCCCCAAAGATGGGATGCATCTTTGATTTCCACATTATCATCTTCAATATACAGATAAACAGGCTTATCTCCACGACCTTCAAATATTATTGCATCATGTCCTGTAGCTTTAAAATTAGCTCCCCAATATCCTCCAGAATTTGCTATAGCAATGGTACCCGTTAATGGTGATTTGGTTATAACCATATATCTGCCACTAGTTGGTACAGGGGCCCCTGTTAAAGCTCCTGTAGCTATTATAAACTTATTTTCTTCACTTAATGGATCTACATTGGCAGGAACTTCATCCATCATAATCTTTACTCCTAGTCCTCTTGCCCCTAAATATTTTTGTGCTACTTCTAGGTCTAGTGGTTCCACTTTAATAGTCCTATCCGTTAGATTAACTCTCAAAACCTTCCCCATATAGCCATTCATGATAATCCTCCTTTAAATACTGTTAAATACTGTTGTAAAATACTTAATCAACTAATTTATAAAAACAAACTTCTACCCATTGTTACAATGCATTTTTCATGCCAAATGATAAAAGCCTAAACATCCCTTAAATGTCTAGGCTTTTACCATTTTTGTTCCACTTTGGAACTACTATCTTATTTGTTGTTGTTCCTTAATAGAACGCTGCTCAAATCTAGAACAGTCAATTTTGTATTTTTTTATCTTTCTATATAGGGTATTCCGCCCAATCCCCAATGCTTCTGCTGAGTGGGTAATATTGCCTGAATATTTTTCTAATACTTTCTTTATATGGCATTTTTCCATATATTCTAATGATAAATTCTTATTCTCTACAGTCTCTATATTTTCTTGAAAAATATCCTTTTTCCCTTCAACCTTAATGGGCACATATTCCATATTTATCATTAGCTCAACAAAGTTTTCCAACTCCCTTACATTGCCTGGCCAATCATAGTTCATAAGAATATCCATCTCTTCCTGTGATATAGGCACAACTCTCTTGTTTAACCTTTTAGATACTTTATCCATAAAATATTCTATTAATAATGGTATATCTTCTTTTCTATTCCTTAAAGGCGGTATATGAATAGGCAAAACCTTTAGTCTATAATACAAATCCTTCCTGAAATTACCTTTTTTAACTTCTTCATCTAGATCCCTATTGCTAGCTGCTATTATTCTTACATCTACAACTTTTTGATCTAATCCACCAATCCTTAATACAGTACCTTCCTCTATAACTCTTAATAATCTAGTCTGCATATCATAAGGCATTTCTCCTATTTCATCTAAGAATATAGTGCCTCCATCAGCAATTTCAAACTTTCCTGGCTGTCCACCTTTTTTGGCTCCAGTAAAAGCTCCTTCCACATATCCAAATAATTCTGATTCGATTAAACTCTTTGGTATGGCTCCGCTATTTATAGCCACAAAGGGCTCATCCCGTCTATTGCTATAATTATGAATGGATTGGGCAAATACTTCCTTTCCTGTTCCACTTTCACCAGTTATGAGTATGGTAGATTTACTATCGGCTACTTTCTTTGAAAATTCTATTGTCTTTTTAAATTCCTCATTTTCTCCTATTATTTTATCAAAGGTATATATTGCTTGTCTTCCCATTATCCTATTAGCTAGTTTTCTTTCCTTTTTAAATTCGCTAAATATATATACTATATCTAATACCTCTCCACTAGGACCAAATAAAGGATAAGCAGATAGGTTAAACCTTAATTTATTGGTTCTAGCATTTACAAACACCTCTTCATCTTTAAAATTATGTTTGGATAGTATTACATTTTTTACAGTAGGCCATCCTTTGAATAACTTGGGTACCTTTATCTTCTCGATTTCTTTAAAAGTGTATCCAAACATATTTAATACTTCCTTATTAGCCGCCTTTATATTCCCATTTAAATCTGAAATAATAACTCCCATGGGTATAGAATTGATGATATCGTATATATATTTATTGACTACATTAGGTTCATTATTACATAGAAGTAATTTATCGATTTTTAATTTGTCCCCAATATATATCTTCCCTCCCTTTAATACCTTGGTAAAAATCACTTCCCTATGCAATGGGCAGGTCTTTCCATTTTTAATTATATTGCACTCTGGAAAACATGCCTTTCCCACTTCTGTAATTTCATGAAGGGTTTTACCAATCCTAATGGTATTTCCTGGTATCGCATATTCTAAATTTAAACTTTTTACCCTAATATTTTCATGAAATCTATTGGTACAAAGCCCTTTAACTTCTGAAGATTTTATCTCATCCCAACCCTCTTCTGTAAAGATAGAAACCTGCCTACTTCCTCCTTTTGAGTGTATATCTCCTATCAAACCTAAACCTTCTTTAAAATAGCCTTCTTCTATTAGTGTTCTAGCTCCTCTTTCCTCTTCAATATAGATTCCTACTATTTCTCCAATTGTAATATATTCTCCCATACACTAAAGCACCTCAATAGTATCTCCTGGTCTTACTGTCCCACCTTTTATTACCTTTGTAAATATACCTTCCTTGGGCATGATGCATTTTCCTACCGTCTGAGCTATAGCACAACCTGTATGACATTCCTTACCAATCTGGGTTACTTCTTGAATAGTTTCCCCTATCTTTAATCTAGTACCTATTGGAAGTTCATAAAGTATTATACCTTCTGTAGTTATGTTCTCTGCAAAATCTCCATGTTTTAACCCTTTTATACCTTGTTTTTCCATTTTCTTAAAGCTCTCGATTCCTAAAAGGCTTACCTGTCTATGCCATTTACCTCCATGGGCATCTCCTTCTAACCCAAATCCTTCGATAAAAACCCCTTCATCTATAGGGTGTTTAACTACTCCTTTTTTGTCTGATATATTTATATCTAATACTTTGCCAATTTTATTCATAGTATCACCTTTTTTATTAGTCTACCTTTCTAATATATTCTCCTGATTTTCCTCCAAACTTTTTCATAAGTTTAATATCTCCAATTACCATATCCTTATCTACTGCCTTACACATATCATATATGGTCAATAATGCTAAGGAAACTGCAGTTAAAGCCTCCATCTCCACTCCTGTCTTTCCTATGGTCTTTACTTCCGACTCTACTTCTATAACATCTTCTAGTATATTAAATCTAATATCTACCCCAGTTAAATTTATATTATGACACATGGGTATCAATTGGCTAGTCCTTTTAGCCCCCATTATCCCTCCAACTTGAGCTACAGAGAGAACATCCCCCTTATCTATTAGGCCATCCTTTATGAGAGATATGGTCTTTTCTTTCATGTATATTTTACCAGTTGCTACAGCAACCCTTCTAGTATCTTCCTTATGCCCTACTTCTACCATATGAGCTCGACCTTCTTCATTGAAGTGAGTAAAATCCATATTTACCCTCCTATTTGATACATTTTTTTGGATATATATTCCCCTGATTCTAACCTGTGGGATTCTGGCTTTAGTTTTATTGCATCTACTATTATCTTCTCAATATCCTGCCCCTTTCTTAAAGGATCTTTTAAGTCTATCTCATCATTAGAATGTAAACACAGCTTTAGTTTCCCTTGAGCAGTTAATCTCACTCTATTACAATGGGCACAGAATTTACAGGATACTGGATTTATTAATCCAACCTTTCCCTTTCCATTAGGTAATTTATAGTATACTGCAGGTGAGGATATATCCTCTTTTTCTACTTCTATCAGTTGAGGAACCTTCTCTAATACCATTTGATTAGATACAAAATGTTCTGATTCATATTTAATCGCTTCTCCTATGGGCATCAATTCGATAAATCTCACATCTATATATTCCCTATCCGTAAGCTTAACCAAATCCACTATTTCATCGTCATTAAATCCCCCTACTAAAACAGTATTTATCTTTATGGGAACAAGCCCTGCATCTTTTGCAGCTTGAATACCTTCCAATACATCTATAAGCTTACCACCCCTTGTAATATAGGAGTATTTATTTTCATCTAGTGTATCTAATGATATATTTACCCTATTAAGCCCTGCAGATTTCAAATCTTTAGCGTATTTTTTTAAAAGAATGCCATTAGTAGTCATAGCTAGATCTTCTATTCCCTCTAGATCCCCTATACCTTGAAGGATATCAACTATCCCCTTTCTGATCAAAGGTTCTCCTCCTGTTATACGGATTTTCTTAATTCCTAACCCTTCAAATATCCTTGCAACTTCCACTATCTCTTCTACCGATAGTATATCATCATGGCTAGTTTTAGATACACCTTCCTTAGGCATACAGTATCTACATCTTAAATTGCATAGATCTGTTACAGATATACGTAAATAGTTTATATTTCTTCCAAATGGGTCTTTCAAAATATCCACCTTCTTCCTTTGTTTGAAAAAGCATTTCAGAATATTAATATAATTATACCACAAAAAAAGCCCTTCCAAAATCACTTTTGGTAGGCTCTTCTCCTTTTATGTATTGAAATGGATCAAACCAAATTGTAGTTGGAAAATAACGAGAATGTAATTCAAAATTATATACCCTTCCATCCAAATCCTTAAAGGATACAAAATAACTATTATGGATTGGAGAATAATCTATATTTAAAAAGCACAAATTTTTATCAGGATAATTTGTTTTAACATAGTTTATTGCAGAAATTTTTCCTATCTGTTTAGGAATAATCCCACTTATCCATAAAATAATTATCAAGGCTATTACGTAAACTATAGCTAGTCTTTTAGTATTGATTATCATTTTCCTCCCCCACCTTTTTATTTTATACTTCCCTCTATAATATATAACAGTATTTATGGTATATTTATGACAACTTTATCTAAAGTTTTTGTAAATATTTATACCATAGGTAACATAATACTGAGTATAAATTCTCCTTCATCATATTCATAGTTTAATATTCCATTATACTCTTCCACTACTGTTGCCATACTTTTTATACCAAAACCATGCTTTTCTTTATTATCCTTAGTTGTCTTAAGCTGTCCATATTCATCTATTGGATTAAATATTGTGGGATTAGATATTTCAATAAACAGATAGTCTTTATATGGATTTATCCTTACTTTAATATTTCTTTTATCTATATCCTTTATTTTCTCGTTAGCTTCTATCCCATTATCTAATGCATTCCCTAGTATTACACATAAATCCATAGGCTTTATATTTATATCATCTGGAATAACTACCTTCATATCTATATCTATATTTTTCTTCATCCCCTCTGATTTCTTCTGGTTTAGTATAGCATCTACTACATCATTTCCCGTTTTAATCCATGTATAAACTTGAAACTTTTCCTCTTTTAAATTATTTATATATTCACTAACTAATTCTAACTTACCTTGTTCCAATAATTTTTCTATGCAAATAATATGGTTCTTAAAATCATGATGGGTTTTTCTAACTTCTTCATATATATTTTCTTTTTCTTTAATTTCTTTTCTCAACATTTCATTTTTTATTTCTATTATCTTATAATTACTACTCTTTCTATAGAATCTGTTTAATTTTATAAATACATAATATGTAATTAACACTATTAGCAAAGAACCCATATTAATAATAATGGTTAAATATTGAGCCTCTACATTTAATTCATTTAAAATTAAACTGATATTAAATATAACTAACAGATTTATCCCAGATATTAAATAGACAAATAATATCCAATACCAATAATAGCGGGGTATGTCTGACTCCCTTTCTACATAGTTGTTTTTTATTATCCTTAGAATTATAAACAATAGTAATTTTGATATCTGGGAAAATAGTATTCTTGCCCAGGTTTGATTTGCAATTATATCCTTTACATCTTTACCTATAAATTTGCTTATAATATTTACAGCTATAATATCTCCAAATATTAAAAAGAAATAGAACATAGTTACAAAGAATATTTTCTCTTTTATATCCCCAGAAAATAGTTTGTAAGCTATGAATAAAAAAATTATATATATTGATATTGTCCGTATCATTAAATATACATCAAACTCTGTCAATATAAATATAAGAGTTGATAATAATAAAATGGATATGCGATAATGTCTGTCTTCTACATTCCTATTCTTCTTTAGCATAAATCCTAAAAAATCAAAAAATAAAAGAACTTCTATTAAGGACAAAATATATTCGTATAAGCTCCATAGTATATACTGGGGCATTTTTATCCTCTCCTTGCCATATTGATAAAACTTTTCTTTACTTCTTCTAATCTATATCTGCTAATAGGCAATTTTTCTCCATTATCTAAGGTTACATCCAAATTTCCTATACTTCTAATATATCTACCATTTACTAGACAACTTCTATGTATTGGAATAAATCCTTTAGGAATAAATACATCTTCTACATCCTTAAATCTTCTAATAGTAGTCCTATACTTACTATTGAAAGTTTTTATTTGTACAACTCTATCAATAAATTCAAAATATAATATATCGCTAATATATAAAGCTATATCTCCACAGGTAGTCTTAAATATATGTTTTTCATCTTCAAGCTTTTCCATAGCATTGTTCAAAACTTCTTCTAATTCTATATCTAAATAAGTTTTTCTTATAAATCTGAAGGTATTATATTTAAAAACCTTGTATACTTTATCTTCCATAGAAGTTATAAACACCAGTAGGAATTCATCATCCCTTTTCCTAATGAGCTCAGCTATTTCCATGCCATCCTTTTTAGGCATATTTATATCTAAAAATACAATGTCAAAAGGCTTGTCCATACTGTCATAAGCCCTTAATAACTCTATTCCATCTACAAATTTATAAGTATTGGCATGAATATTATATTGTTTCAAGATCTCAACTATCCTACTCTCAATATAATCCAAAAAATATATGTCATCATCGCATATGCCAATATTTAGCACCAATATCATCCCCTGTAAGAATATTCTGATTATAGATTATCATGAATTACATAGGATGACAATGCAAAAACCTCCTATATCCATCTGGAGGTTTTTGCTATTATGATAATAATCCTTATACCCACACCCACATTCCTTTGGTTTTACTACCTCTTCACTGGCTTCTTAGGTTCGTAAGCTATAAACATTGATTGCTTTCCTTCTGCTGATGTAGCCATTTTCTTTGACAGTTTAGCTATGTTTTTTAAAACTTTTGTCTTTGTGTTATCCACCTGGAACCCTCCTTTCCAAAAAGATTTGTTTAACTATAGAATAAGCAATTGAAAACATCGTTATAGCCAACATGAACCATATATCTACTAGGTCTGCCTTTATTGCAAATCCCAAAACCCCAATTATGCTTAAAATTAATATCCTCGTTCTAGATATTCTTTTATTCTTTTCCATCTCTTCTTTCGTCTTTGGATTATTTTTATTTTCTATTGGAGCAAAGTTAAATATAACTAGTATAGAAATTATTAATAAAATTAATCCTATAAAGGGCTTATAAATAGCTGATGTTATACAGTTTATAATTATTAAAACTATATAAGTAAATACAGAATAGATATAGCATTCGTAATAGTGGTTTGCATGATAGCCCCCTGTATAGGACTTTAATAAAAAATGTACTGTTAAAAACACTACAGCAGAGATAAAATTCCCTATTAAAATTCCTAGTATCAATATACTAATGGATATAAGTAAGGTAGAAATAAGTAATTCCAATCCATAAATATATGTATCTCTATCTTCTATATCTATTATATTGTTGATTATTAAATAGAAACTTATATCTTCAGCTAATTTATGTAACATCTACACCCTCCATAAAATCCAATCTTATTTTGAATATACCATATTTAATATAAGTTTTGTCAAAAACGGTACGAATGGTAGGAAAAACGGTATGAATGGTTAAAAACAGAACCTCCATTCCTAAGAACAGAGGTTTATAATCACTTAACTATAATAATCTCACCTATATTTTCAAATCCATATCCTCCTAAGGCTTCTACCCTTTCTTTAAATTCCTTAGATTTTAAAGTCCTTATGAATTTCTTAACTCTTTCATCTTCAAGTAATTCATAAGGTAGTAGAAAGTCATAGTCTTCATAGGCTATGTCGATAAAATCTAAATCCGAAGCCTTAGCTGCCGAATAAATGCCCAATCCTACAGTAGCAGATCCAGTTTTTACCGCTGTAGCTACTGCCATATGGGTAGTCATCTCCCTATCGTAGCCTTTTATATTGGCCGGATCGATATTTTCCTTATTCAGATAATAATCCAATAGGATTCTAGTACCAGCACCTCTTTGTCTATTTACATATATAACGTCTTCTCTTAATAAGTCTGAAAAATCCTTAATCCCTTTAGGATTTCCTTTTTCTACTATAAAGCCTTGATGCCTTTTAACCCCTTTTATAATTGCCATCTTCTGCCCTGGAAAATATCTCTTCACATAAGAGATATTATATTCCCCCGTTTCCAAATCGAGTAGATGGATTGGTGCAATATGGCACTCTCCCCTTTTCATGGCCAGAATGCCACCCATGCTTCCTACATGGCCAGAAGTTAAATGCATCATATCCCCCAATATATCCATTATAATGTCATGACTACCTATGGATACTAAGGTCCTTTTTATCTGAGATAAGGGCTTTAATAATCTTACATTAACCTTATCACCAGCTTCCACACCCTCTAAATTTTGAGGGATTATAGCTATTCCATCGGCTTTTACCAAGGACATAGTAACTCCTGCACCACTTGATAAAGGGGTAGCCACTAGCTTGTCATCTACATAACCTAAATTAACCCTTGCCAGTTCCCTACTCTTTAAAGAAGATACTATTTTTTTAGAACTAATAGCTTCAACAATCAAATCCTCCTCTTCCTCTAGACCTATGTATTTTAATATTAAAGGTCTAACGAAAGTTTCAAACACTAAATAAGAGGATACAGGATATCCTGGTATTCCTATTACAGGCTTATCCTCTATAATGCCTAATATAGTTGGTTTGCCAGGTTTTAATGCTACTCCATGGATTACAACTTCCCCTAATTCCTCTATTACATGAACAACATAATCCTTAGTTCCCGCAGATGAACCTGCCCCTATTATTAGGATATCATTCTCCTTTACACCTTTTAATATTGCCTTTTTTAGTTTCCCATAATCATCTTCTATTGGACTATATCTATTAGGGATTCCACCATCTTCCTGGACCAATGCCTCAAAAACCCTAGAGTTAGAATCTATTATTTTACCTGGCTCTAATCTATCTATTTTTTCTATTATCTCAGTCCCAGTAGGCAATATACCTACCTTTGGTTTTCTATATACTTTTAATCTTTGGATACCTCCCGATATTAGGGCACCTAAATCAATAGGCCTTATTTTATGCCTTGACGGCACCACCATTTCTGTGGCTACTATATCTTCTCCAATAGGCCTTATATGCTGCCAAGGATGGGCTGCTTTAAGAATTTGCACCTTGCCTTTTTCTATTTCTATTACATCTTCAATCATTATAACAGCATCATAAGGCTCCACTACCATATTCCCTGTATTTACATATATAAAATCCTTACCTTCCTCTAATAATTTAGGACTTGTGGTAGTAGCACCTATGGTTTTCGTGGATTCAACTAATATGCCATCCATAGCTGCTGCATTATAATTTGGCGAAGAAATCTTTGCATATTGGGCCTCAAAACTTACTCTATTCAAAGAATCTAGCACGTCTATCTCTTCCCATTGAGGTTTTATTGCTAATCTTTTATAGTATTTTTCTTTAGCCTTATCCACATCAATATTATCTATATAAATACTTCTTTTCATCTTATTCATGTATATCACCTTTCGATTCGATTTAAATTTATAATATATAACTATAACAAATAGACTTCTCTTTCTTCTCCTTTGTATATCCCTTCTTCATAGCTTTTCATCACTATGTATCCGTCTGCATCTGCTAATAAAGTGATCATCCCCGATTCTCCAAAATTTGGAGTAGCATATAACTTCCCATCTTTCTCCTTTAATTTAACCATCTGATAGGTTTCCCTCCCAGGAGATGATGGAAAGTTAAAGTCCATTACAGCTTTGGTCTTAGGAGTAAAATCTATAATCCCCATTTTTTGTCTTATATAATATTCTACTAAAACCTTAAATACTATAATAGAGGAAACAGGATGTCCTGGTAAACCAAATATTAACTTTCCTTCTCCTTCTCCAGCTATAGTAGGTTTTCCTGGTTTAATAGACATACCATGAACAAATACCCCTTTACCATTGAAAGAGTCTATTACCTGGGCAGTATAATCCCTAGTTCCCACAGAGCTCCCCCCTGATATGAGAACAATATCGGATATTGCTGTTGCTTTTTCTACCTTGGCTCTTAACAATTCATAATCATCTCTTACAATGCTTCTTCCCACTACTTCACCACCAAGGCGTGTTATTAGTGAATAGAGTGTATAACTATTTATATCTCTAATCTTTCCCATTTCCAATTTTTCATCTAAATCTATTATTTCATCTCCAGTAGATATGATATAAAATCTAGGCTTTTTATATACCTTAACCTGAGATATACCTAGAGCAGCCAACACTCCTATAGCCTCTGGGGTTATTCTTCTCCCCCTCTTTAAAGCTATTTCTCCAATCTTTATATCATCTCCTTTTAGTATTATATTCTCATTAAAGGATATGGATTTATATACCATAAGAGTGGATTCATCTAATTTTTCAGTATTCTCTACCATTACCATGCCATCTGCCCCTTCTGGAACCATCCCTCCTGTAGGCACATATACTGCCTCTCCAGATTTTATATTATATTTGGAGATCTCTCCCATGTGGACTTCACCTATTATATTGAATAGACTAGGCATGGATTCACTAGCTCCATGGCTTTCCTTGCTTTTTATTGCATATCCATCTACTGTAGAACGATTAAATTCTGGTACATCTATTTGGGATACAATATCCTCCCCTAAAATCCTATTGGTACTTTCTAATAAGGAGATAGCTTCCCTTTCAAAAGTATAATCCTTAAAAACATTCATCACCCTTCTTCGGGCTTCTTCTACAGATACTACATTGAAAAAATCCACATCAATTACCTACCTTTCCCTCTTCAAGATATATAACATCATCACATAATCTTTTAGATTGCTCTATATTATGGGTAACTATAAGTACAGTACCCTTAGTTTCCTCATTGAATCCCAGTATTTCCCTTTCCATTATCTTAATAGATTCTGGATCTATATTGGATGTAGGCTCATCTAATAACAATAGTTTTGGTTCAAATACTAAAGCCCTTGCCAAACTTACCTTTTGAGATTCCCCTCCAGAAAGGAGATGGGCCTTTTTGTCCTGAAGCTCTTCTATTTCAAAACGTTTAATAATATCCTGTACTTTTTTTATTCTCTCTTGTTTATTTACTTTTCTAATCTTTAAAGGATATTCTATATTTTCATACACTTTTCTTCTAAACAAATAAGGTTTTTGAGTTACCAGGGTCATATTCCTATATATACCCTGAGTTAAAGCTTTTCCATCATATATTACCTGCCCTGTATATTC
>ERZ795062.974-NODE-974-length-21533-cov-12.092141_pt1 | contig 21533 bp, 19 predicted proteins | sample MGYA00375146_ERZ795062 | MGnify/ENA primary metagenome ERZ795062 (study PRJEB30191, sample SAMN05720281) | activated sludge metagenome | isolation source: Anaerobic digester | place: USA | collected 2015-07-16 ... | reverse complement strand
GGCAATTACGGGCGCTATGACGGCCGCTATGGCGAGCCGGTCTATGCCAGCACCCGCGTCTGGCGCGGCGACAACGGCAACTATTACTGCCGCCGCAAGGACGGCACCACCGGCCTGCTGGTTGGCGGTGCGGTCGGCGCGCTGCTCGGACACGAAGTGGCAGGCCGCCGCGGCGACCGCACGCTCGGTGCGCTGCTCGGCGGTGCGGCGGGCGCGCTGCTCGGCCGCGAGATCGACCGGGGCGATTCGCGCTGCCGCTGATCTGACAGGATTGTCTGGCAGCACCGGGTCGCGCTGTTGTGCTGCGGGGAGCGCCTCCGGTCTTCGGGCCGGGGGCGTTCTTTTTTTGCCTGGTGGAATCCGGCCCGCCCCGTTGGTGTCGAGCGAAGTCGGGACATGTTGGCGCTGGCGTGTCTCGACTTCGCTCGACGCGAACGGCAGAAGGGGCGGATCGAAGGGGATCCGACTTGCGCCAAGCACTCGTTACCGTTGCCATTGCCTGCGGCCTTCCGCTCGTCCTCGCGGCCTGCGCAGACAAGGCGGACAAGGCCGACCCGCGTGCCGACCGCGATCCGGCAGTCAGCGCGGCGCTGGCCGATCCACTGATGAGCGATCCCGACCTGGTTTCGCAGAACGATGGCGGGGCGGCGCTGAGCGGCGGCGGTCCGGCGAGCGGCGAGGTGCCCCGGCCCAAGCAGGGCCCGGAAGAAATCGCGGCAGCCCGCGCTGCGGCGGAGGCGCTGCTGGGGGGCAAGGTTCCGCCAGCTCCCGCCCCGCGGGTGATCCTTTCGGAATCCCGGCTGGTCGCGGCATTTACGCCGCAGGCCATGGCCGATGCGCTGGCCCTTGCGCCTGCCACCTGCAAGCAGAAGCTGGCCTATGGTTTCGGCTGGGCCGCAGCGCTTCCGGGCGAACTCGCCCCATATCCGCGCGGCCACGTGCGCGTCGCGGCGGGCAGCGATGCGGTGGGCTGCAAGCAGCGCGCGGTCAGCTACCTGACCCCGGTGCCGGTTGGCGAGGTGATCGACTTTCACTACGCCCGCGCCGCCAAACTCGGCGCCGAGCGGCGGCGCGAGGGCGGGGACGAGGTGGTGTCCGGCGGCAAGGACGCCCAGCGCTTCGTCATCTATGCGCGCCCTGCGGCTGAAGGGTTCACCCAGGTCGAGGTGGTGACGAGCGGGTTGTGAAGCCGCACCCGCGAAACTGGGCTCAGCCCTCGCGCAGGCCCACGCCGATCACCGCGCGCGGCTGGTCCATCTCGTTGGAGGCGACCGGGTAGGCGCAATAGTCCGCCGCGTAATAGGCGCTCGGGCGGTGGTTGCCGGACAGGCCGACGCCGCCAAACGGCGCGGAGGAACTGGCGCCGTTGGTGGGGCGGTTCCAGTTGATCACACCGGCTCGAACATTGGCCCAGAAGCGATTGTATTCCTGGGGAGTTCCGCCCACGAGCGAGGCCGAAAGGCCGAAGCGGGTGTTGTTCGCCTCGGCAATCGCCTCGTCGAAATCGCTCACCTGGACCACCTGAAGCAGCGGCCCGAACAGTTCCACGTCGGGGCGTTCCCTGACCTGGGTCACGTCGATGATCGAGGGGGATAGAAACGGCAGGTCGTCGCGCGGGCGGACCAGGTGCTTGATCGCCTTGCCGCCGTGGCTCAGCAGGTAGAGGAAGCTTTCGGTCAGGCCGTCGGCCGACTGGTTGTCGATCACCGGGCCCATGAAGGGGGCGGGATCGTCGAACGGCGCGCCGACGATGATCCGGTCCGACAGGCGCTTCACCTCGGCGATCAGCGCGTCGTACATCGTCGACTTGACGATCAGCCGCCGCGCCGCCGTGCAGCGCTGGCCGGCGCTGGTGAAAGCGGACTGGACGACCAGCGCCGCCGCGTCGGTCACCTTGGGCGTGTCCCACACGACGATGGGGTTGTTGCCGCCCATTTCCAGCGCGACGATCTTGTCCGGCCGGGAGGAGAGCTTGCGGTTGATCGCGATGCCGGTGTGGGCGGAGCCGGTGAACAGCACCCCGTCCACCCCTTCGTGGGCGATCAGTTGCTGGCCTTCCTCCGGCCCGCCGACCAGCAGCTGGACCACGGCGGCGGAGATGCCGGCGCGGTGGAAGCACTGCAGCAGCAGTTCGCCCGTCGCCGGGGTCTTTTCCGACGGCTTGAAGACGATGGCGTTGCCCGCGATCAGCGCCGGGACAATGTGGCCATTGGGCAGGTGCGCCGGGAAATTGTACGGCCCCAGCACCGCCATGACCCCATGCGGCTTGTGGCGCACGGCAGCGGTCCCCTGCAGCGCGTTGTCGAGCTTGCGCTGCGAAGTCCGCTCCGCATAGGCGCGGATCGAGATTTCGACCTTGTTGATGACGCTTTCGACCTCGGTCCGCGCTTCCCACAGCGGCTTGCCGGTTTCTCGCGCGATCAGGGTGCTGAGCTTGTCGTTTTCCTTGCGCACTTCATTGGCGAAGCGGCGGACGAGTTCCATGCGGGTGGCGAGCGGCTGCGCCGCCCAGGCCGGCCAGGCACGCCGGGCGCGGCCGACGATATCGTCGACATTGCCGCGCTTCCCGCGCCACAGTTCGGCGCCGGTGGCGGGCTCGTAGGATACGATGTGCGTACTGCTCAATTAATCCACCCCGTCCTTGCCGGCTGCGACCCCGGGTTCCCGGCGGAATCCTTAGACCCAAGCCGCGAGAATCGGAAGGCTTGTCACTCTGGCTAGGCGATAAGCCTGATTATTCCTCTAATCCGCCGCCAGTGCCGCGCCGAGCCGGCGCATGGCGGCGACCTGTTCCGCCAGTGGCTGCCAATCGTCCTTTGCGGCGATCGCTGCCCAGATCTCTTCCACCCGCTCGATCAGCAGGGTGGGCGGCGCCTCCTCAGCCCACAGCGGATCGTCGGCCCCGGCGGGAGCATAGCGGCGCAGCGCCTCGCCAAAGGGGCCGTCCGGCGGGTTGCGGCCATGGCGGTGGCGGTGGAAGAACGCGTCGGGGCTGGCCTGCGTCTCGCGCATGAAGCGCTCCGCCTCGCCGATCAGCAGGGTGTCGGCTTCCTCGCCCTGCGGGACAAGCCCCAGCCGCCACAGGAAGCGTTCGGCCAGCGCCGCCTGGTAGAGCGGCCCGAACCGTTCGAGCGCGGCGACCAGCGGCGGCGCCTCGGCCAGGGCGCGCAGCGCCACGGCCAGTTGTCCGCAGTTCCAGTAGAGCGCTTCCGGCTGGCGGCCGAAGGCATAGAGCCCGGAATGATCGAAATAGGCGGCGGTAAAGCCCGGATCCCATGCCGGCAGCCAGCGCCACGGGCCATAGTCGAAACTCTCGCCCGACACGTTCATGTTGTCGGTGTTGAGCACGCCGTGGACAAATCCGGCGGTCATCCATTCCGCCGCCAGCCGCGCGAGCCGTTCGACCACCTGGTGCAGCAGGATCACCGCCGGCTCGTCCCGTCCCGGTGCGTCGTCCGGCGGAGGAGGGCCGGGAAATTCGCGCAGGCAATAGTCCACCAGCGCGGCCATGTGTTCGCGCTCTTCAAGGTAGGCGAGGCGCTGGAAGGTGCCGATCCGCACATGACCGTGGCTGAGGCGCACCAGCACGGCGGAGCGGGTCGGGCTCGGCTCGTCGGAGCGGAACAGTTCCTCGCCGGTCTCGATCACCGAGAAGGTCTTGCTGGTGTTCACCCCCAGCGCTTCGAGCATTTCGGTGGCGAGAATCTCGCGCACCGCGCCCTTCAGCGTCAGACGTCCGTCGCCCTGTCGGCTCCACGGGGTCTGGCCCGAACCCTTGGTGCCAAGGTCGAGCAGGCGGCCCGCGCCATCGCGCAGCTGCGCGAACAGGAAGCCGCGCCCGTCGCCCAGGTCCGGGTTGTAGGTGCGGAACTGGTGCCCGTGATAACGCAGCGCCAGCGGCTGGGGCAGGTTGCCGGGCAGGGCCTCGAACCGGCCGAAGTGACGCACCCATTCGGCATCGTCCAGCGAATCGAGGCCGACCGCCGCGTCCCAGCGCCGGTTGCGGAAGCGCAGACTGGCGGCGGGAAAGTCCGCCGCGCTGACCGGATCGGCCAGCCACGGGGCAAGCTCGGCAATCGGGGTGTCGGGCGTGTAGGGGCACGCTTGCGGTTCGGCCTGCATCCGGCGATAGTGGGGGCGAACAAGGCCACTTGCAAGCCAGCCGGCTTTTCGAGGAAACGCGAAACCAATCTATGACCGAATTTGCCGACCGTTTCTGGACGAGCCGGGACGGGCTCAAGCTGCATTACCGCGACTATGCGGGGCGCGATGATCGTCCGCCGGTCCTGTGCCTGCCCGGTCTGACCCGCAATGCCCGCGATTTCGCAGAGGTGGCGGAGCGGCTGGCGGGCGAGTGGCGGGTGATCTGCCCCGACCTGCGCGGACGCGGGGACAGCGCCTATGCCAAGGATTCCGATACCTACAACCCGTTGCAATATGTCGACGACGTGACCCTGCTGCTGGATGAGCTGGGGATCGAGCGGGTCGTCGCCTTCGGCACTTCGCTGGGCGGGCTGATGACCATGATCATGGCGATGACCGCGCCGCAGCGGCTGGCGGGGGCGCTGCTCAACGATGTCGGGCCGGTGATCGAGCCGGAGGGGCTTGAGCGGATTCGCGGCTATGTCGGGCAGGGGCGCAATTTCCCCACCTGGATGCACGCCGCCCGCGCGCTGGAGGAAAGCCAGGGCGACATCTTCCCCGACTGGGAGATTGCGGACTGGCTGGCCATGGCCAAGCGCTGCATGGTGGTGACCAGCAACGGGCGGATCCATTACGATTACGACATGCGGATCGCCGAGCCGTTCAGCAAGCCGGGCGGCGAGGCGGGGGTGGACATGTGGCCGGGGGTTGCCGCGCTGGCGGGCCGTCCGGTGCTGCTGCTGCGCGGCGAGCTGTCCGAACTCATTTCCGCCGAAACGCAGGCGAAGATGCTGGCCATGCTGCCGGGCGCCGAGGCGGTGACCGTGCCGCGCGTCGGCCACGCGCCGATGCTCGACGAGCCCGAAGCGGTCGCCGCGATCGACCGCCTGCTGGCGCGGATCGGCTGAGCCCGCGTGTCGGGGGGCGCGAAGGCCGAAAGCAAGCGCAAGCCGCGCCTGCTGCACCTGCATTCCAGCTTCGATCCGGGCGGCAAGGAAGTCCGCACGGTCAAGCTGATGAACCTGTTCGGGACAGGGATCGAACACGCCGTCGTCTCCTCGCTGGCCGAGGCGCGCGGCGCGGCGCACCTGATCGACCCGCGCCTCAGCGTTGCCTGGCCCGCCTTTCCGGACCTCGCCGGCAGGCCCTTTCCCCGCCGCCTCCAGCGCTTGGCCGAGGCGATGCGGGGCTATGATCTGGTGCTGACCTACAACTGGGGGGCGATGGATGCGGTCATGGCCCATACCCTGTTCGGGGAATGGCTGCAGCTGCCGCCGCTGGTCCACCACGAAGACGGCTTCAATGAGGACGAGGCCGGCGGGCTGAAGCCGGCCCGCAACTGGTATCGCCGCCTGGCGCTAGCCCGCGCGCAGGGGCTGGCGGTGCCGTCGCGCGCGCTGGAGCGGATCGCGCTGGAAGTGTGGAAGCAGCCGCGCCCCATGGTCCGGCGGATCGTCAATGGCATTCCGGTCAAGGCCTATGGGGCGAAGCCGAAGCCCGACGCCCTGCCGCGCGTGATCAAGCGCGAGGGCGAGCTGTGGCTGGGCACTCTGGCGGGCCTGCGCGCGGTCAAGAACCTGCCCCGGCTGGTGCGCGCCTTCACCGAAATGCCGGCCGACTGGCAGCTCGTCATCCTGGGCGAAGGGCCTGAGCGCGAGGCGATCCGGGCTGAGGCGATGCGCCTGAACATCGGCCACCGCGTTCACCTGCCCGGCCATGTCGCGGACCCTGCGAAAGTCATGGGCCTGTTCGACCTGTTCGCCCTGTCGAGCGACAGCGAGCAGTTCCCGATCTCGGTGGTGGAGGCGATGGCGGCAGGCCTCGCCGTGGTCGCGCCGCGCGTGGGCGACATCGCGGCGATGGTGGCCAGCGATAACGTGCCGCAACTGACCGAGCCCGGAAACGAGGCGGAACTGGGCTGCGCGCTCGCCGCGCTGGCGGTCGATCCCGCCGCGCGCGCCGCAATCGGGCAGGCCAACCGCGCCCGCGCCGAGGCCGAATACGACGAGGGGGTCATGCTGAAGGCCTATGACCGACTCTATGCGGGAGCGATGGGGAGAGTGAGTTTGCTGGCATGATCTCCCGCTGAGGCGGGGGCAAGACCGGCACGCTGCCCCCGTTCACCCGCGCTTCAGCGGGGGAAAGCCAGAGATCGGAAGTTGAAAAGCATTGCCTATCCGCTAAACAGCGCGGCACAACAGTCTATCAGCCATTGAAGGCATTCAGAACTTGGCCCTGCCTCCCGACCGCACTCCGCCTGCATCCACCAACAAACAGGACCGCGACGCCGCGCAGCAGGACGGCTTTCTGCGCGAAGTGGACGAGGCGCTGCGCCAGGACCAGATGCTCACCATGGCCCAGCGCTATGGCAAGCCGCTCGGCGCGGGAATCGTGCTCGGCCTGGCCCTGCTGGGGGGTTACCTGTGGTGGGACCATTCGCACAAGCAGGCCGCTGCCGAACGGTCCGAACGGATCGTCCTGGCGCTCGACAAGCTGGGTTCGGGCGGGCCGCAGGCCGCTGCCGTGGCGAAGGAACTTGAACCGCTGACCACCGATGGCAGCGATGGCAGCAAGGCAACCGCCGCGCTGCTGCTCGCCGCGCTCCAGCAGGAACAGGGCAAGGCCGATGAGGCCGCCAAGGCCTTTGCCGCGATCGCCGCCAATGGCGAAGTGCCCGCGCCGCTGCGCGACTATGCCGTGGTCCGCGAAACCGCGATCCGGTTCGATGCCCTGCCGCCGCAGCAGGTGGTCGACCGGCTGAAGCCGATGGCCGTGCCGGGCAACCCGTGGTTCGGCAGCGCCGGCGAAATGACCGGGCTGGCCCTGCTCAAGCTGGGCAAGCCGGATCTGGCGGGCGCGATGTTCGCCGCCGTCGCCAAGGACCAGGACGCGCCGGATTCGCTGCGCGACCGGATGCGCCAGATGGCCAACCAGCTGGGCGCCGATGCGGGCGAAGCTCCCGCGCCCGCCCAGCAGCCGTGATCCCAACGGATACAAGTCAAGGACCCGCCGCATGACCTCTCGTTCCGTTTCCCGCCGCCTCGCCGCTCCCATGGCCCTGGCGCTTGCCTTCGGCCTTGCGGGCTGCGGGGTGTTCGGTGGCAAGGACAAGCCTTCGACCCCGACCGTGGGCAACCGCGTGCCGATCCTCTCGCGCATCGAAAGCGGGGCCAAGGTCGATCCGGCGCAGGCCGGCGTCGCGGTGATCGTGCCGCCCGCCGCCGCCAACCCGGACTGGGCCCAGGCCGGCGGCACCGCCAGCAAGAGCTATGGCAACCTGGCGCTCGCCGCCGGGCCGCAGCGGGTCTGGACCGTGTCGGTGGCCGGTTCCAGCTCCTCGCGGCGCCTCGCTGCCTCGCCGGTGATCGGCGGGGGGCAGATGTTCGTGATGGACACCCAGGGCGTGGTCCACGCCTTTGATGCGGCAACCGGGCGCGAACGCTGGACCCGCAATTTCAAGATCGAGGGCGACAGCGCCCCGGCGATCTACGGCGGCGGCGCCTCCTATGCCGACGGCCGCCTCTACATCACCACCGGCATCGGCGAAGTCGCCGCGCTGGAAGCCGCCGACGGCAAGCAGGTGTGGAAGGTCAAGCCTGCGGGGCCGCTGCGCGGTTCGCCGACCATCGCCTACAACGCCGTCTTCGTGATGACGCAGGACAACCAGATCGTCGCGCTGAGCGCCGCCGACGGCGCGGTGCAGTGGACCAAGGCCGCGGCCTCGGGCCAGAGCGGGGTGTTCGGCGTCGCCGCCCCCGCTGCCGGCAACGGCACGGTGGTCGCAGGCTACTCGACCGGCGAACTGATCGCCTATCGCTATGAAAACGGGCGCGAGCTGTGGTCCGACGCGCTGGCGCGCACCTCGCTGTCGACCTCGGTGGGCGTGCTGACCGACGTCGATGCCGATCCGATCATCGATCGCGGCCGGGTCTTCGCGCTGGGGCAGGGCGGGCGCATGGCCGCCTATGAACTGGTCACCGGCCAGCGCATCTGGGAACTCAACCTCGCCGGGATTTCCACTCCGGCGGTGGCGGGCGACTGGGTCTTCACCTTGACCGACGATGCCAAGCTGCTGTGCATCGCCCGCGCCACCGGCAAGGTGCGCTGGATGACCCAGCTGATGCGCTATCGCAACGAGAAGAAGAAGAAGGACCAGGTATTCTGGACCGGCCCGGTGCTGGCCGGCGACCGCCTGTGGATCGCCAATTCGCGCGGCGAGGTCCATTCGGCCAGCGTGGCCGATGGCCGCGTGGTCCTGGCCGCCGAAGTCGGCAGCCCGGTGACCCTGGCGCCGGTCGTGGCCAACAGCACGCTCTACGTGTTCGACGACAGCGGCAAGATCACGGCGCTGCGGTAAGCTCACCGCGCTCGGTTCCGTCAGCCCGGACTTGCTGGCGTTCTCGCGCGGCGCTGGCGTCGTTACCGGTGACTTAACCCTTTCCCGCTAGGCGGGGGGGATGAGCGCCGATCCCGCACCCCCCGATGCCCGGCCGCCCAGCGACGTGTCCGCCGTTGTCGGCTGGCTGGGCGTGGCGGGCCTCCTGCTGTGGATCGGCGTCTGCCATTATTGGCCGCAGATCGCGGACGCCCTGCAATTGCCCGGCCCGCGCGAGCGGCTGACCGGGCCTTACGCGGCGTTGACCGGGCTGGTCTTCACCGCCCTGCCGATGGTGGTCTGGTCGCTGGCCGTGGACAAGGTCCACCGCCGCCCTTCCACCGGGCTCGACTGGTCGCTGAAGCGGCCGCTGGGCGATGTGCTCGACGTGTCGATCACCAAGCTGGCGGGGCTGTGGACCACCTGGGCGATCATCGCCGCGCTCTATTGCCTGGGGCGGTGGTACTGGGCCGATCCCTATTTCATCGCGATGGACGTGCTGGGCACCCTGGCCGTGCCGCTGTTCGTGCTGTCGGTGCCCTATGTCCTGTGGCTCGACCGCCATATGGTGGAGCCGCGCGATGCCTGCTGGCATTTCGGCGCGGCTCTGATCGGGCGCGAGCCGTTCGATATCGAGCAGGTCAAGATCCATGGCCGGGCCTGGGCAGTGAAGGGGTTCTTCACCGCCTTCATGATCTCGATCGTGCCCGGCGGCTTCGCCAACCTGGTTGCGCCGGACTGGGGGACGTTCCTCGACAGCCCGGTGGCGCTGGCCATGCTGCTGGTCACGCTGATGTTCGTGCTCGACGAGCAGATCGGCTCGGTCGGCTACATCCTGACCATGAAGCCGCTCGACGCGCAGATCCGCTCGGCCAATCCCTACCTCGCGGGCTGGCTGGCGGCGCTGCTGTGCTATCCGCCGTTCCAGATGATGGCGCCCGCCGACCGCCCGCTATTCTACCTGACCAACACCCGCGGCGACGACAACTGGCTGCACGTGCTGGAAGGGCAGGACGCGCTGCTGTGGGGCTGGGCCATGCTGCTGGTGGGGCTGACCTTCTGCTATGCCTGGGCGACGGTCGCTTTCGGCGTGCGCTTTTCCAACCTGACCTACCGGGGTGTGCTGACCAACGGCCCCTACCGCTACACCCGCCACCCGGCCTACCTCGCCAAGAACCTGTTCTGGTGGTGCGCGGCCATGCCGTTCTTCGTGACGGGCGGTTCGGCGGTCGACGCCATCCGCAACACCTTCTTCCTCGGCTGCGTCAGCGCGATCTATTACTGGCGCGCGCTGACCGAGGAGCGGCACCTGCTGGGCGAGGATCCCAAGTACCGCGAATACCACGCCTGGATGAACCGCCACGGCCTGATCACTGCGCCGCTCCACCGGCTGGGCCGCGCGCTGGTGAATGGCCGCGCCGCGCTGGCCGCGAAGGGGGCTGTGCAGAGTTAGGCCGCCTGATCATCAATTCCCGTTCGCATCGAGCGAAGTCGAGATGCCGCGCGCGCGTGTCTCGACTTCGCTCGACACGAACGGACTGGGGGGAATTACAGGGCCTGCCCCGCGTCCGCCTCGAACACGGTAATCGCGCGCCCCGTAAGGCCAAGCGCGGCGCGTTCCTCGGCCCAGACGGCCATGTGCGGCGTCTTCATGTGCGCGCCAAGCTGGGCGCGGCTTTCCCAGACCTCGCTGACGCGGATCAGGCCGGGGTCGAGCACGTCTTCGGCAAAATTGTATTCGATGCAGCCGGCCTCGGCGCGGGTGGCCTCCATGACCTTGCGCATGGCGCCGCGCGCTTCCTCCATCCGTTCCGGGGGAAAACGGAACTGTCCGACCACGACAACCGGCATCACATTTCCTCTTCGTAGACGCGGGACAGGTCGCCGCCCCATTCGCCGTGATACTTGTCGAGCAGGAGCTGGGCCGGAACCTTGCCGCTCGCCACGATCTCATCGAGCGGGGCGAGGAAGCCGCTTTCATTGTCGCCCGCACCGTTGAGGCGGCCCCGCGCGTTGAGGCCGGAGCGGGCGATCGCCAGCACTTCGGCGGCAATGTCGCGCAGGGTGCCGCCGCCGGGCAGCGGGGCATCGAGGCCCAGCTTCGGCACGGACGAGCGCAGCGCCTCGCGCCCGGCCATGTCCCAGCCCTTGACCAGATCCCACGCCGCATCGAGCGCGCCCTGGTCATACAGCAGACCCACCCAGAAGGCCGGCAGCGCGCAGATCCGGTTCCACGGCCCGCCATCGGCGCCGCGCATTTCGAGGAAGCTCTTGAGCCGCACTTCCGGGAACGCGGTGGACAGGTGGTCCTGCCAGTCGGTTTCGGTCGGGAACTCGCCGGGAAGCGCCGGCAACTGGCCCTTCAGGAAGTCGCGGAAGCTCTGCCCCGCCGCGTCGATGTATTTCCCGTCGCGGAACACGAAGTACATCGGCACGTCGAGCATGTATTCGACATAGCGGTCATAGCCGAACCCGTCCTCGAACACGAAGGGCAGCATCCCCGTGCGCGCCGGATCGGTGTCCGACCAGATGTGGCTGCGATAGGACAGGAAGCCGTTGGGCTTGCCCTCGGTAAACGGCGAATTGGCGAACAGCGCGGTGGCCAGCGGCTGGAGCGCGAGGGAGGTGCGGAACTTCTGCACCATGTCCGCCTCGCTGCTGTAATCGAGATTGACCTGGATGGTGCAGGTGCGCAGCATCATGTCGAGCCCCATCGAGCCGACGCGCGGCATGTGCCGCAGCATGATCGCATAGCGCCCCTTGGGCATGATCGGCAGCGCCTCGCGCGTCTTGTCGGGCCACATGCCAAGGCCCAGGAAGCCCTTGCCGGTGCGCGCGCCGATTGCCTTGACCTGATCGAGGTGGCGGCTGGTTTCGGCGCAGGTCTGGTGCAGGTTTTCCAGCGGCGCTCCCGACAGTTCCAGCTGCCCCGCCGGTTCCAGGCTGACCGCGCCGTCGCTGCCCGACAGGGCGATCACGTTGCCGCCTTCCTCCACCTCGCTCCAGCCGAAGTCCTTCAGCGCCATCAGCAGGTCGCGGATGCCGCCGGGTTCGTCATAGGAGGGGGCGTGGTGATCGGTGCGGTCGAACACCAGCTTTTCGTGCTCGGTGCCGATCCGCCAACGCTCACGCGGCTTCTCGCCCTTGATCATCGGGGCGACCAACTGGTCGCGGCTTTCGATCACGGGATCGTTGCGATCTGAAACCTGACGGGTGCTCATGGCGCGGGAGTTACGGCTTTGCGGGGCCTTGCGCCAGCAAATTTGTAAGCCCGCCTACCAATCGCCGCAGGTGCCCATCCACAGCGCGGTGGCGGCCAGCGCCGCCGTTTCTCCGCGCAGGATTCGCGGGCCCAAAGTGATGGCGCGCGATTGTTGCAGGGCGCGGACCGCCGCGCGCTCCGCCTCGTCAAACCCGCCTTCGGGGCCGGTCAGCAGTCCGGCAGGACCGGAGTGTGCGGCAAAAGCCCGCGCGGCATTATCGCCCCCGTTCTCGTCCGCGAAGAACAGGGTGCGCGCCCCGTCCCACTCCTTGAGCAGGTCGCCCAGCTTCACCGGCTGCGCGATTTCCGGCAGGGCGGTGCGGGCGCATTGCTCCGCCGCCTCGACCAGCACCGCGCGGGCGCGTTCGAGGTTGAGCTTGTCCGCCACGCAGCGCCGGGTCAGCACCGGCTGGATCCGCCGCACGCCCAGCTCGCAAGCCTTCTCCAGGATCAGGTCGAAGCGGTCTTTCTTGAGCAGCGCGGCGCAGAGCGTGAAATCGGGCACTTGCTCGCGCGGGCGCAGCAGCGCTTCGAGTTCGACCAGCACTTCCCGCTTGCCGGCCTCGATCACGCGCGCGGCCCATTCGCCGGTTGCATCGTCGCACAGCACCACCGCATCGCCGCTCGCCGCGCGCATCACCCGCGACAGGTAATGCGCCTGCCCGCCCTCGATCGACAGGCGCGCGCCCAGGCTGAGCGGTCCGGAAACGAACAGGCGCGGCGCGCTTTTCGGAGGCCAGGCGGGAGTGGCAGGCATGGCGAACGCCTAGCCGAAGGCGGCATGACAGGGCAAGCCGGAGCCGGCCCGCTCAGCCCTTGCGCCGCTTGACCAGGGCCGAGCGCAGGCAGCGGCAGACCACTTCGCCGCGCTGGTTGATCAGTTCGTGCCGGAAGGTGACGATCCCCGCGTTCGGGCGGCTTTTCGATTCCTTCAGCTCCACCACTTCGGTGCCAGCGCGCATGGTGTCGCCGATGAACACAGGCTTGGGCATGACCAGCTGGTCATAGCCCAGGTTCGCCACCAGCGTGCCAAGCGTGGTGTCACCCACCGACAGGCCGACCATCAGCGCGAAAGTGAAAGTGCCGTTGACCAGGATCTGCCCGAACTCGCTGGCCTTTGCCGCCTCCGCGTCGATGTGCAGCGGCTGCGGGTTGTGGGTCATCGTTGAGAACAGCAGGTTGTCCGTCTCGGTCACGGTGCGGCGGATTTCATGCTCCAGCCGGTCACCCACGGTCCAGTCGTCAAAGTATCGTCCGGCCATGTCAGCCCTCCTTGCTCTCGATCCGCGCCAGCAGCGCTTCGACCTGCACCTGAGCGCCCGGAGACGCCGCAAGCTGTGCCACCACGCCGTCGAACGGGGCAGTCAGGGTATGCTCCATCTTCATCGCTTCCAGCGTGAGCAGCTTCTGGCCCTTGCTCACCGCCTGCCCCTCGCTCACTTCGACCGCGATGATCCGCCCCGGCATGGGGGAGAGGATATCGCCGTCGTGTGCGCCGTGGTGCGCGCCGCCATCGGCGCGGGCGAGGCCGAGCAGCCAGGTCTGGCCTTCGTCGCTCAGCAGGTAGCGGTCACCGATCCGGGTGGGGCGCCGCGCGGGATCGCCGTGGAGCGAGGCCAGCTCGACCGGATAGGTCGCATTCTCGTCGTCCAGTCGAACCCGCAGCGCGCGCGGGGCGTTGAGCCGAAACCCGGGCAGGCTGGGCTGGCCGCTTGCCTGTTCGACGCCTGCATGTTCGAGCACGATCTCGCGGGCGACTGCTTCCTGCCATTCCGGGCCGGGGGCGTCGGCAGGCAGCAGTTCGGTCCCGTGTTCGGCAATGAAGCCGGTGTGGACCGCGCCTTCGCGGAAGGCCGGGTGGCGCAGCGTGCGGGCGAGGAATCCGGCGTTGGTGCGGACTGGCCAGCACAGTTGCCGGGCGCAGGCATTGGCCAGCCGGGCGGCGGCCTCCGCGCGGTCCTTGCCCCGCGCGACCAGCTTGGCGATCATCGGGTCGTAGAACGGCGAAACCTCGCCCCCGGCCTCGACGCCGGTTTCGATGCGAATGCCCTCGCCATCGGACAGGTCCAGCACGGTCAGTGGCCCGGTGCTGGGCAGGAATTCGCGCAGCGGGTCTTCGGCATAGAGCCGCGCTTCCATCGCCCAGCCGGTGATCGCCAGTTCGTCCTGCCGCTTCGGCAGCGCCTCGCCGCTCGCTACGCGCAGCTGCCATTCGACCAGATCGACCCCGGTGATTTCCTCGGTCACCGGGTGCTCGACCTGCAGGCGGGTGTTCATTTCCATGAACCAGATGCGGTCGGCGCGCAGGCCGTTGGAGGCATCGGCGATGAACTCGATCGTGCCCGCGCCAACATAGTCGACCGCCTTGGCCGCGCGCACCGCCGCCGCGCAGATCGCGTTGCGCGTGGCCGGGTCCATCCCGGGAGCGGGGGCTTCCTCGATCACCTTCTGATGGCGGCGCTGGACGCTGCAATCGCGCTCGAACAGGTGGACGACATTGCCTTGGCCATCGCCGAACACCTGCACCTCGATATGGCGCGGACGCTGGATGTATTTCTCGATCAGGACGTGGGCATTGCCGAAGCTGGCGGCAGCCTCGCGCTGGCATGAGGCGAGGGCATCGGCGAAGTCCTCCGCCCGCTCCACCAGCCGCATCCCTTTGCCGCCGCCGCCCGCGACCGCCTTGATCAGCACCGGATAGCCGATGTCAGCGGCCTGTGCGGCAAGGAAAGCGGCGTCCTGGTTCTCGCCCATGTAGCCCGGCGTCACCGGCACGCCGGCGGCGTGCATCAGCGCCTTGGCCGCGTCCTTCAGCCCCATCGCCTCGATGCTGGCGGGCGAGGGGCCGACCCAGACCAGCCCCGCGTCGATCACCGCGCGGGCAAACTCGGCGTTCTCCGACAGGAAGCCATAGCCCGGATGGATCGCCTCCGCGCCGCTGGCCTTGGCGGCGGCGATGATCCGATCGCCCACCAGATAGCTCTCGCGCGCCGGCGAGGGGCCGATGTGGATTGCCTGATCCGCCATCCGCACGTGCAGCGCCTGCGCGTCCGCATCGGAATGGACCGCCACGGTGCGAATGCCCATGGTGCGCGCCGTGCGGATGATCCGGCAGGCAATTTCGCCGCGATTGGCGATGAGCAGGGACTGGATCATGGCCATCACATCCTGAACACGCCGAAGGCGGGGCGATCGGGGATCGGCGCCTCCAGGCTGGCGGCGAGCGCAAGTCCCAGCACATCCCGCGTCTGCGCCGGGTCGATCACGCCGTCGTCCCACAGGCGCGCCGTTGCGTACCAGGGGTTGCCCTCGTCCTCGTACTTGGCGCGGATCGGGGCCTTGAAGGCCTCGGTCTCTTGCGGAGTCCACTTCGCGGCGTCGCGGTGGACCGTTGCCAGCACGGATGCGGCCTGTTCGCCGCCCATCACGCTGATGCGCGCGTTGGGCCAGGTGAACAGGAAACGCGGGGAATAGGCCCGCCCGCACATCCCGTAATTGCCTGCGCCAAAGCTGCCGCCGATCAGCACGGTGAGCTTCGGGACTGTGGCCGTGGCCACCGCCGTGACCAGCTTTGCGCCATGTTTTGCAATGCCTTCCGCCTCGTACTTGCCGCCGACCATGAAGCCGGAGATGTTCTGGAGGAACAGCAGCGGGATCTTCCTCTGGCAGGCGAGTTCGATGAAGTGCGCGCCCTTCTGCGCGCTTTCGGAAAACAGCACGCCGTTGTTGGCGAGGATCGCCACCGGCATGCCCCATATATGGGCGAAACCGCAGACGAGGGTGCTGCCGTAGTGCGCCTTGAATTCGTGGAATTCGCTGCCATCGACGATCCGGGCGATGACCTCGTGGACGTCATAGGGCGCGCGCACATCCTCGGGGATCACGGCGTAGAGTTCTTCCGGATCGTATTTGGGCGGGCGCGGGTCCGTCAGCGGCAGGCCGTGGGCATGGCGCGGGCCAAGGTGGCTGACGATGTCGCGCACGATCGTCAGCGCGTGTTCGTCGTCCTGCGCCAGGTGGTCGACCACGCCGGACTTGCGGGCGTGAAGGTCGCCGCCGCCCAGATCCTCGGCGCTGATTTCCTCGCCGGTCGCGGCCTTTACCAGCGGCGGCCCGGCCAGGAAGATCGTGCCCTGTTCGCGCACGATCACCGTTTCATCCGACATGGCCGGAACATAGGCGCCGCCAGCGGTGCAACTGCCCATGACGCAGGCGATCTGGGGAATGCCCTTGGCGCTCATCTGGGCCTGGTTGAAGAAGATCCGGCCAAAGTGGTCGCGATCCGGGAAAACCTCGGCCTGGTGGGGCAGGTTGGCCCCGCCGCTGTCGACCAGGTAGATGCAGGGCAGGTGGTTCGCCTCGGCCACTTCCTGCGCGCGCAGGTGCTTCTTGACTGTCAGCGGGTAATAGGTGCCGCCCTTCACGGTCGCATCGTTGGCCACGATCATGCACTGGCGGCCCGAAACGCGGCCAATCGCTGTGATGATCCCGGCGCCGGGAATATCCTCGCCATAGACGCCGTCCGCCGCCAGTTGCCCCAGTTCGAGCAGCGGCGAGCCGGGATCGAGCAGCCGCTCCACCCGCTCGCGCGGGAGCAGCTTGCCTCGGCTCACGTGCCGCTCGCGGCTGCGCTCGTCCCCGCCAAGGGCAGCCTTGGCCACGCGGGCGCGCAGTTCCTCCGCCAGCGCCCGGTTGTGCGCATCACGCGCTCGCACCTGCGGATCGGCAAGGTCGAGCGCGGAGGTGAGGACCGGCGCGCTCATGCGAAATCCTCCCCGGCACGGGGAGGGGGACCATCGCGTAGCGATGGTGGAGGGGGCCCCGCCTGGCGGCATGCCGCGACGATGGCTGCGATGCACGGTTCCATGTTCTTCAAGACCTCTCTTGCGGGAATGCGCAATGTCCGGAATCCGCGCTCCGCCATGATCCTGTCCCTGCGCTCGTCGGCAAGCGGGCGTGCGCCGAAATCGTGGGTGTTCCCGTCGATCTCGATTGCCAGCCGGGCCGAGAGGCAAGCAAAATCGATCGTGTAGGGTGCCTGGGGGACCTGCCGCCGGAAACGGAAGCCGCCCGGACGCCGCCGAAGTTCCTGCCAGAGCAGCACTTCGGGCAAGCTCATCGCCGTGCGCAGGTTGCGGGCGCGCCGGACTTGCCGGATTGGCTGGCTCAGCACGGCCGGGCCCCCTCCACCACCCGGCTGCGCCGGGCGGTCCCCCTCCCCGTGCCGGGGAGGAGTGGTCACGATGCCGCCCCGATCAGTTCGCGCCCGATCAGCATTCGCCTGATCTCGTTCGTCCCCGCGCCGATATCCAGCAGCTTGGCATCACGCAGGAAGCGCTCCACCGGCCAGTCCTTGGTGTAACCGGCGCCGCCCAGCGCCTGGACCGCCTCTCCCGCTGCGCGGAAGGCGTTTTCGCTGGCGAGCAGGATGGCCCCGGCGGCATCGAAGCGGGTGGTCTGCCCTGCGTCACAGGCCTTGGCGACGGCATAGACATAGGCCCGGGCCGACTGCATCGCCACGTACATGTCCGCGACCTTGGCCTGCATCAGCTGGAAGCTGCCGATCGGTTTGCCGAACTGCTTGCGCTCGCGGACATAGGGGATGACCACGTCGAGGCAGGCCTGGATGATGCCGATCTGCATGCCTGCCAGCACGACGCGCTCGTAATCCAGCCCGCTCATCAGCACGCCGACGCCGCCGTGGAGCGGGCCCATCACGTTTTCCTCCGGCACGAAGCAGTCATCGAACACCAGTTCTGCGGTGGGGCTGCCGCGCAGGCCCATCTTGTCGATCTGCTGGCCGATGGAGAAACCCGCCATGCCCTTTTCGATCAGGAAGGCGGTGATCCCGCGCGATGCCGCCTCGGGCGCGGTCTTGGCATAGACCACCAGCGTGTCGGCACAGGTGCCGTTGGTGATCCAGAACTTGGTGCCATTGAGGCGGAAGCCGCCCGGCACCGTGTCAGCGCGCAGCTTCATCGAGACGACGTCCGATCCCGCGCCCGCTTCCGACATGGCGAGGGAGCCGACGTGTTCGCCGCTGATCAGCTTGGGCAGGTACTTCGCCTTCTGCTCCTCGTTCCCCCAGCGGCGGATCTGGTTGACGCAGAGGTTGGAATGCGCGCCATAGGACAGGCCGACCGCGCCGCTCGCCCGGCTGACTTCCTCCACCGCGATGACATGGTCGAGATAGCCCAGGCCCAGACCGCCCCATTCCTCTTCCACGGTGATGCCGTGCAGGCCCAGCGCGCCCATTGGCTGCCACAGCTCGCGCGGGAAGCGGTCTTCGCGGTCGATCGCGGCGGCCAGCGGCAAAATCTGTTCGTCGGCAAAGCGACCCGCCGCCTCGCGGATCATTCGGGCGCTTTCGGTCAGGCCGAAGTCGAAATCGGGGGTGGCGCGCATCGGGCAGTCCTTCTCCGCTGGCTGTTTGGCGCAGAGACTAGCGCGGGTTCCGGGTCAGGAAAAACTGGAATTGATCGCGGGGTGTGATAGGAAAATCCTATGCTAAGCCGCACCCAGCTGCGCCAGTTCCTGGCGGTGGTCGATACCGGCAACTTCACGCGCGCGGCCAGCTCGCTCAACATCGCCCAGCCCTCGCTCTCGGCGGGGATCGCGGAGCTGGAGCGGCAGCTCGGCACGCGGCTGTTCGTGCGCGAGCGGCGGCGGATCGGGCTGACCCCGGCGGGCAACGAACTGCTACCGTTGGCGCGCGGTATCGAGCGGACTTTCCACCGCGCCGAAACGCAGGTGGGGAGCCTGCCGGTGCCGCTGCGGCCGATCCGGCTGGGGGTGCTGGAGACACTGGCACTCGATTGGCTGGAGGCCATCGTTGCGGGCTATCGGGGCGCGGAGCCGCTGGAACTGGTGGAAGGCAGCGCGCGCGAATTGCAGGCGGCGCTGGCCAGCGAATCGCTCGACCTGGCGCTGACGATCCTGCCGCCGGGCGGGCGCGGGGAGGGGCAGGCCCTGCTTGAGGAACCCTATTGCCTCGCCCTGCCGGAAGCACATCCGTTGGCCGGAGCCGCGCAGGTTGCCGCGCGCGATGTGGCGGGCGAGACGATGATTGCCCGCCGGTCCTGCGAGGTGCTGGGCGAGACCAGCCGCTTCTTCACCGAACGCGGCGTGCGCCCGCGCTTTGCGCTGCGCTCACCCAGTGACGAGCGCGCGCTGGCAATGGTGCGCGCCGGGCTGGGGGTGACGGTCGCGCCGCGCTCGCTGGCAAGGGCAGGGGTTGCAATGGTGCCGCTGGCCGAGTTCGGGCTGACCCGCATTTTGGGCGTGGCGTTCGCGCCGCACTGGGCGGCGCAGTTCGGGCAGGGCCATGACCTGCCCGCGATCATCGCCAAGACGGCAGGCCAATTGTTGCCTCTCCCTTGAGGGGGCGGGGGGCTGGGTGTTCCGCTCCGGCGAGGACGCCCAGCCTTGCCGGGCTCCCCCACCCCTGGCCCCTCCCCGGCGGGGAGGGGGATAACCGGAGCTTACCTGCCCTGCCAGACGCCGGGGCGCTTTTCGATGAAGGCGGCCATGCCTTCGGCCTTGTCCTCGGTCGCCGTCAGGACCTGGAAGATGCGGCGTTCGATCAGCAGGCCCTGGTCGAGCGTCGTTTCATAGGCGGCGTTGACCATTTCCTTGTTGGCGATCGCGGCGAGCGGCGGCATCGCGGCGATCTCGGCGGCGGTCTTGAGCGCGTCCTCGACCAGACCCGCGAGCGGCACGACGCGGGCGACCAGCCCCGAACGCTCGGCTTCCTCGGCGCCCATCATCCGCCCGGTCAGGCACATTTCCATCGCCTTGGCCTTGCCCACGGCGCGGGTCAGGCGCTGGCTGCCGCCCATGCCGGGGCCGACGCCCAGCTTGATCTCGGGCTGGCCGAACTTGGCGTTTTCGGATGCGATGATGAAGTCGGCCATCATCGCCAGTTCGCAGCCGCCGCCGAGGGCAAAGCCGTTGACCGCCGCGATCCACGGCTTGCGGGTGGTCTTGACGACGTGGCTGGTCCAGCGGCTGAAGAAGTCCTGCGCGTAGAAGTCTGCCGCCGGCTTCTCGCTCATTTCCTTGATGTCGGCGCCCGCGGCAAAGGCCTTTTCGCCCGCGCCGGTCAGCACCGCGCAGCGCTGGCCGGGGTCGGCCTCATAGGCGGCGAAAGCCTCGATCAGCTCTTCCAGCACCTGCGAATTGAGCGCGTTGAGCGCAGCTGGGCGGTTAAGCGTGATCAGGGTCACGGCATCATGCTGTTCGACGAGGATTGTTTCGTAACCTGACATCTGAACCTACTCCAAATTCGTCACCCTGAACTCGTTTCAGGGTCCATTGCTCGTTTTTGACCGAAGCCTGATGCAACCAGCCGCCAGCTCGCTTCATCGTTCCAAAGGCCCGTCCATGCGGCACGATGGACCCTGAAACAAGTTCAGGGTGACGGGGTGTGCTTCAGGGTGAAGGTGTGTGCTTGAGCGGCTGCCACTCCTCGGCATCGGGGAGGGGCGCGAAAATGCTGTCGATCAGGTCTTCTGTCACGCCCTCGGGTGTCGCGGGGTTCCAGACCGGCGCGTTATCCTTGTCGACGATCACCGCGCGCACGCCTTCGGCGAAGTCGGGCAGGGTGAGGACGCGGCTGCCGATGCGGTATTCCATCGCCATGTTGGCGGCGAAGTCGGCGCAAGACAAGCTGTCGCGCAGCTGGCGCAGCGCGACCTTGCAGGTCTGGGGCGACTTGGTGCGCAGCGTGGCGAGTTCCTTCGCCGCCCATTCGCTGTCGTCGGCGGCAAGGCTGGCGAGAATGTCCTCATAGCGGTCCGAGGCGAAGTGCTTCGCGATCCTGGCGGCGTTGCCCGCGATCCGAGCCTCGGGCGCAGTGGCGGACAGGGCGGAGAGGACCTGCCCCGGCTCGTGCCCCTGCGCGATCCGTGCCTTGGCCTCGGCCAGCGCGTCGTGCGGCAGGTAATGGGTGGCAAGGCCCGCCCACTTGCACTCCGCGCCGTCAAGCCGCGCCCCGGTCAGCGCGAGGAACTGGCCGATCCGCCCCGGCAGGCGCGAAAGATACCAGCCGCCGCCAACGTCCGGGAACAGGCCGATGCCGGTTTCGGGCATGGCATAGCGGGTATTCTCGGTCGCGACATGGAAGCGCGCGGGCTGGCTGATGCCCACGCCGCCGCCCATCGTGATCCCGTCCATGAAGGCCACCACGGGCTTTTCATAGGTGAAGATCAGGTGGTTGAGCTGGTATTCGTCGTGGAAGAACCTGCGGCCCGAAACCCCGCCATCGTTGAGCGCGGAATTGCGCAGGAAGGCGATGTCGCCGCCCGAACAGAACCCGCGCCCCTCGGCATGGTCGATGATGACGACCGAGACCGCGGGATCGTCCCGCCATTCCAGCAGGGCGGCGGTCATTGCATGGACCATCGGCAGGGTCAGGGCGTGGATCGCCTTGGGGCGATTGAGCGAGAGGAAGCCTGCGTGCCCCTCGCGGCGGATCAGGACGTCTTCGGTCATGCCAATGTCACTCATACCAGGCTCCGTTCGCATCGAGCGAAGTCGAGATGCCGCGCGCCACGTGTCTCGACTTCGCTCGACACGAACGGGGGAAGGGGGCTGGGAGACGCGTCATTGCCGCAGCAGGTCCCTTCCCACGATCATCCGCATCACCTGGTTGGTGCCTTCGAGAATCGAATGGACACGCAGGTCGCGCCAGAAGCGCTCGATCGGATAGTCGCGCAGATAGCCGTAGCCGCCGAACAGTTGCAGCGCCTTGTT
>ERZ795062.971-NODE-971-length-21578-cov-11.050458_pt1 | contig 21578 bp, 21 predicted proteins | sample MGYA00375146_ERZ795062 | MGnify/ENA primary metagenome ERZ795062 (study PRJEB30191, sample SAMN05720281) | activated sludge metagenome | isolation source: Anaerobic digester | place: USA | collected 2015-07-16 ... | reverse complement strand
GGGCCTGCTCGTCGGTCATGCCGACCAGCGGGTTGATGAAGACCTTGATGATCTTCTCCGGGGTCTTGTGCGCGACTTCCTCGATGTCCATGCCGCCCTCGGACGAAGCCATCATGGCGACGGACTGGGTGGCGCGGTCGGTCAGCGCGGCGCAATAGTATTCATGCTTGATGTCGGCGCCTTCCTCGATCAGCAGGTTGCGCACTTTCTGGCCTTCCGGGCCGGTCTGGTGGGTGACCAACTGCATGCCGAGGATCTGGTTCGCGTACTCGCGCACTTGCTCCAGCGACTTGGCCACCTTGACGCCACCGCCCTTGCCGCGGCCGCCGGCATGAATCTGGGCCTTGACCACCCAGACACTGCCGCCCAGGGTTTCGGCTGCCTTGACCGCGTCGTCCACGGATGTGCAGTGAATCCCGCGCGGAACCGAGACGCCGAATTTCTTCAGGATTTGCTTGCCCTGATATTCGTGAATTTTCATGCGCTTTCCTTGCGTTTAGTTGAGTTGCGAGCAATGAGCGGCACGCCTGAAACCCCCTGCGGTCCCGCCCGGTTAATAGCGATATTCCACTTGGAATCTTATCACAACCGGCACTGCTATCGCCCGCAGAATTCATAATTATGGGGTCGATTCGCTCGCCCGCATGCCTGGCGCGGCAGCTGCAGAAGCGGCACGGCCGCCAGCCGGAATCCGGCAATTCCGGGCGGCGGCCGACAGCGATGACAGAGCCATTTCCGGCCGAGCAAACCGCTCCCCGGAAGCACAAGATGCGCACCGGGATCGCTCATGGACGGGCGCGGTCGACCGGCAAAAACACGGCAAATTGATCTGGCTCAAGCGGCGCCGCTGGCGACCGGACGAAAATTCGCGGTTCAGGAGGAAATCAGGAATGAGCAAGGGCCTACACGCCATCGAAACCGCCAGTCGCGACGAGATCGTCGCCTTGCAGACCGAGCGTCTCAAGTGGACGCTGCGCCACGTCTACAGCAACGTGCCGCACTACAAGGCCGCCTTCGACGCCGCCCACGTTCATCCGGACGATTTCCGGTCGCTTGCGGATCTCGCGCGCTTCCCGTTCACCAACAAGCAGGATCTGCGCGACAACTACCCTTACGGGATGTTCGCCGTGCCGCGCGAGGACGTTGTGCGCATCCACGCTTCGAGCGGGACCACCGGCAAGCCGACGGTGGTCGGCTACACGCAGGCCGACATCGACATGTGGGCCGATCTGATGGCGCGTTCGATCTACGCCGGCGGCGGCCGCAAGGGTGACATCGCCCACGTCGCCTACGGCTACGGGCTGTTCACCGGCGGTCTCGGCGCCCACTACGGCGCCGAGCGGCTCGGGTGCACGGTGATCCCGATGTCGGGCGGGCAGACCGAGAAGCAGGTGCAACTGATCTGCGACTTCAGGCCAACCATCATTATGGTCACGCCATCGTACATGCTCAACATGGCCGACGAATTGCACCGCCAGGGAATCGACCCGAAGAGCACCGCATTGCGCATCGGCATGCACGGCGCCGAACCGTGGACCGAGGCGATGCGCACGGAGATCGAGGCCACCTTCGGCATCGATGCCATCGACCTCTACGGCCTGTCCGAGGTGATCGGACCGGGCGTCGCCTGCGAATGCGCCGAAGCCAAGGATGGCCCGGTCCTCTGGGAGGATCATTTCTATCCGGAGATCATCGACCCCGCGACCGGCGAAGTCCTGCCCGACGGCAGCCTGGGCGAACTGGTGTTCACCTCGCTGACCAAGCAGGCGATGCCGCTGATCCGCTACCGCACCCGCGACCTGACCCGCCTGCTGCCGCCGACGGCACGCTCGATGCGGCGGATCGGCAAGATCACCGGCCGTTCCGACGACATGCTGATCATCCGCGGCGTCAATGTCTTCCCGTCGCAGATCGAGGAACTCATCCTCAGGCAGCCCAAGCTGTCGCCGCACTACATGCTGGAAGTGAGCCGCGACGGCCACCTCGATGCGATGAAGGTCAATGTCGAAATGAAGCCGGAGTTCGAATTCGCCACCGGTCCGGAGAAGGAGTTCGTGGCGCACGACCTGCAACACCACATCAAGTCCTACATCGGCATCACCGCCCGCATCGAGATCGTCGAGATCGGCGGCATCGAGCGCTCAATCGGCAAGGCCCGGCGGGTCATCGACCGGCGCCCGAAGTAGCGTTCAGACGATCCGGGCACGCAGCGTGCCGACGCCGTCGACACCCCCTTCCACCACGTCGCCCGGCAGCAGCGGCCCGACCCCGGCCGGCGTCCCAGTGTAGATCAGGTCGCCGGCAGCGAGGCACACCAGTGTCGACAGGTTGGCGACGATGTCCGCCACCTTCCACAGCATCGCGGCCAGGTCGCCATCCTGGCGGATTTCGTCATTGACGGTCAGCCAGATGCGCCCGCGATCCGGGTGCCCGACCTTCGCCACCGGCTGTATCACCCCGGCTACGGCCGACTGGTCGAAGCCCTTGCCCATGTCCCACGGATGCCCCTTCTCCTTGGCCCGCGCCTGGATGTCGCGGCGCGTCAGGTCGAGGCCGACGGCATAGCCGAAAATCAGGTCTTTTACGGCGTCGACCGCAACATTCGTCCCGCCGCTGCCAAGGGCAACGATCAGTTCAACTTCATGGTGCAGATTGCTTGTCAACGGCGGGTAGGCGACGCCGATCTCGCCGGTGCCGCCGACCACCGCGTCGCCGGGCTTCATGAAGAAGAAGGGCGGCTCGCGCCCCTCGGCCTGGTCGGCCGCCCCCATCTCGCGGGCATGATCCGCATAGTTGCGGCCAACACAAAAGACACGACGGACCGGAAAACAGACCGTACTGCCGGCCACCGGGATTGTGGCTGGAGGATGCGGGGGAAAGACGAAGACCATGGCAACCCTTGCTGTGGAAGTGAAATAACCGCCAGTGTGCAATAGTTGATGATGTTGGCGCCAGCCGACTGGTAAAATTGCCTTTGGGATAACGGTCAATGATCGAAGGCAGACTATGGTGGATTCCAGAACATTGCGCTTGAGCGCCCTGAGCGCTGCATTGCTGTCGGCTACCCAGGGCTGGGCCATCGGGCTTGGCGACATCGTGCTGCGCTCGCGTGTCGGCGAGCCCTTGCGCGCCGAGGTGCCGATCAACACCGAGCCCGGCGAAACCATCGAAGCGAGTTGTTTCACCCTGGCGCCGCTGGACGGTTCCGACCTGCCGGTCATCTCCGCCGGGCGGACCAAGCTGGTGCGCGAGGGCGACCGCTACCGCCTGCTGATCACCGGCAGCAAACCGGTTTCCGAACCGATTTTCCTCATCGGCGTGCGCGCCGGCTGCGGCATTGATCTGCAGCGCGACTACGTGCTGATGCCGCCCGAACCCCTGGTTCTCGCCAGTGGCGCCCCAGCTCCAGGCGATGGCGTTGACACGCCGTCCGCCGGTGCGCGCGGCCGCGGCGCGGGCAACCAGGAATGGCGGGCCAGCGAAGGCGATACCCTCGAGAGCATCGCCGAAACGCTGGTCCCCGACAATCTGGCGCAGCAGCGCCGGATGCTGGCCGCCCTCAAGCGCGCCAACCCGAAGCTGAGCGGGCGCCCCGGTCTCGCCGACGGCACGCCGGTCACGATACCGGATGTCAGACAGCGCCTCGTGGCGGAGCGGGAGGCGCTGCCTGAGCAGCGCCCCCCCCGGTCACGCGGCGAGGACGCGCCTCCGCCCCCGCCGCCGCCACCCCCCACGCCACCCAAGATCGCCCAGCCGGTAGCCGCGCCCAAGGCAGGGGGAACCGATCGCGTCCTGCTCGGCGACCCGCCCGCGGAAATCGCGCCGGGCCAGAAGGCCGTGCCGGCAAAGGGCAGCCGGGAAGAACTCGACGAGCGCATGCTCAAGGTGCAGGAGACGATACAGTCGCTCAACGCGCAGATCGAAGCGCTCGACAAGGCTCTCGCGCTGACCAGCGAAGCACTGGCGCTGCAGAAGAAGATGCAGGCCGCCGAGACCGCTACCGCCAGCCTGCCCGCCCCGATTGCCAAGCCCGCGGAACCGCCGCCGGCTGCCGGCGGCACCTGGCGGGACTTCCTGCTCAGCGCGCTGGCCGGCGGTCTGATTGCCGCCGGGCTCGCCCACTTCCTTGGGCGCCGCCACGATCGCCGGGCAGAACATGAGGTTCCCCTCGCCATTGCCAGCCCGGCGCGACCGGCGGCTCCGGCGCCGCGGGCGGAGCCTGCTGCCGCACCGGTAGACCTGCATCTGGACGGCTTTTCGCGGCCACCGCGCGACCTCAAGGCCGTCGATGTCAAATACAACCAGGACGAAAGCGCCATCGCGCTCGCCGAAATCATGTTGTCCTTCGGGCGCCTGCAAGGCGCAACCGAAACACTCGCCCGCCACGTCGAGGAAAGCGCATCGGACAATCCCCGGCCCTGGCTGATGTTGCTCGACCTCTATCGGCGCGGCGGATTGCGTGGCGACTATACAAAACTGGTGCCCGCCCTCAGGAAAAGATTCAACCTGCAGGTGCCCGCGTGGCAGGATGCGGAACCCCCGGTCTCGGGACTCAGGTCGCTCGAGGACTATGATCACGCCATCGCCCAATTGACGACCACCTGGGGCACCCAGGACTGCCTGAATTACCTGTACCGGCTGGTCCACGACAACCGCGAGGGCCAGCGCAGCGGTTTCCCGCTCGAAGTGGTCGAGGAAATCGTTCTCCTCATGCTGATCCTCGAGTCGGGTTACGGCCTCGAGCGCGTCGGCTAGATCGGGTTGTCGAGGTCCACGAACTCGCACTGCAACCCGCAGTACTGGTTGAGGTGACCGGCGAGTGCGGCAACGCCGTAGCGTTCGGTCGCGTGATGTCCGCAGGCCAGGTACGGCACCCCGCTCTCGCGCGCCAGATGAACGGTCGGTTCGGAAATCTCGCCGGAAATGAAGACATCGACGGCAAACGCGATCGCCTGCTCGAAGCAATCCTGTGCAGCGCCCGTGCACCAGCCAATCCTGCGCACCGGTCGCTCGGAATCGCCGATCAGCAGCGGCACGCGCGCCAGACCGCCGGCGATCTGTGCGGCCAGTTGGCCGGCAGTCATCGGAACGGCCACGCGGCCCAGCCAGGCGATGTCCTGGTCGCCGAAGCGCCCTTCCGGCAGCCAGCCAAAACGCGCCGCAAGCAGCGCATTGTTGCCGAGTTCGGGATGCGCATCGAGCGGCAGATGGTAAGCAAGGAGGTTGATGTCATTGGCGAGCAGAGTCTTCAGGCGCTGCCGGCGGATGCCGGTGACCCGTCCATCCTCACCCTTCCAGAAGTAACCGTGATGAACGATAACGGCGTCCGCATCGCGCGCCACGGCAACGTCGAGCAACGCCTGGCTGGCGGTAACTCCGGCAACGATGCGCGCGACCTCGGCGCGTCCTTCCACTTGCAGTCCGTTTGGGCAATAATCGCGGAACTTCGCGGGCTGCAGCAGCTCATCCAGATATTTCACCAGTTGTTCTCGGTTCATCGACACGGTCTTTCATGCGCAGGTTATGGCTGATTTTTGCACAAACGGTAACGGTTGCGGTCGCCATCCTCTTCGTGACCAGCACGCTGAAGCCGGAGTGGCTGCCGTCGCGCCCGAGCCCGGTCACCGTGCGCGAGGTACCGGCGCCGACAGCCGATGACGATGGCCGGGGTACAAGTTCATATCGCGAGGCGGCGCGGGCGGCCCTGCCTGCGGTAGTTCACATCTATACGACGCAGGCAGTCCGCAAGCAGCGCCACCCGCTGCTCGACGACCCGGTCTTCCGTCACTTCTTCGGCGAGCGCCCGGACCTTCCGCCGCAGCCGAATTCCGGTCTCGGCTCCGGGGTTCTGGTCAGCGCCAATGGCTACATCCTGACCAATTTCCACGTCGTCGAGGCCGCCAGGGATATCCAGGTTTCGCTCAACGACGGCCATACCTACAAGGCGACGGTCATCGGCAGCGATCCGGAATCCGACCTCGCGGTGCTGCAGATCAAGGCCGACAGGCTGCCGGCGATCACCTTCGGCCAGATGGAAACCCTGCGCGTCGGGGATGTCGTGCTGGCCATCGGCAACCCCTTCGGCGTCGGCCAGACGGTGACCATGGGGATCGTCTCGGCGCTCGGGCGCTCGCATCTCGGGATCAACACCTTCGAGAACTTCATCCAGACCGACGCCGCGATCAACCCCGGCAATTCCGGCGGTGCGCTGGTCGACATCAACGGCCACCTGGTCGGGATCAACACGGCCATCTACTCGCGCACCGGCGACTCGAACGGCATCGGCTTCGCGATTCCCATTTCGAGCGCCAAGAACATCATGGAGCAGATCATCCAGAATGGCTCCGTGACGCGCGGCTGGATCGGCGTCGAGGCGCAGGAAATCACTCCCGAGCTGGCCGAATCCTTCGGTCTGCCGGATAGCGAAGGCGCGCTGATCGCCGGCGTCGTCCGCGGCAGCCCGGCCGATGATGCCGGCATCCGCCCCGGCGACGTGCTGCTGACGGTCGGCGGCAAGCCGGTCAAGGATCCGCAGGTCATGCTCGAACTGATCGCCGCACTCAAGCCCGACGAACGTTCGCTCCTCCGCCTGCGCCGTGACAAGACCGTCGTCGAGACCCAGGTCAGGATCGGTAAGCGGCCGGCGATGCGCCCCGACCAGGAGTGAGCCATGTGCCAATTGCTGGGTAATAAGTAATAGGAATTACACAATGGTATTTGGAGTGACGATCAATTGAAACCATCACTCCACCCAGCCATTCTCCCGGCAAACATCCCTGCAGCAATGTTGGATGCTGACACTTCTCCGCTGGGGAAAGAGATCATTTGAACGAGCATCCTGCACCCAAAGTTCACCAAAGAACCCCGCAAACTGACGAAGTGCTACGCCGCGTTGGTCGAAACGTCGTCAACTTCCAGCAGGTTGAATACCTGCTAAAGCACTTAAATGCACATGCCGCATTGCATGCACCAGCTAGCCAACTAGCGTCTCAGCTGGAAAAACAAATTGCCTCCGTGCACAGGAGCACGATGGGAGAGTTGGCAGGCCGGATGGTTTCCAATGTTCTTCAACAACAGCAGGAACATCAGTCTCCAGATGAAATTGATGAACCGTGGTTCGGCTTTAGATTCACCGTCGAAACTGACGCAGAGTTCGTGGATCGTCATGATCAAGAAATGCGCGCATTGGTCGATGCACGCAACGACCTGATTCACCACTTCCTGCCCCGTTGGCAAGCTGCCGTTGATGGCGACACCGATAGCGCCCTGGCTTATCTAGATGCACAACTGAACGACACGTTGCGCATGAAGGATCGCCTAGAAAACTGGGCGCGAACGATGGATACAGCCAGGAAGCAAATGGCTGAATTCTTCTCTTCACCCGAAGGCGCTCGCCAAATGGAATTGGCATTCCTGCAAGGTAGCCGCTTGGTTGCGATGCTAGGCGAGATTGCAATGCGAACAGCACGATCCGACGGCTGGGCTTTGCTATCTACCGCAGGGCACCTCATCAAAAGAGAAGCTCCAGACGAACTGGAAGATCTTCATAAGCGATTTGGGCATCGCAATCTCAAGGGGGTTCTTTTAGCCGCTGAGTTCTTTGACGTAGCTGACGAACCTCTGTCCGCAGGTGGCGTACGAACGATCTATAGGATCAACGACCGCTATGAATTAACACTGCCAGGCGAAAACACGCCAACAGGTTGAATTAGCTAGCCAACACGCATCGGCACGGGATTTGTCGAGAAGCACAAAGGCTACTCAACCAGTTTCACCCTCCGCGGACTCCTTTTACTGTCAAACCATCAAACCACCAGCGAAAGATATCGTGCCCAGCTTCGGATTCGCACTCTACCAAATGCGACGCCAATTGCTTGCTTAGCTCAAGCTCTACCGTATAAGTCGGCACTGCCTCGTACCATGAGTCATGGTCGTAAAATCGACCTTGAAGCGCATCGCAATGCACGCAACCATTGGATAGGTAGCTGCCACCCATGGTCCGGCTATATCGATCCTTGATCGCGCCGATTTCATGCTTGCGCAACAGGTGGGATGGAAAAAGAGCAGCCAGAAGAGTTGCACCACTATCAAGGCTTTCAAAATCATAGAGCGCGGCATAGATATTGGGATGCTCCGGTAAGACCTTGCATGCTTCGAAAGTTACCCCATGCACAATCCTTGTGGTTTTTTTACAGCGCCAGCATGAGATTGGAGCGGTGCTAATACTGGCCGGCAATCGTCTGCCAATTACTGGAGCGAATTTCAGCGCACCATTCAACGCGCCAACCACAAAATCACTGAGACCAATCTCTTGCTGCCAATAGCTTGGCTCGTTTTTGTTGTGATTGCCAACAAATTCTGGGTGATACCTAGGTGATGGTATTTGTACAAAAAACGTCCTTGCCGATTCGTCGAAGCGCAACCGGAAAGTTGGCGTCTCCTGCTCCACAAGCAGGTTCGGATGCCGCATCAGCCAGAGACCTCGCACGCCAGATTCAGCATACTTAGCCTGCCGACGTTTTGTTTCCACTTGGGCCTGTTTCGACCACTGGACCTCAATAGCAACTTTGCTCTGCCCTTTCATCGCCAACACATCGGCAACCCACGTATCACCTTCAACTGTTACTCCTCGAACCTCCGTATCGACCGTCCAACCGGCCAACTTTGCCGCCTCAGCAATAGTCGCCTTGGCGAGAAGGTGTTCCGCTGATTCAGCGGCAGTCTCGCAACCCTCTGCTTTTGCGTGAGCAAAAAAATTTGTCCCGAGCTTCGATGTCTTCGGGATAGCTCGCACATGGCAGCACGGCATGAAAAGTAGCTTGTGCTTGCGATTTTCTGACTTCAGTCGTTCCCATTCCTCAATGGAATAATTGAAACCGAAGATCGGGGTTTCGCCGAGCAGACATTTCAATGGCATTGCGGCCCTCTTGCTACCTTAGGATTTTCATGAATATGGAATCTATCATTTCTTTCCTACGCAGGAATTAGCTGCTATTCTTTTCCTAGGCTGGATCGAAGCCTGCTGCCCACCTTGGCATACCCGGACGGGACGATTATCACAAATTTGCATTTGAGCTTCCTACCAACAAGTCGGAACTCGGCAGTGGGCACCGGTTATCCGCGAAATGGATAGGAGTTTCAAAATGCGTCCTCAAATTCTCATTGCATCCTCTGACGTCGAAAAGCTCAAGCAGCGCGCCCGAAAACTAAAGCGCGAAAGCGGCATTTCTCACCATGAAGCGCTTGATAAAATCGCAATGGCCGCTGGTTTTGACCACTGGCACCACGTTTCCGACTCGGCGAAGGCTTTCGAGCCAACAGAGCAGTCTTACTATTTTGGCGTAATCATCGCCATGGATATAAAAGACGCTGATGACTTTCACGACCCCTCCGGGCAGTTTGTAGAAGCCCCTCACGCTTACACCCTCTGTGCGAACGATATCTACACCTTGGTCCGCGAGCAGGAAGAGGAAGACGGTGAAATTGACACGAACGCCCCATCCTATCGGGAAGATTTCGAAGAATGGGCCTCTGACATGTTGATGAACTACGTCTTCTATCGCTTCACCGGACCGCTGATTCCGAACAGTGCAGAAGATGTAGTTAAATACGTGCGTGACTGCTGCTTCTGGCCTCCAGAGTTCATCTGGCATAGGGGCACTTTCCTAGAATCACCTAGCGATGTTGCACTCGATCAGGACGGTGAAGTCGCTGGCGTTCGGTTCATGATATGAGCAGCTTCTAGCATCCGCTACGGAAAGGCCGGAATTCCGGCCTTTCCATTGAAATAAACGCCTTCCAGCCGGTTTCACCGTCGGCCGAATCCTTTTACTGTCTGGGTTCATCAAGGACTTACCTGATGAATCGAGATGACAGAGCATCCCAGCCCACCGGCCTTTCTGGTTGCAAGCAACGACCAAGACCAAACTGTCGTTGCCCTGCCCATCACTCCACTGTTCCCGCTTGGCGAAGTAGCCAGCACACCCGGCGCACTTGAAGCAATGCAAGAAGCCAATGTCTCCCCGTTGGCTCTGCTTCACCGCCACCTGAGAGGTGATTGGGGCAACCTCGACAAACACGACAAGCAACTCAACGACCTCGCCATCAAAGATGGCTCGCGCATCTTCAGCGCCTACAACATCACCCCGACCGTCAAGGTCTGGCTGATTACTGAGGCCGACCGTTCCGCAACCACCTTCCTTTTGCCCTCGGAGTATTGAACATGCTTGCTATCACCGTTCCATTCCTCGAAAAATTTGCCTGTGTCGTTGCAGGAAAAATCATCGGCCTCAGCCGCCACCCCGACTACTTCGAGTACCACTACCGCCTGCGCGACCTCAAGAAAATCCGAATCGAAGGACTAACCAAGTTCATCCGCGTGGATGGTCAAGGCCAAGTGGAAAGCATCGTGCTCGCCGAAATCCTGCTGACCAAGGGAGCCAAGATCGAACCGCAGCCAGTTGAATCCCTAACTGGCGAAGAAAAGGCCGATATTGCTGCTGCCATTGAGTTGGTCAATCAGCCCGTGCCAACTGAAACCGATGCCAGCGCACAGATGGAAGTTGCACCCGCTGCCCCGGCTGCAATTTCCTCGCCGGCCAACAAGATCAAGAAAAAATCACGCAGCCGTCCGAACCGTCAGCGTTCAACCCCTGCTGCACAGTGACCGTTGTTGGCAGCCCCTGTGGTGCCCGCACCTGCCACAATGCAATACCCCTGCAATGCCAGCAGGTCTAACCACTGCTCCAGAAAGCGATTGATCCTCCGATGGATGGCCAAGACAGGAGGCTCGCCATCAACCGCGTAGGCATCCTCAACCCGCCCGCCAAACTCGTAGGACACCGCCTCGACCAGCTCCCAATCGAGGAACACGTTGACCTCAAAAAGAACGTCCGGTACTTGCTCACCTGACGTCAGTTGCCAGTAGTGCCCCAGTGCAATACGCCGATAGTCATTGCCGACTTCCAGCATGTCACAACAAAGGGGCAAGCCGTCCTGCGGCGTGCATACCGAATATCTGGCCAAGCTGCCAAGGTCTGGGATTACGACCCGCAACTTTTCATACAGGCGATAGGTCCGCGTCAGATCAACGCCCATCACGCCAACTCCGCGACGATCCGGCGCAGACGATGCGGATTGTCCTCGGCATAGTGAGCAGTCATCGCCACCGACGAATGCCCCATGAGCACGGAGACAGATTTCAGATCAACGCCCTTGCCGATTAGGGACGTTGCAAAATGGCGGCGGCCGGAATGGGATCGACCGCCGATAATCCCGGCCCGCTCGTGGAGTTTATGCAACAACTGCTGCATGGTATTGGGGCTGAACCCACCTCCCTTGGTTGAGCGAAACAACGCCGACCCGCGATGCACCATACCCTGCTCGGCATCCGACCGTTCACGCAGATAGTCATTCAGGGCCGACCGTACCGCCTGATTGGTCAAATACACCATCCGAGGCTTCCCGCCCTTCGTCTGGGCGGCACTCAAGCTGCACTCTTCGCGCAACTGCCTAGCCTCGTCGGATACGTCACCGACCGTCAGCGCCGCCATTTCCTTGGCACGTAGGCCAAGCCGATACGACGTAACAAGGATTGCGACATTCCGCCGTGCATTGCTACCGGCCTTCGTCACCGCGAATAGCCGTTTAAGCTCCGCCTCGGTCGGCACCCGTGCTTTTCCTCGCTGTGCCATGAATAGCCCCAAACAATCACCAATGATGTTTAGATAGTATTTGGAGCCAATCACAATTGAAACCAGCCGACCCGCGCAAAAGTAAAAGGTGATGCCATCACCGCCAACTTCGCCGTCAGCGGCAACGACACCACCTGTTGAATGCCCCGTAACGAAGAAGACCGAGAAGCTGTCGTTCCTCCGTCCTTTCGGCCTTACGCCACCATCCCCTCCTGTTCGTGTGCCCACTGATCCGATTGATCGTGCAGTTCGTTCTGCGCCTGATCTTGCTCGTACTTGAACCAGTGTTTCAACCGCACCTTCGCAATCCCCGTCACCTGCGCCAGACGATCCTCGTCCAACGCATAACGACGAATTTTTGTCCCGCCAGTCTCATCTGTCCCAACCAGTTTTGTCGTCAGCCCGACCAGACGCAGCACCTCGCTCAACTGCTGCACGCGATTACGATTTGCATCCTTACGCATTGCCAGACCGAATGCCAATTCGACCGCGCCACTCTGCTTCTCGAATTCCGCGATAAAACGCTTCAACGTCCCATGCTCGAAAACCGCCGTAGAATCGAATACGTCACGTTTCATGATGCCCGCCGCACGAAACAGCTTCTGTAGCAGCAGACGTTTCGACAATTGCTTTTCCAGATCGAACGCGACACGACCGTTTTGATGTTGAAAGTGTGACAACAACGCTTCGCGCCCGCGCGGTGCCAGCAGCAACTCCAAGTTGCAGATTGCGCCGCGCATGCGCCCCTCAGCGTCGAACTCGACCAGATCAGTATCCACCGAGACGCCGTAGAACGATTCGAGACGATAACGATCCAACCTCGCACGTTCCGTATCCATCATCGGGAGTCCTTTTTTGTGACGCGACTCCAGACGCTTTAGCTCCTGCTTACCGTCAGGGTCAGTCGAAAACGGCGCCGCCGCCACGATCCCCGCTGCACGATCACGCAAACGCTCCTCGCGACCACGCTTCAACGCATCCGCTCCTGCCTTGACACCCTCGTGGTCAATTTCGACCTGCTCGAACGTCCAGCCATTGTCGGCGCGCAATTTCTTGAACAGGGTTGCCAATTGATTGATCGAGCCATTCGACGCGGCCAACTGTTCAGCCCAGATGCCGACCAATCCATCGTCCTGCGAAAAAATCGGCTTGCCGTCATCCGTGTAGCCCAACAGCGAGTGCTCGTTACGGACCATATTGCCCAATTGATCCTGCAAAATCTGTGCATCCGTCTCGAAGTTCTGCTGGGCAGGGTCAATCCAGACATGAACCTCGCCGGGGTGACGAACGCGCATCAGGTGCTGATCGCAATCCATGTGGGTAGTGATACGTCCCTCGAACAAACCGAAGGTGTGATGAATGACCGAACGAGGTTTTCCATCATCGGATTTAAAGGTGATATCCACGCCCGTGCCCAATGACGGTGAGCCGACCAGTACGTCAAGATTGTGCTCGAACTCATGGGTAATATTCCGAAGCAAATTCTGCACTTCTGACGAAGAGGAGTTATCGCGATGCACACTCGCCACGCGCAAGCCTTCATTGTGCAGCGCCAGAGTCTTTGCAATTTCCTCGGCCTTGGTCTTGCTGTTGGTCGCGATATAACATTTTTCACCAGCCTCGACCGCACGCTGAATCCGGTCCATGAGTTGTGCCTTTGCCGCGTAGAGCTTGACCGTTCCCGCCGTTGTCTTCGGCGCGTTGATCCAGAAACGGAAATCCGTTCCTAGCTTCCAATTGACGCCGAATAGCCCCTTCATCGTGACCATGCCAAGGTCAGCGTCCATCAGGACGACCGACTTTGCCATCCGCAGATAGTGACGCACACGCTGATAGATTTCGCGACGCTTCCCTTTCACCGTGTCACCGACCAAGTGTGCAAATACCTGCTCGGCTTCGTCGATGATGACCACATCGTAGGGACGACGCTCAGGGTCCAAATCCGGCACACTATCCATGCATATTGCGTAATATGGAGCCGGTGCAACTTTGACGATTTCCGAGTCACTGTTTCCCGCCCACGATTTCGACGGTGCAGCCTCAGTCTGGGAGTCACCGAAATCGACCAATCCCTTCCCGATATCCGAGGAGGGAGTAATCCGTGCCACCGTATCGGCCTCGCTGGTGAAATAGCAGGTCAGTCCCAAACGACGCGACATCGACTGCAACAGGGAACGACGATGCCCAAGCAGCAACACCGACAGTTTGCGCTCCATCGCCTCGCGCACGATGTTTTGCAGTTGCTCCGTTTTCCCTGACCCCTTGGGCGATTTGACACAGAGAACGCCCTCCCACAATCCCAACTCGGGGAGATAGGGTTCCGCCGTCTGCGTCACCATACGCTGCTCGCGCGGCTTCGCCTTATCCGCCTCGGCCAACTCGCGAATCACGTGGTCAAAACGACCGAAGTTATATTTCTTCCCAGCCGATGCCAGCGCATAGGTGCGCTCGCAGCATCCGCAGACTACCGCCGGGGTGCCATCCTCCAGCAAGTAGGTCAACGCCGTAGGATGTGCATCGACATGAACGGGACAGAAGACCTTCACCCCTGATGCACCGATGCGCTCCAAAGTCACCGTCTGCTCCAGACCATCGACACGCAGCGGGGTATCCATCGACAACGTGAAACGTGAACGCAGGAAACCGTCCTTTTTTACCGTTGCCAACTGCTTGGACTCATAGCCCAGCATTTTCAGATTGCCCACCGTTGCCTCGTTAAGCTTGCCGCCAAGGATCACAAACTGATCCAATCCAGCCGCACCCCATTGATGCAATGCACTGTGGTGCTTGATACCGCCTGCGTAGAGGGTCTTCAGCCCTTCCATGATCAGCACGTAGTCACGCGCCACCGTAACCATGCCGGGAAGTTGGAAGATCAGGATGCAACGACCGTATGCATGATCACGCTGTTGATAAACAGCCATGCTCGCGTGGAGTTGGGTGAAGTCTGCCGATAGGATTTGATCGACGCTCAGCCAGTGGGTGTCGATGGCGACCACTGCGAAGTCCGCCCCCTGAAATTTGGGTTCGCCTTTGCGGTCACTCTGTGACAGCGGCCAGATGCGACCGCCGTTGATGAGATGCTGCCCAATCTGCTCAAGGGTCAGATCGTCGTACTGCTGGTGCTGCTGTGACCCGTTGAGGTCGTAAGTGATATTCGCTTTCATGGCTTTTCCTATGTTTAGCCATGAACCGTCCCCTCACTACGGCACTGATCGACCAAGGCCGTCAGCGTCCAAGTTCCGCAGAAAGTTGCCCGTTACCGAGCAGGAAGGTGACGCTACTGTATCAACAAAAAATCGGCTCCGCTATTTTTCAGGGAGCCTCGCCGTGAAGTTTATAAATTGCATCACCGACGATTTTTTGGTACTTCCTGCGGCGGCGCCACCAAGGCCAACCGCCGCAAAGCACGATCAATTCGTACTTGGTTTACTAATTAAAAAAGTAAAACATCATTCCCTTCGCGAACAGGGTTAGCCATCATCGCGAACTTTTTTCAGCCGCGCATCACCGTGCCCTTGGTGCTCGCTCAGAGGCTCATCGCAATGATGGATCACCTCACCAGTCTCGTAGTCGGTGACTTTTTCAAAATATCGGTCATTGTCCCTATCGAATATCTGCTCACGATGCACGACCTTCCCCAAGCTTCGAGAATAGTCAGGAACGGCCTTCTCCTCAATATATGGCTTTTTCTCGCCGGCACGCTTCGCTTTGACCCCGAAACCATCACGAGCAACCACTGTTTCACTGACCATGACGTTATAGCTACGCCTCATGCTTCCGCACTTGCCGCAAGGGGTACGCCGCCCTGCGGTATCGCCGCCAATATCAATTGGGGCACCGCAATCTGTGCATTCAACAGTTTCAGTAGATTCTGTCATGGCTACAACATCCGTAGTTTTTCGTGATTTGTTAGCCTAGCTGAATTACCCCCCAGGAATGTAATCATTCCTGATCCCCTGCCATACATAGATATAAGCAACACCATTTTCACAGCCGCTGCGCTACGCCGTGTTGATGGTTTGCTTCCTCACACTGTCTGCCCGTTTCAGGGTGTGTTGAAAGTCTGAACGCTGTTGCTGGCCGCGTATTGTCTTGTCATGACCAGCACCAAGACAACAAGAGCATTCAGACAAAGAACCGAAGTAGCAGCAGTGCCCACCGAATCAGTTTCCAAATACCGGTGACGATCTAAATGGAGATAGTAGATGTTGAACCACGAACCGTCAGGGTTGCAGCACCAGTACCGAAATGCTCTGCTCGCCCAAGCGCGTACCAAGCAGTACAGCCACTGGGTCACCCTGAACACCCATCGTGACTGCACATTGGATACCGCAGTCCGTTACCTGAACCGCTGGCGCGTGGAAGTACTACGCCGCCTGCATGGACAGAAGTTCTACCGCCTGCCAGCCGAAGAGGTCACGCAATATTTTGGTTGCCCAGAACTATCCCTAGCCGGTCACCCCCATTTCCACCTCGCCTGTTTTGTACCCGAAGCAGTGGCCGGGAAGTTTGAACGTATTGCTGCCGACAGGTGGAAAGCCATCGTGCCAAGTGGATCCCATCACATCCGCCGAATTGGTCCTTCAACCCAGGATCAAGAGAACGTCCTGACCTATGCCACGAAACGCCTGAACCCGAATGCCCCTGTGCCGTTTGTAGACAGCCGCCTATATCACTGAGGAAGCCGATGAAGAAGAACCGCCGCCCCTATGCACGTCGATTGCCAGCCCAGTTTGCACGCCGCGTGATGATCTGCGCCCGAGTCAGCCGGGAAATGAAAGCCGCCATTGCCAAGCTCGCCGCTGCCCGAAAAATGAGCATCAGCGAGTACATGGCGCGATTGCTAAATGACCACCTGACCAGTGCTCAACAACAGGGGTTGCTGACATGACAATGAACCGCCGCAATTGGGTACGTGGTCTATATCCCACCGCCTCCGAACAAAACCTTAACCCCTTCCAGTTGAGCATTTCCGATGAAGAAGCCTTTGGCCTGTCCAAGTTCTGCCGCTGGGTAGGTACTGAAATCATCAATCAGCCATGGACACCAGAAGATGCCGCATTGATGCTTCGGCTGGAGACTGAACCGCGCATCGTCTGCATCCCTGCCGTTTATGGTGCATCGAATCCGATGCAGGTATCTCACCTGCTGACCTCACCTGCCGTCGTGAGCCAATTGCTGGCTGTTGCAGCCAATCCCGATGCACCGATGTTTGCTGGTTGCCGCAGCTTTTCCCTGCAAAACCGCGATCAGCTTGCAGCCTGTTCAGGTCTTCACCTGACCGTGCTTTACTGGCCGTCTGAGCAAGCAAGCTCGACGGCTCCGATCAATCCGACTTCACCATGCTCAATGCCCGCCTGAACCTGCTCCGCCCTCTGTTTTCCGATGCCGATTACCCAGCTATCCGCTACGCCGTGTCCTTCCAGGAGAAGACCTATGACTGGGTGCTCTCCAATGACGTAGCCAAACAGCTTTATGAATACATCCGCCGCCATTGGCATTTGGCCACCGATGACGAGGCCGATGATCCGCTTGATAACCTCCGCCGTTCAGCCATGTTACAAGGGCCAGTGGGTCAATCCGCTGGCCCTTGGTATGCCGTCTATTGCCGAGGTCAGGTTGCCAAGAACAGCATTGGCGAGAAGATCGAGCAAGCACGTTGCCGTTACGTGCTTGCCGCCGCAGAGGTCGCCTGCAAGTTGTGTGAGGACGCAACCAACCCGCAAACAGACCTGCCCGAAGAGCTACGCCGCTATGCGATCAGCCATGAACAGGTATTCCGCTTCAGCGGAGGGGTGGAACTGTGCATGGTGGCTTTTTTGTAAAAGACTCAAAAGGGTAATTGTAAAAAACAATGCCGTAATCGCCAATCCATAACCATGCCATAAGCAAGCATTAAATTAAATTCATTGGCAATACCGGCACAAAGCCAACCGGAATAACATACACCAACACAAATAAATTACTTAACCATTTCAAACCTAACCCATTTTTCATCGGCTTTTCGCTTATTGTCCTCTTGTCGCAATTTATAGGATTCTGAAGATTCGCCAATCATTGGCGATGTTGCCTTAATTGCTAATACACCAGCAATATAGTGATCTGTTAAAGCAGACTTAGCGTCTTTAGTTTTTTGCATAGCAAGGAATTTTTTGTATTCAATTTCGAATTCAGCCAGTTGCTTCTTTACACAATTTTGGACGTCTGCCTTTTTTTCTGAATCGGCATCAACTTTCACACCTTTTTGTTTAGCCTCTTCTATTTTCTTTGAGAGAAGGTAACTTGCACCACAAAGGAGCCGCCCTCCAATCAACGCTCCTTCGTAACGTTGTTCTGGGGTTCTGTTATCGGTATTTGACTCTGTACGTGCCAATAGCGCGGATTGAAGCGCAGAAGGCTTATTGGCTTCAGATGGAATAGCAGCTAGCATGGCTTTAATATAAGGAGACGAGAGCGAACAAATTTCCTCGCCAGCTTTTCCACTAACCTTAAAGCGAACACCTCTTTCCGCTCTTTTCTCAAGATATTTCCTTGTGACGTTTATTCCGACATGCTCATAATGTGAGCAGCCGCCATAGCGACTGCATGAGCCGACGTCCCGAGAGATTTGGGTAAAATCGAGAGGATTGCCATCTTCATCGAATGCATGACTATAAAATCGCCATTCACCCGAATAATAATCCATTACGTAAATTTGATACGTAGCTTCTTTTTCTCCATCAGCCTTCCATGCTCTTAGAAAAACAGAATCACACTGCCCATTGCTTTCAACAGGCCCTTCAAAATTAGTTATTTTTTTGAAATCATCAAATTTTTTAGTGATCTTATTTGAGATTTCAAGTTGTTTTCTTTCGCTCTCAGTTTGCGGCGGAGGGGGGCTTTGTGGCACTAACGTCTGTTGATTTGCAATAGATGGCGGCTCGGTGGCTTTTTGAATTGGGATGGTTGGTTGAACTATTTTTTCCTCCACCAAACCCTGCACAACCCTCATGCGATACTCAATGTCACGAGGAAAAACAAACCCATCACAAGTGCTAGTATTGCATTTGTGTCGCACCCCAAGCGCCTGTTTATAATATTCGGCAGCCGCTTCTTTATTTCCCTCCGCTTCGGCCACCCTACCAATATAATAGTATGCTTGGTCAATTTCAAAGCCGATCGCAGTAACTTTTGCAAAAAGATCTTTCCAAAGCCCATTATCGTGCATGCGCTTCATATCTGAGCGATTCGCTCCATACCGCCCAGCGCATGAAAGGCCACACTGGAAGCGCACATCGCCTTTTTTAAACGCATCCTGAATGTCAATAATATCTTCACCACGCGGATTGCTAACGCCTACGGCTGCACATCCAGAAACAAGAACAGCAATAAAAACCGCCACTAAAGAATTTATTTTTCTGCCGTCTGTCATTTTTTCTAACCCCCCCAGAGAGAATCGAGATCTTTGTTTTTTAGGCCACCACATGGGTGTTTAACAGCAACCCAATCGGCCGTTGCAAATGCGCTCTCCAGAACTTCAGCTGTTAAACGATTTGCAACATCACCAAATGATATTATTCGAGAGTAACTTCCGCCACTAATTACAGCCCGCAAATTATTAATACAACATCTTTCGGCATCTTGTGCCGGATGATTATCTCGACCACAATGAAATCCTGAATAGCAAAGAATAGCATTTGTTATATCAAATTGCTTTCTACGGAATCCAGTTCTCAACCAAGATAGTTCAACTCGTCTGCCAGCTGATCCACCCCGTTTTTTAGTTGCTTGCAATGGCAACCCGATATCCCACTCCCTAACCCCGGGCGATTGAAAGACGAGCAGTGTATTGCTTCCATTAATTTCCGAAGCCACTGGAGGAAATTCGCGGCTTGTTATGAAATCAGAACCAATAAGATGACTTTGTTTGAAATATGGACATGCTGAGCAATTTTCATTTATATACCGCATAATCAGTTCAACTGTGATGTGCTTTGGCCTCGACCCACCGGGAACTTACGGGAATGCATTCCATCGAGTGGCCTCCGCGAATTTCCATGCTACATTGAATTTGCATACACGGACAAGGGCAAACGCCCGTCGAACTGTCGTTCTCTGCAGAACAAGGCAAAGTAGCCATGACGCCAAGGATTAACGTTGTCGTTTTCTCCATCAGCAGTCACTCACACTGACTACCACTAACTGTGCTTTGCACTTCTTCAGTTAGCTTTCACTCCCAATGCCATGTTGAACCCTTCTTCCGGTACAACATACCGCGCAGCCCCATTCAGGAACTTCACCAGAAACTTGCGTTGCTCCATTTCGATGTCGTAATCGTCCAGTTTCAGTGGCCGGGGGTACACGTCGATCCGCTCGACCACGGACGCGATCGCTGCCGCCAGCTTGTAGCGTAGTTCAACAAACTCTTCCTCTGTCACGGCAATTTGTAGTCGCAGATAAAAGTCACCAACGGCACGGATCGAAGTTTTCATTTTCTCGTCGGTGTTGAACTGCTGCTGATACTCGAACACCTTCAGCCCACGCTCCTTTTTTAGCCTAGCAATTTCGATTTCGTACTCCTGAATCCGCTTTGCCAACGAGGAAGCGCCACCGGATTCGATGGCATCCAACAGGTTCTCGATTTTCGATTCGATGCCCTTGATCTGGCCGGATAGCTCATCAATCTGGAGACCCAAGGTGGGATCAAGAGATGGCTTACCAAGTAAGCTGGCGACATCGACTTCATGGACGAACTTGAGAAAGGACCGTTCAAATTCGTTCATCCGCCACGGAGTAATTTTGCACCCTTGGCCACGACGCGAACGTTGGCAAACCATCCTACTGCTCGTTCCTTTTTCGTGGTTAGTCGTCGAATCGACCTGCATCCGCCCGCCGCAATCACCACAATAAAGCAGTCCAGTGAACAAATTGGCTTTGCGTGCGCTGGAACGTTGTTTGGTGACAGGATTGGGCTGGGCAGCCAACCATTGTTCCGCAGCGATCACCGCCGGGTAATAGTTCTCGATGATGCCATCTTTCATTTCCAGATGACCGAGCACGGTTTTATTGCGAATCAAGGTGCCTACCGTGGAGGTGCCCCAACTGGTACTGGTGCCGGGTGAGGAAATCCCATTTTGGTTGAGGTACTGACAAATCTTCGTGTAGCCATAGCCATTAGCGGCTAGGTCAAAGATACGTTTGACTACTTGGGACTCCACCTCTTTGACGACGAATTCCCCATCGCGATCCGGCAATGACAGCCAGAAAGGAATTTTCCGCGTAATCTTCTTGCCAGTTTCCCGCGCCTGCTCTTTTGCCTTTTTCCATCGTTCTGTCCGACGATAGCTTTTCATTTTGCTTTCATCGTGGGCGCGAGACATCACCGCAATGGAAATGATGAGTTCCGTGAAATTGGCTTTGACCGATGCTTTGCTGTAGAGGTGGTTATCCACCAGCGTCACAATGTTGATGCCTGCCCGGATGATCTTCAGAAAGATTTCCAGCGCATCTATGACTTCTTCCCGCGATAGCCGATCTAACGACTCGACAATCAAGTAGGAACCCTTCTTTACCTTGCCGGATTCGATGGCCTTGATGAATGCACCCAAGGCACCACGCTCAACGTTTTTCCCTCGAAAAGCGGATATCCCAAGGTCACGAAGGTTTAGAGTTTCGTCCAGAACCAAGCCATTTTCGGTAACATACCGCTCAGAGGCTTCAAGTTGACGACGAAGGGAGTCCCCTTTTAATTGCTGCGGGGTAGAAAAGCGAACGTATGAGTAGGCAATGTCAGGCATGCACTCCATGTTATCGGCTGACAAGGAGTATGTAAATTGTGTCAATTATTAGGCATGAACTGCAACGTGCCGACCGACATCTGCTTTTCGTTTACCGGATTTCAGG
>ERZ795062.968-NODE-968-length-21607-cov-10.396854_pt1 | contig 21607 bp, 20 predicted proteins | sample MGYA00375146_ERZ795062 | MGnify/ENA primary metagenome ERZ795062 (study PRJEB30191, sample SAMN05720281) | activated sludge metagenome | isolation source: Anaerobic digester | place: USA | collected 2015-07-16 ... | reverse complement strand
TCGAGCAGGTCGTGGACGAACTTCTTGTTGAGCTCGAGCAGCTGGCCGGCGAACTCGTAGACCGAGTCGATGATCTCGGCCGGGTCACCGAAGGCGGCCTTGAACTCGGCCGGCACGGCAGCGGCCGGAGCGGCGGCAGCCGGGGTCATCTTGGCCATCGTCTCGGTCCAGGTCTTCACGGCCTCGAGGGTCGTGGCCTGGCCGGTGCGGATGGCTTCGAGAGCCTGGGTCTGCATCGCGGTGAGCATGTCCTGGGAGGTCTGCATGGTCGGCTCCTTGCGGGCGTCGGGGGTGAATACGTTGGGAAGTATATGGATCACGTGTTCACTATGTCAAGCAACCGATCGGTCGGTTGGGCGTCTGGGCGACGACTGATCGGTCTGGCCGACGAGCGGTCGGCCAGACCGATGCGAGTCAGGCGGTCGGCCGGCTGGCGTTGATGGTGAGCAACTCGTAGGTGGCGACGACCTCGTCCTTGTCATTGGAGATCGCGACATCCCAGGTGACCTCGCCCCATCCGGTGCCAGGGCGCACCGTCTTGGACTTCGCCGTCAGGCGCACCCGGATCGACTCGCCCGGGTAGACCGGCTGGGTGAAGCGCAGCTTCTCCAGGCCGAAGTTGGCCAGCACAGGGCCCGGTGCCGGGTCGACGAAGAGCCCGGCGGCTGCAGCCAGCAGGAAGTAGCCGTGGGCGACGCGGCCCTTGAAGATCGGGCTTGCCGCGGCAGCCTCTTCGTCCATGTGGGCGTAGAAGGTGTCGCCGGTGAAGTGAGCGAAGTGCTCGATGTCCTCCAGGGTGATCAAGCGGCTGTCGGTGAACAGCGTGTCGCCGAGCTGCAGCTCCTCGAGATACATCCGGAACGGGTGCCGCTCGCTGGCCTTGGCCAGCGCCTGGGCATTCCAGGACCGGGTGATCCCGACCATCATCTGCGGGGCAGCCGAGATGCTCGTGGCCTGCATCATGTGCTTGACGCTGCGCAGCCCACCCAGCTCCTCGCCGCCGCCGGCGCGACCCGGCCCGCCGTGGATGAGCTGCGGAAGGGCTGCGCCGTGCGGCGGTGCCGTCGCCGCGTTGTCGCGGTCGAGGACGAGCAGTCGGCCGTGGTAGGGAGCGATCCGGATGAGCAGCGAGCGCACCCACTCGGCGTCGTGGCTGGCGACGGACGCGACCAGCGAACCCTCGCCGAGGGCGACCATCGACACGAGGTCGTCGTCGTCGGCATAGGGAAGCACGGTGACGACCGGCCCGAAGGCCTCGACTTCGTGCAACTGGCTGGCGCGGGTGTCGTTGGCCACGAGGACCGTCGGCGGGAAGAAGCCACCGCGCTCGGCGTCACCGGAGGCGATCGCCGGGACGATGTCGGGCCCGCCGACGACCACATCGGCACCCTTCATGAGCAGCCGCACCGCGGCGGCCACGTCGTCGCGCTGCGAGGCGTTGACCAGCGGCCCCATCGTCGTGCCCTCGATCCGGGGGTCGCCGACGACGACCTTGGCCAGCCGGGCCTTGAGCGCCTCGACGGTGGGCTCGACCAAACCCTGGGGCACGAAGACCCGGCGGATGCACGTGCACTTCTGGCCGCTCTTGGAGGTCATCTCGCGGAAGATCGCCTTGACGAAGGCGCTGAACTCCTCGCTGTCGACGCCCGCGTCCGGGCCGAGGATCGTCGCGTTGAGCGAGTCGGCCTCGGCGGTGAACTTGGCGCCGCGCTCGACCATCGCCGGCAGGGTGCGCAGCTTGGCGGCCGTCCCTGCCGAGCCGGTGAACAGGATGTGGTCCTGCCCGCCGAGGTGGTCCAGAGCCTCGGCGACACTGCCGCCGATGAACTGCACCGAGCCCTCCGGCAGGATCCCGGACTCGACGATGTGGCGGAACGAGATCTCGGCCAACTGGGCGGTCGGGGTGGCCGGCTTCACGATGACCGGCACGCCCGCGATGATGCATGTGGCCAGCTTCTCGAGCATTCCCCACACCGGGAAGTTGTAGGCGTTGATGAACAGCGCGATCCCGTCGGGGGAGGTGTACATCACCTGGCCCTGGTGCTTCTCGGCGATGTCCTCGGGGCTGCCCTCGATCAGGACGATGTCGTTGGGCAGTTCCTTGAGAGCCTTGCCGGCGTAGACGAACAGCACCCCGATGCCGCCCTCGACGTCGACGCGGGCGTCGGGGAGTGTCGCCCCCGAGGCGCCGTAGTCGGCATACACCTCGTCGGTGCGGCTCTTGAGATACTTGGCGAGGTTCTTCAGCGCCAGGCCACGCTGCTGGAAGGTCATCGCCCGCAATGCCGGGCCACCGACCTCCCGGGCGTGGCGCACCAACTCGGCGAAGTCGACACCAGAGGAGCTCGCCGTGGCGATGACCGCGCCGGTGGAGGCGTCGAGGATGGGGGTGCCCGCCTCGGAGGGCGTCACCCAGGCGCCGGCAACGTAGCTGCTCACCGTGTGTGTCATGGCGTGTATCTCGATTCTCGTATCGTCGGTCTCGCGCCGCCGAGGCGGCAGGGTGGGGGAGCAGCGCTGGCGTCGCGCCCAATTCCGGTATGCCGGGCCGTCGCCGGCCGGCATACCCCGGGCTAGCTGCCGGGCACCGCCCCCGTGGTGGCCGCCGCACGAGCGGCCGCTTCGATGTCGTCGAGTCCAGCTTGGATCGCATCGAGCAGGACATGCACCTTCGGGAAGCTTGCGTCGTCTGTGACAACGCTCACGGTGACGGTCCCGTCGTAGCTCATGACCGAGATGGCGATCTTCAGCGGGGTCCACAGCGAGATGCAGGCACCCATCCGAACCATCCGTCGACCGTCGAGGTAGAGCGTGGTCTGCGGACCGGGGACATTGGAGATGACGGTGTTGACGAAGACCGGGGCCGAGGAGGCCATCCGGCTGGCCATCATGAGCGTCATCGGGCTGGCCATGCTCGATCCGGGGTTGATCGTGTCGGCCGGCATGGCGTTCTTGAGCGTCTTGAACGTCTCCATCTGCTTGCGGATCCGCTCGTGACGCACCAGCGGGTCCATGGTCCCCAGCGGCAGCTCGACGACCATCGCGCCGATCTCGTTGTGCCCGGTGACTCCCGCCTGGTCGGGGGAGTGCAAGGACACCGGCACCATGGCTCGGATCGAGCGGTTCTCGACCTGTTCGTGCAGGTATTCGTTGATGACCGAGGTGTAGCCGTAGGCACATGCGCTGAGGACGACGTCGTTGATCGTGCCCGTGCCCAGCAGCTTGCGGATCGCCCGCAGCCGGGTGAACGGCACCTCGGTCATCGCGTAGGCGCGGCCGGCGCGGACCGGACCGTTGATGGCCATCGGGTTGAGCGGGATCGACGTCGACATGAAGGCGCTCAGGTCGAGGGTCTCGGGCATCTTGGGGAAGGCCTTGTAGCCCTTGGTCATGATCTGGGTCCAGAGGTTGACCGCATCCTTGACCGCGTCGGTGAAGGCCGAGGCGATGAGGGTGGCATCGGGCACCTCGGGACGAGCCCGCCAGGTGTCCAGGACCGGCGGTTCGGCCTCAGGCTTGTCGCTGAGCAGGTAGCGGATGATCTCGATCGAGTCGACTCCATCGACCATCGCGTGGTGCATCCGCATGACGAGGGCGAACTGGTCCTCGGGCAGGCCGGTGATGAGGTGGGTCTCCCACAACGGGATGGTCAGATCCATCGGCACCGACATGATCTGGCTGACCGCCGCGCCGAGCGGGTCCGGCGCCGGCGGTGCCGGGTTGTGGTGGACGTGCCGGCGCATGGTGAAGGTGGCATCGTCCATCCACACCGGCAGGGCCATGGCGTAGGGGACGTGCTTGATCTTCTGCCGGAACCGGGGGACCAGGGCGATGCGGTCGGCGATCAGCTGCATGACGTCCTCACGGATCGGCGCGGGGCCGTCGAAGACGAGGACGACGCCGACGTCGTTGTGACTCTGCCCGTCCTCGCTATAGAGGAAGGAAGCGTCGATGAGGTTCATGCGATCCAACGGAAGTCACTCTCCAAGGACGTAGCGGCCCGGGGCGGGCGCGATCGGTGGGTGGGTGGCATTTCCGGCCGCAGGGGGCGCCGGTCGAGTCCCGCTGGTGCGGGCGAGCATCCAGTCGACCCAGTGCCCCCACCAGGAGCCCTGATGGCGCGTCGCGGCGGCGTGCCACTCGTCCGGGTTGGGTCCGACGTGGGGGTTGGTCCAGAACGAGGCCCGCGGCTTGTCCGGCGGGTAGATGATCGACTGCACGTGACCAGTCGGGGTGAGCACGAAGGTGTTCTGCCCGGCCAAGGCGCGCGCCCCGGCATAGCAGCCCTTCCAGGGCGAGATGTGGTCGGACATGCCGGCGATCTGGTAGGTGTCGATGGTGACATCGGAGAGCGTGATCGACTCGCCGAGGATGGTCATCCCGCCGGGCTTGACGAGCGCGTTCTCCAGGCTCATCTGGGTGAGCTCGGCGGCCAGCTGAGAGGGCAGGCCCTGGCCGTCGGCGTTCCAGAACATGATGTCGAAGGCCGGCGGCTGCTTGCCCAACAGCCAGTCGTCGACGAGGTAGCGCCAGACCAGGTCGTTGGGCCGCATCCACACGAAGGTGTCCGAGATGCTGTCGGCACTGATGACCTCGCCGCGCTCGGCGCGCTTGCTCACGCCGGCCAGGCCCTCGTCGGAGGCCGCGATCCCGATCCCGCCCGGCTCACCGAAGTCGAAGACGGTCACCCCGAAGGTGCCGGTGGCAGCGGTATGCCGTCCGGTCGCCGCTTGATACCCGAGCAGCATCGCGAGGAACATCCCGCCGGAGCAGTCACCGAAGACGTGGGCTGCCGGCTGGCCGGTGATGTCGCAGACGACATCGAGTGCCTCGACGGCCGAGGCGAGGTAGTTGTCGATGCCCCACGTGCCGTTCTCCGGCCGAGGGTCGCGCCACACCATGGTGAAGACCTGGATGCCGCGCGACACGGCATACTCCACCAGGCTGCGACCGGGAGCGAGATCCCAGAAGTAGTACTTGTTGACCGCCGGGGGAAGCAGCATGAGCGGCGTCGCCGCCACGGTGGGAGTGTCGGGCGTGAACTGGATGAGCTCGAACATGGGGGTGCGGTGCACCACCCACCCCGGGCTGGCGGCGACATCGCGGCCCACGACGAAGGCCCGGTCATCGACCTGGGCGGGCAGCCCGCGGTTGGTGACCAGGTCGCGCAGGAAGTTGGCGCCACCGTTCCACAGCGACCGGCCACCCGTGGTGAAGGCGGCCTTGATCGCCGCGGGGTTGCCCGGCAACGAGTTGGTCGGAGCGATCGCCGAGGTGAGCACCCCCATGACCAGACGGCTGCGCTCGCGGGTGCGCCAGTCGACCTGATCGTTGTCGACCAGGTCCATCATTTCCTTCTCCCAGGCCAGGTAGGCCAGCGCCCAGCGCTTGTAGACCGGGTTGTCGGTCCACGTCGAGTCGGAGAAGCGCCAGTCCTTGGGGGGCAGCGGCTGGTCGTCGAGCCCCTGCAGTAGGCCGGGTGCCTTTTGGGCGAGGTTGGTGACGGCACGCATCAACCCGCCGGGGGTGATCGTCCGACTCAACGACGAGGCCAGGAGCATCGGGTCGAGAGCGGAGAGCAGCTCACCCCCGAAAGCCCCGTCGGCCACGGGGATGTCGTCCGGGTCGACGTCTTCGGCTGTGGGCAGCGGGGCGCTCAGTGGGGCGTTCTGCGGGGCGCTCGGCGACGCGGGATCGGTCACTGCGTCTCCATGGCTGCCACCCGGTCGAGGAAGGCCGCGATGTGCTTGCTCGGCTCCTCGGGCATGTCGAAGAGGAAGAGGTGTCCGGCCTCGTCGTAGACGTGCAACTCCGCACCGGGGACGATCGAGGCGATGAGCTCGGAGTTGGCCGGTGGCGCCAGCGGGTCTTCCTCGGCGCCGAGCACGAGGGTCGGCACGTCGAGGCTGCCCAGCCACGGCATCGAGCTCCAACCCATCATCATCGTGCCGATCTGCGCACCGACACCGAGCATCGTCGTGCGGTGGGCATACCAGCCCTTCAGCTCGGTCTCGAACAGTTGTGGGTTGCGGCCGACCCGGCCCCGGTAGACGAAGGGGGCCATCATCTCGCGGATCGTTGGCACGATGTAGCGCAGCGGGTTGGCCGCAGCCATGATCGTGAACGGGTCAGCCGGGAAGCTGCCGGTGCCTGCGTTGGTGCCGCAGAGGATCAGCGAGCTGACCCGCTCGGGGAAGCTGTGGGCGATCTCCTGGGCGATGGTGCCCCCGAACGAGAAGCCGAGGACGTCGGCCTTCTCGACGCCGACGGCGTCGAGGGCCGCCATGTAGAACTCGGCGTTTTCGTACATCGAGAAGATGTAGTTGGGGGGGCTGGACAAGCCGGTCCCGGGGTGGTCCACCGCGATGATGTCCCGCCCCGGGAGCCGCTTGGTCAAGGGCTCCCAGGCCTCCAGGCACGCGCCGAGTCCGTTGATGAGCAACAGCGGGGTGCCCTGCTCGGGACGACGACGGATGCGGACCTTCAGATCCTTGATCCGGAGGAAGGTGTCCTCCATCGTCGAGTAACGGATCTTCGCGACCTTGGCCATGGGTGTGCAGTCCTTTTCAGTCGAAGACGATGACGCTGCGCGCGATCGAGCCCCGCTGCATCTCCTCGAACGCCGAGTTGACCTCGTCGAGGGAGATGCGGGCGGAGACCAACTCGTCCAGCTTGAGCCGACCCTGCAGGTACAGGTCGGCATACCGAGGCATGTCCGTGCGGAACTGGTTGGAGCCCATGAGCGAGCCCTGGATCCGCTTCTCGTACATGAAGTCCACCCCGGGCAGCTCGATGCTGGTGCCGAGGGGGATCATTCCCACGACGGTGGCTACGCCACCGGGCCGGAGCATCGCGAAGGACTGCTCGGTCGTGGGCTTGAGGCCGATGGCCTCGAAGCTGTAGTCGACCCCGCCACCGGTGAGCTCGGTGACCTGGGCGACTGCATCGCCGGCGCTGCCGTCGACGAAATCGGTGGCGCCGAAGGACTGCGCCAGCTCGCGCTTTGCCTCGGTCTGGTCGACGGCGATGATCCGCCCGGCCCCGGCCAGCAGCGCGCCCTGGATGACGTTGAGCCCGACACCGCCACAGCCGATGACCGCGACCGTCGACCCCGGGCGGATCGCCGCGGTGCGGAAGACCGCACCCAAGCCGGTCGTCACTCCGCAGCCGAGCAGGGCGGCACGGTCGAGCGGGAGGTCCTTGGTGATCTTGGCGACGGCGTTCTCGTGCACGAGCATCCGCTCGGCGAAGGCCGACACGTCGAGGAACTGCGAGATGTCGGCGCCGCCGCGGCGCAGCCGCTGCGGTTCGCCGCGGCCACGTCGGGTGCCGCGCTTGGCGCAGAGCACCATCCGGCCCGACGTGCAGTATTCGCACGTGCCGCAGAACACCGACAGGCAGGTGACGACGTGGTCTCCGGGCTTGACGTAGGTGACGTCAGAGCCGACCTCGAGCACGACGCCGGCCGCCTCGTGGCCGACGACCGTGGGCATCCGGGTGCGGTATTTGCCCTGCATGTAGTGCAGGTCGCTGTGGCAGACACCCGCCGCACCGGTCTGGACGAGGACCTCTCGGGGCCCGACGGCGTCGTGTTCGACGTCGTCGACGAGGACGAGATCGCCCGGGGCCGATTCGAGTACCGCAGCCTTCACATTGACTCCTTCTGGAGATAGCCCGGCACCGCGCCGGGAGAGGGGTCGGTGTCTCAGTCGGTCATGACGTCCTGCGACGAGGCTGAGGTCCCGGACAGATCGGTGACCTCGGCTTCCTCCAAGACGAACATCGTGGCCAACTCCACGCCCCCGATCTCGGCGAGGTTGCGTCCAGCGGCGGCCCATTCCGGTGATCCCATGGCGGCCTTGAAGGCCGCTCCGTCAGCAAAATGCATGACGGCCATGAGGTGCACCGCGGGCTCGCCCAGGACGGTGCGCCGCACCCGGGAGACTTCGACACGGACCAGGCCAGGCGTGGCGGCCACCAACGGAAGGTGGGTATGCCGGTAGTCACGGTCGAAGCCCTCGACGTCGGCGGGCATGCGGTAGAGCGCCACAAACCTGGTCATGGTGCCTCCTGCCATCGGCGTTGATGGGATCACGTCCAGACAACTCACCGGCACCCGCGACTGCACGCTTGCGCCGACTCCAAACTAGATGCCCAGGGGGTGACCCGGGTAGTCCCGGAGCGGCACGCAGTGACTCTCCGTGGGTGGAAGAGCCCAGCAGCCGATTATGTGACTGAACGTTCGGGATGTTACACGGCATACCCGGCCGGGGATAGGGACTTTGGATACCCCTCCCATGTGCCACACGGCATATGTCCGGAGGGCCGGCAAACCCTTCCCGTATGCCGGGTGGCTCGGCCTATGCTCGGCCCAGGGGGCGGTGCGCCGCGGCACCGTCCAGGTCGCCAGGAGGTCAGTGTGGACGCCAGTGCCAGCAGTGTGAACGCGAGTGCCGGCAATGTGGTCGCGAGTGCCGGCAGTGTGGACGGACCGGTCGCCCGGTATGCCGAGCGCTTTCCGGCGCTGAGCTTCACCAGCACCGAGGCGGGGCTGCTGGAGATCATCCTCAGCAAGCCCGGGCGGCTCAACGCGGCCGATCGCCGGATGCACCGGCAACTGGCCGACGTCTGGCTGACCATCGACCAGGACCCGGAAGTCGACGTCGTCATCGTCCGCGGGGAGGGCGGCGCGTTCTCCGCCGGCGGCGATTTCGACATGATCGACGACATCATCGGCGGGTTCGAGGACCGGGCCACGGTCTGGCGTGAGGCCCGCGACCTGGTCTACAACACGATCAACTGTTCCAAGCCGGTCGTGTCCGCGATGGAGGGCCCGGCAGTCGGCGCCGGCCTGGTCGTCGGATTGCTCGCCGACATCTCGATCGCCGGGCGGAGCGCCCGGATCATCGACGGCCACACCCGCATCGGCGTCGTCGCCGGCGACCATGCCGCGATCGTCTGGCCGCTGCTGTGCGGCCTGGCCAAATCCAAGTACTACCTCATGCTCTGCGAGCCCATGTCGGGCGAGGAGGCCGAGCGGATCGGGCTGGTCTCGCTGGTCGTCGACGACGGTCAGACCTATGCCAAGGCGCTCGAGATCGCGCGTCGACTCAAGGCCGGGTCGCGCACCGCCCTGCAGTGGACGAAGTACTCCCTCAACAATTGGCTGCGACTGGCCGGTCCGACCTTCGACACCTCGCTGGCCCTGGAGTTCCTCGCCTTCACCGGGCCCGACGCGAAGGAAGGCGTGGACGCGGCGCGGGCCAAGCGCCGGGCCAGCTTCGGCGGGGCGCCGCAGGGTCAGGCATGACGGGATCCGCGAGCGCTCGCGCCGGCACCACGGGTATGCCGTGCAACACGGCATACCGGACACCTATAGACAGCGAACGTTCGGTCAGTAATACTGGCGCCGCGGACGCTGGTCGCCCGTACTTTCTCCACCCCAAGGAAATCCCGTCGTCGGACGCGTGCACTCAGGCAACGCGCCTGCGCACGATCCTGCACTCGCGCGGCATACCGGCTGGTAGTTCCGGGACGGCAGCGCTCCTGCTCGACCACGCACCGACGAGAACGACACGAAACGAAGACTGACGATGAGCGAAGCATTCCTGATCACCGGAACCCGTAGCCCGATCGGCCGGTATGCCGGTGTCCTGGCGCCCGTGCGCCCGGACGACCTGGCCGCCCACCTGATCTCGACGCTGGCCGCCCGGCTGCCCTCGGTCGACTGGGCCGCGGTCGACGACGTGATCCTCGGCAACGCCAACCAGGCGGGCGAGGACAACCGCAACGTGGCCCGGATGGCCGCGCTGCTCGCCGGCCTGCCCCAGGACGTGCCCGGCACGACGATGAACCGGCTGTGCGCCTCGGGTGCCGACGCCATCGCCTACGGAGCACGGGCTATCAAGGCAGGTGAGGCCGACCTCATCATCGCCGGTGGCGTCGAGAGCATGAGCCGCGCGCCGTTCGTCATGCCCAAGGCCGAGTCGGCCTACAGCCGCTCCAGCGCCGTCTACGACACGACGATCGGCTGGCGCTTCGTCAACCCGAAGATGAAGGCGCAGTTCGGCATCGACTCGATGCCCGAAACGGCCGAAAATGTCGCCGCCGACTTCAACGTCTCGCGGGCCGACCAGGACGCCTTCGCCGTGCGCTCGCAGCAGCGCGCCGCTGCCGCCATCGCCTCGGGCCGGTTCGCCCAGGAGATCACCCCGGTGACCATCCCGCAGCGCAAGGGCGACCCGATCGTCATCGACACCGACGAGCACCCCCGAGCCACGACGATCGAAGCGTTGGCCAAGCTCCCGACGCCGTTCCGCCAGGGCGGCAGCGTCACCGCGGGCAACTCCTCGGGTGTCAACGACGGTGGAGCCGTCGTCGTGCTCGCCTCAGAGCGCGCGGTCGCGAAGTACGGGCTGGAGCCGATGGCCCGCATCATCGGTTCGGCTGCCGCCGGTGTCGAGCCCCGGATCATGGGCATCGGGCCGATCCCGGCCGTGCGCAAGGTCCTCGCGCGACACGAGTTGACGATCGCCGATCTCGACATCGTCGAGCTCAACGAGGCGTTCGCCGCCCAGGCGCTGGCCGTGCTGCGCGACCTCGGCCTCCCGGACGACGCCGAGTTCGTCAACCCCAACGGTGGGGCCATCGCCCTCGGGCACCCGCTCGGCGCCAGTGGCGCCCGGCTCGTGCTCACCTCCGCCATCGAACTGCAGAATCGCCAGGCCAAGCGGGCCATCGCGACGATGTGTGTCGGTGTCGGCCAAGGCGTCGCCGTCCTCATCGAACGCACCTGATCCGCCTGCTTCACCCGCATCACCTGCCAGACCCGCACCTGCCAGACAAGTTCGCTGCACTCGTCCTGATCCATCACTCCGCAACGACCCTTTAGGAAGGATCTACCCGATGCTCGACCTCACCCCGAAGCCCGAAGACCTCGAGCCGATCGAGCGGGCCTCTCGCAAGGAGATCGCCGAGCTGCAGCTCGAGCGCATGAAGTGGACGCTTGGCCACGTCTACCAGAATGTCCCGCTCTACCAGGAGAAGTTCGACAAGGCCGGCGTCCACCCGACCGACCTCAAGACCCTGGCCGACCTGGCCCGCTTCCCGTTCACGGTGAAGAACGACCTGCGCGACACCTACCCCTTCGGGATGTTCGCAGTCCCGATGAACCAGGTGCGCCGCATCCACGGGTCCTCGGGCACGACCGGCAAGCCGATCGTCGTGGGCTACACCCGCAATGACCTGGACATGTGGACCGACATGGTCGCCCGGTCGTTGCGGGCCGCCGGTGTCAAGCCGGGCATGATCGTCCACAACGCCTACGGCTATGGCCTGTTCACCGGTGGCCTGGGCCTGCACCAGGGCGCCGAGCGGCTCGGCTGTGCCGTCGTGCCGATGTCCGGTGGGCAGACCGAGAAGCAGGTCCAGCTCATCAACGACTTCAAGCCCGACGTCATCGTCGTCACCCCGTCCTACATGCTCTCGATCCTCGACGAGATGGACCGCCACGGCATCGACCCCGCGGCCACCAGCCTCAAGGTCGGCGTCTTCGGTGCCGAGCCGTGGACCAACGACATGCGCGAGGAGATGGAGCGGCGCCTGGACATGCACGCGGTCGACATCTACGGCCTGTCCGAGGTGGTCGGCCCCGGTGTTGCCTGCGAGACCGTCGAGACCAAGGACGGCCTGCACGTCTGGGAGGACCACTTCTACCCGGAGATCATCGACCCGGAGACCGGAGAGGTTCTGCCCGACGGCGAGCAGGGTGAGCTCGTCTTCACCTCGCTCACCAAGGAAGCCTTCCCGATCATCCGCTACCGCACCCGCGACCTCACCCGGCTGCTGCCGGGCACGGCCCGCTCGATGCGGCGGATCGAGAAGATCACCGGCCGCAGCGACGACATGATCATCCTGCGCGGGGTCAACCTCTTCCCGAGCCAGATCGAAGAGATCCTCCTGGCCATCCCCGGCCTCACCGCCTTCTTCCAGCTGCACCTGAAGAAGAAGGGTCGGATGGACGCTATGGACGTCTACGTCGAGGCGCGCTCGCAGGCTGCCGGCGAGGCCGACCGCGAGGTGCTGGCCAAGCAGGTCGTCGGCCGGATCAAGGACGTCATCGGCGTATCCGTCGGCGTGCACGTCCTGCCCCCGAACGGCATCGAGCGCTCGCAGGGTAAGGCCAAGCGGATCATCGACGAGCGCAACGCCTGATCCACGCCGGGCCCGGTGTCCGGGAGGGCCGCTCCTCCCGGACACCGAGCGCCACGGCATACCCGCCGGTATGCCGTGCCCGCCGCGGATATGGGTATGCCGTATGCCGTGTGACATGAGTCCGATCCGACAGAGAGGCTGGAGCGAGATGACCGATGTGCAGCAGAGCGTCGGCCGCGTGGGCGACAAGCTTGCGGGCCGGGTGGCCTTGGTCACCGGTGGCATCCGCGGGATCGGTGAGGCCATCTGCGTGAGTCTGGCCTCGCAAGGGGCGAGCGTCGCGGCCGGCTTCAGCGGCAACACTGAGCGGGCGCAGGCCTTCCTCGCCGAGTTCCGGGAGCGCTTCCCGGGACAGGCGGTGAGCGTCCACCAGGGCAATGTCGGCGTCGGCGACGATGCCCGGCGGATCGTCGCCGAGGTCATCCAGGAGCACGGCCGGCTCGACATCCTGGTCAACAACGCGGGCATCACCAGCGATGCGACGGTCCTGAAGATGACCGACGACGCCTGGGACAAGGTCATCTCGGTCAACCTGTCGGGGGCGTTCTACACCTCGCAGGCCGCGCTCAAGCACATGATCGAGCGGGGCTCCGGGAGGGTCATCAACGTCAGTTCGATCATCGGTGACACCGGCAACATCGGACAGACCAACTACGCGGCCTCCAAGTCCGGGCTGCTGGGCATGACCAAGAGCCTGGCCTTGGAGACCGCGTTCCTGCTGCGTCGAGCGGGCAAGCTCGACGTCCACCCCGGCCTCACGGTCAACGTCGTGAGCCCGGGTGTGATCGCCACCGAGATGGTCAACGCCATCCCCGACAAGATTCGGGACGCCCTCTACGAGGACATCCCGATGCACCGCTTCGGCGACCCGGCGGAGGTCGCGCGGGTGGTGCATTTCCTGGCTGCGGACGCCTCGGCGTTCATCACCGGCCAGTGCTGGTCAGTCAACGGAGGCATGGACATGTGAGATCCGCCAGCGGTGGCCACCCCCTGGATCACCGATGCGGCACTCACTGTGCTCACCTCTCGTCGCCCGACGGCTCGGGCCAGCCTTCCGGCCGAGCCACCACCCCCCAGAAAGGACCGGCAGATGCCGCCCTCCACCCCGCCCGGCGAGTTCAACGCCGAGCAGTACCGGGCCCTCGAATCGGCCCGGAAGAAGGTTGTGACCCCGCTCGTCATCCTCGTCGTGGTCGCGTTCTGGTTCCAGCAGATCGTCACCAACTTCACCAGCTGGATGGACGGCGCGGTCGTCTCCGGTCTGTCGTGGGCCTACCTCTATGCGTTCGCGCTGTTCTTCCTCGTCGTCGCGGTGACCACCTACTACCGCCGCCAGATGGCTGCCATTGAGGCCAAGTACAAGCCGAGCGGAACGGGAGCCGACCAGTGAACATCAGCCCCACCGCAGCAGTCATCTTCCTGCTCCTCGTCGGCGTCACCCTTGGCATCACCTATTGGGCCGGCAAGCGCAACAAGTCGGTCTCCAGCCACCTGGTCGCCTCCGGCCACATCTCGGGTCGCCAGAACGGCGTCGCCATTGCCGGTGACTTCATCTCCGCGGCGACCTTCCTGGGCACCACTGGCGCTATCGCGCTCGGTGGCTTCAACGGCTTCTACTACGCGGTCTACATCCCGATCGCCTATGTGCTCGCCATGCTCCTGGTCGCCGAGCCGCTGCGAAACCTGGGCCAGTTCACCCTCGGTGACGTCTTGGCCACCCGGTTCGGCGGGCTCAACGTCCGCGGTGCGATCGCGACCTCCTCGATTGTGCTGTCGCTGATCTACATCGTCGCCCAGTTCGTCGGCGCCGCGTTGCTCATCAAGCTGCTCTTCGGCATCGAGTACTGGGTCGCCGCCCTCATCATCGGCGTCCTCACGACGATCTACACGCTCTTCGGTGGCATGCTCGCGACGACCTACATCCAGATCGTCAAGACCGCCATCCTGCTCTTCTGTGGCGTCGTGCTCGTCGTCATGGTGCTGGCCAAGTTCGGCTGGAACCCGTTGACGCTGTTCCAGAAGGCCGAGGCCGCGACCAATGCGTCCAACGCTGCCGCGAAGGCTGCCGGCAAGCCGATGGGGCCGGAGGCGCTCGAGCCCTTCCGGGGCGGCGCGCTCAAGCAGTGGGACCAGTTCTCGCTCATCCTCGGGGTCACCCTCGGTGTGCTCGGCCTGCCGCACGTGATGATCCGCTTCCTCACCGTGCGCGACTCCAACGCCGCCCGCACCTCCGCGGTCACGGCGATCTGGATCTTCGCCGGCTTCCTCATCTTCATGCCGGTGCTCGGCTACGGCGGCATGCTGCTCATCGAGAAGGGCCGCGCCGGCATCCCCCCCGGTGGCAACATGACCGTCCCGATGCTGTCCAACGTGCTCGGTGGCGACTTGTTGTTGTCCTTCGTCTCGGCGGTCGCCTTCGCGACGATCCTCGCGGCGCTCTCGGGCCTGGTCATCGCGACCAGTGGCGCGGTCGCGCACGACATCTACGGCAAGCTGATGAAGCAGGGTCACGTCGACCCGCAGAAGCAGCTGTTCGTCGCGCGGGCGGCCACCCTCGGTGCGGTCGTCGTGTCGCTGCTCATCGCCCTGCTCGTCGAGAAGCAGAACGTCGCCTTCCTCGCGACCCTCGCCATCACGATCTCCGCCAGCGCCAACCTCCCGGCGCTGCTCGGCACGATCTACTGGCGCAAGGCCACCGCCAAGGGCGTGTTCTGGGGCATGATCGCGGGCCTGGGTGTGGCCGTGCTCATGATCCTGTTCAGCACGACGTTCATGGGTGCCTCGGCTCCCGTCCAACTCACCGCCCCGGGCATCATCTCGATCCCGGCCGGGTTCCTGGTCATGTGGCTGGTGTCGATGCTGACCCAGCCCAAGGGCGCCGAACTCGACGCGGCCAACTCGCTGTTCGACCGGATCCGCATCCAGGCGGTCACGGGGATGGACCCGGGCAACCCCGACCACCTCACGCCGGCTCAGCGGGTCGCCGGCCACTGAGCGGCGCACGGCATACCTGTAGGACGGACGGCCCCCGGGAGACCTCCCGGGGGCCGTTCCGGCTCGTGCGGCGCCCCACATAGGCTGACCGGTATGCCGTCCGGTATGCCGTCCCCGCGCCTGAACCTGTCCGTCGACGTCGTCGAGCTGGTGGCTGCGATCTGCGACATCCCATCGGTGAGCGGTCAGGAGGGGCCGCTCGCCGATGCCGTGGAGGCCGCCCTGCGGGCGCTGCCTCATCTTCAGGTCACCCGCGACGGGCACACCGTCATCGCCCGCACCGACCTGGGCCGGCGTGAGCGGGTCGTCATCGCCGGCCACCTCGACACCGTGCCGTTGACCAGTCCGCAGCCGAACCTGCCCACCCAGCGCATCGGGGACCGCCTGGTAGGCAGGGGCACGGTCGACATGAAGGGCGGGGTCGGGGTCATGCTCCGGCTCGCGGCGACGGTGCCCGACCCGTCCTGCGATGTCACCTATCTCTTCTACGACTGCGAAGAGGTCGACAGCGCCCGCAACGGCCTGCGCCGGGTCGCAGCCAACACCCCGGAGGCGTTGACCGCAGACTTCGCCGTCCTCATGGAGCCCACCGACGGTGCAGTTGAAGGGGGCTGCAAAGGCACCCTGCGAGTCCGCGTATCCACCAAGGGAATCGCTGCCCACTCGGCACGTCCATGGATGGGACACAACGCAATTCACGACGCGGGCGAGATCTTGGCGCGGCTGACGGCATACCAGCCTCGGGTGGTCGACGTCGACGGACTGACCTACCACGAGGCGCTGCAGGCGGTGCTCATCAGCGGCGGCCAGGCGACCAATGTCATCCCCGACCACTGTGTGGTGACGGTCAACTACCGCTATGCCCCCGACCGCAGCGAGAACGAGGCGCTGGCCCACGTTCAGGGGGTCTTCACGGGTTTTCAGGTGGAGGTCGTCGACAACGCGGGCGGCGCCCGGCCTGGTCTGGATCGTCCGGCCGCGCAGGCGTTCGTCGCCGCGCTCGGGGTGCCGGTGCGCGCCAAGGAGGGCTGGACCGACGTGGCGCGGTTCGCGTCCCTCGGCATCCCGGCGGTCAACTACGGCCCGGGCGACCCGCTGCTCGCGCACATGGACGACGAGTCGGCGCCCCTGGCGCACTACCGCGACGCGGAAGCCGCGATGCGCCGCTGGCTGGAAACCCCAGCCACCTGACGTAGCGTTGTCGCCCGTGAGCAGCCAGTCGACACCGCCGCAGCGGCGCGAGCACCGCAAGGGCCCGGTGACCCTGCGCGGGGCCCGGGTGCCGGTCCGCACCACCGACCAATGGTTGCTCGACACCCGCAGTACGCCCGACTGGTTGCACACCGATCCCTGGCGGGTGATGCGGATCCAGGCCGAGTTCGTCGAAGGCTTCGGCGCGCTGGCCGAGCTCGGTCCGGCGGTGAGCATCTTCGGTTCGGCCCGGCTGGGAGCCGACGACCCGGCATACGGCCTGGCTGAACAGGTCGGTCGCGCGGTCGCAACTGCCGGGTATGCCGTCATCACCGGCGGCGGTCCGGGCCTCATGGAGGCAGCCAACAAGGGCGCGCTGGAGGCCGGGGGAGTGTCGGTCGGGCTCGGGATCGAGTTGCCCTTCGAGGCCGGCCTCAACCCCTACGTCGACCTCGGCGTCAACTTCCGCTACTTCTTCGCCCGCAAGACGATGTTCGTCAAATACGCGCGTGGGTTCATCGTGCTGCCCGGCGGGCTCGGCACCCTCGACGAGCTGTTCGAGGCGCTCACCTTGGTGCAGACCGGCAAGATCACCAGTTTCCCGATCGTGCTCATGGGCGTCGACCACTGGTCCGGGCTGCTGGACTGGCTCCGGGCCACCTTGGTCGCCCGCGGCACGATGAACGAGCAGGATCTGGCCGGGGTGCTCGTCACCGACGACGTCGCAGCTGCAGTGGAGTTCGTCGTGCGGGCCGACAATGGCTTGTTCGGCGAGCAGGAGGTGTCGTCATGATCTGGGTAGCTCTGCTCATCGCGGTCGTCCTCGTCGGGCTCACGGTCGCCGCGATCCTGGGCCGCATCGACGGATCGCTCGCCGAGCCCACGTCCACCGTCTCGTTCTTACCGTTGCCGCAGGACCGGCTCACCGAGCAGGACATCGACGCGGTGCGCTTCGACACCGCCTTCCGCGGATACCGGATGGACCAGGTCGACGAGGTCCTCGGTCGGCTCACCGCCGAGATCGGCATCCTGCGTGCTGGCCTGCCCACCAGCACCGCCCTCGTGCCCGACGATCCCGATCCTGACCCGGCTGAGGCCGCGGCGCATCCGTCATGAGTGTCGTCGTCGAACGCACCATCGCGCGCCCACTCGCCGAGGTCTGGGCGTCGGTCTCCGACGTCGCCGGGCACCGCCTGCCCCTGACGACCGTGCACACCGATCCCGGCCCGCCCGGCGTGGGCTGGCGGTTCAGCGGGGTCACGGCGCTCGGGCCGCTGCGTTTCAGCGACGACATGATCGTCACTCGGTGGCATCCACCCGGATCGCCCGGGTGGCCGGACGGCGCACAGTATGCCGTGGTGAAGGTCGGGCGGGTGCTCGGCGGTTGGGCCGAGGTCACCCTGTCCGAACCCCGCCCCGGCTGGACCCAGGTCCAGTGGCGCGAGGAGATCGTGCCGCACCCCCATGCGCTCGGCCGGCTTGCTCGGCCGCTCGTCGACGCCGCTGTGCGCGCGATGTTCTCGCGGGCCGTCGACAGCATGCTCGCGCCGCCGGCCCGACCGTGACCGCGCGTCCTGACCTGGCGCACGGCCCCGACGGTCTGGCCCGGTGCGCCTGGGTCGGTGCCGACCCGCTCCAGCTGGCCTACCACGACGCCGAATGGGGCCGGCCGGTGCACGGCGAGGCGGCCTGGTTCGAGCGGCTGAGTCTGGAGGCATTCCAGTCCGGACTCTCCTGGTCGACCGTGTTGCGCAAGCGCGAGTCGTTCCGGTCGGCGTTCGCAGGCTTCGATCCCGACCTGGTCGCAGCGTTCACGCCCACCGACCGAGAGCGGCTGCTGGCCGACGCCGGCATCATCCGTAACGCCGCCAAGATCGATGCGACGATCCGCAACGCTCGCGCCGTGCTCGACCTGCGCGAGGTGGGTGGGCTGGAAGCCCTGGTGCGCGCGCACCGGCCGGAACGGCATACCCGTCCTGCGTCGCTGGCCCAGGTGCCGGCTACCAGCCCCGAATCGCGGGCGCTGGCCACGGCTCTCAAGGGACACGGTTTCGCGTTCGTCGGTCCCACGACGATGTATGCCGCGATGCAGGCGTGCGGCATCGTCGATGACCACGTCGCGGGCTGTCATCGCGCCGACGCTGGATAGCATCCACCGCATGCCTGCAGCCACCGCGTCGGTCCTGCGTGGCCTCGATCGCCAGCTCGATCGAGTCCTCGGGGGGCGCTTCGTCGTGCAGGTCGTCGTGGTCTATGCGATAACCCGGATCGTCACCGCAGTGATGCTCGCGGTCGTCGCACCGACCCAGGCCCCGGCGGGGATGACCGGGGGCACGACGGTCGGCTATTTCGGCTTCACCCGGCTGTGGGACGGCGAGTGGTACGACCGAGTCGCGACCGATGGCTATCCCGCCACCTTGCCGCGCGATGCCGGCGGCTCGGTGCAGCAGAACCCGTGGGCCTTCTACCCGCTCTTCCCGATGCTCTGCCGCCTCGTCATGGCGGTGACCGGGGTGTCGTTCACGGCAGTCGGTGGAATCGTCGCGCTGCTGCTGGGGTTCGGAGCCGCGGTGCTGCTGGCGCAGCTGCTCCGTGAGGTCCTCGGGCGCGGCGCGGCGTTGCTGGTCCTGGTCCTGTATGCCGTGTTCCCCTCCGCTCCGGCGTTGCAGCTGGCCTACACCGAATCGCTGGCGATGCTCCTGCTGTGCGGCTACCTGCTGACCCTGCGCAGGGAACGTTGGCTGGTCGCCACCGCACTGGCCGTCCTCATCGGACTCTCCCGCCCGATCGCCGTTCCGCTCGGTCTGGTCACCCTCGTGGCCGTGTGGCTGCGGTGGCGGCGACGGCATACCGACGCGGTGAGCGCCGGCGAGGCGGGCTCGATGCTGGCCGCCCTGCTCGGGTGTGCGGTGGCCGGGCTGCTGTGGCCGGCGATCGCGTGGTGGGGCACCGGCGAGCCCGGCGCCTACTTCTCCACCATGGGGGCGTGGTCCTCGGGCGGTCGGGTGCGGTTCTTCCTGCCGTGGATCGACATGTCGACATGGCTCTACGGCGACCTCGGGATCGTCGTGCTCGCCGCGCTCTTGGTCGCCCTCGTGGCAGGCATGGCCGGGCCGTGGGCCGGACGGCTCGACCCGGTGCTGCGGGTCTGGCCGGTGGCGTATGCCCTCTACGTCATGGCGGCCCAAGGGCCCGGCACGAGCACCCCGCGCTACCTGCTGCCGATGTTCCCCTACCTCGTGGTCATGCTCGGCCTGGGCTGGGCCGACGGGCGCCGGCCGCGGTGGCTGCCCAGCTGGCTGCGCCTGGAAGTGTTGGCCCTGGTCTTCCTGTGGTGGCAGTGGAAGTGGATCACCGTGTTGTGGCACTTCACCCCTCCCAGCGACTGGGCCCCCTGACCCGTGCAGTCGCGTGCGCGAGGCGTGCGCGCGGCTGTGGGGCGGGCCGTCAGCTGCCGGTGAACACCATCGGCTGCTTGGCGACGAACGCGTTGACAGCAGCCAGGTGGTCGGCCGTGCGCCCGGTGCGGTCCATGAGAGCCCGCTCGTTGGCCAGTGACTCCGCCAGGGTGTGGGTTGCGCTGTAGGCCAGCGCGCGACGCATCGCGCCGTAGGCCAGCGTCGGCCCGGCAGCCAGCGTGGCGGCCAATTGTGCGACGGCGCCGTCGAACTCGGCCGCAGACACCACCGAGGTGACCAGGCCCAAGGCGGCGCACTCGGCCGCCGGCAGGGTGCGGGGCAGGAGCAGTATCTCCTTGGCCTTGGCCATGCCGACGATGCGCGGCAACCAGAACGACGCGCCCGAGTCACACGACAGGGCGATGCCGGCGAAGGCGAGGTTCATGCCGCCCTCCGCGACCATGATCCGGAAGTCGGCGGCGAGGGCGAAGGCCACCCCAGCGCCGGCCGCGATGCCGTTGATCGCCGCGACGACCGGCTTGTCCATGGTGGCCAGCACGGTGGCGATGGGGTTGTAGTGCGCGTCGATCGTGTCGGCCAGGGTCTGGGCGCCGGAGAGCAGTGCCGTCGCGTGGGAGCGCAGGTCCTCACCCGCGCAGAACGATCGTCCGGTGCCGGTGAGGACCACCACCCGCACCTGCGGGTCTTCGGCGACCTGGGTCAGGGCCGCAAGCAAGGCGTTCTTGGTCACCGTGTCGAGGGCGTTGAACGCCTCGGGACGATCGATACGCACCGTGCCGACCCCACCGACGATGGTGGTACGCACGGTGGCCGTTGCGGCGTCGTCGCGAGGGTCAGGGGCCATGGGCGCAGTGGCGGACATGGGGCCATGGTGTCAAACCCAGGATTTCCCCTCGTCAGCCAGGCACGTGATAATGGTCTCTGGCTATTGATACGTGTGCGGCTCAGCCCCGGGTACGGACAGCGCAAAGTAGCCCAGTTTCCGAGGAAGGGGAAACACATGGCGGCGATGAAGCCGAGGACTGGAGACGGCCCGCTCGAGGTCACCAAGGAAGGCCGCGGCATCGTGCTGCGCATGCCTCTGGAAGGCGGCGGCAGACTGGTCGTCGAGATGACCCCAGACGAGGCAGCCGCCCTGCGCGATGCAATCCAAGGCTGTGACGGCGTCCCCCGATCCTGACCCAGATCCGCGAAGGGCCCCGATGCCACTGGCATCGGGGCCTATCGCGTTCGGCGCTGGCGCCGCTGCTTCAGAGCTTTCCGATCCTTCAGAGCTTCACTGCGACGAGCACCCCGTCACCCACCGGCAGCAGACTCACGAGGTAGTCCTCGCCATCACGCAACGCCTTTCCGACATCGCGCAGCGTGCGGGTGGTCGCATCGCGCACCGCGGGGTCGGCGACCCGGTCGTGCCAGAGCATGTTGTCCATGACGAGCACTCCCCCCGAACGCAGCAGGCGGGTCGCAGCCGCGACGTAGTCGGGATACTCCGGCTTGGCCCCGTCAACGAACACCAGGTCGTAGGCCCCGTCGGTCATCCGCGACAGCACATCCTGGGCCCGGCCGGTGATGACCCGGGTGCGCTGGTGGACGATCCCCGCCGCGGCAAAGGCTTCCTTGGCGGCGCGCTGATGCTCGGCATCGATGTCGATGGTGGTGAGGACCCCGTGCGCCGGCATACCGGCCAGCAGCCACAGCCCCGACACCCCGCCCCCGGTGCCGATCTCCACGACCGCGTGCGCGCCGATCGCGGCGGCCAGCGTGCGCAGCACACCGCCGACGGCCGGGGC
>ERZ795062.964-NODE-964-length-21626-cov-6.723749_pt1 | contig 21626 bp, 16 predicted proteins | sample MGYA00375146_ERZ795062 | MGnify/ENA primary metagenome ERZ795062 (study PRJEB30191, sample SAMN05720281) | activated sludge metagenome | isolation source: Anaerobic digester | place: USA | collected 2015-07-16 ... | reverse complement strand
TGCGCGACCTGCTCGACAACGAAGTCATTCTCATCGGCGGCGGCGAAGCCGTCGGTTCAACCTACTAAGTCGCTATAGAAAGGTCACAACCCCACCCGCTTCCCCGCCGTCGCCACCGTCGAGTCACGGTGCGCGATGATCAGCGAAGTGATGCCGAGGTTTCTTACCGACTGATTGACTGCCTGTTCGCGTTCGTTGTCGAGCGCGCTGGTGGCCTCGTCGAGCAACAGGAACTTCGGCTTGCGGTAAAGCGCCCTTGCCAGCAGCAACCGCTGGCGTTGCCCACCGGACAGCGCGCTGCCGGTATTGCCCACCAGTGAATCGACGCCCATCGGCATCCGGCTCACCTCGTCCCAGAGTGCTGCGGCCTGCAGCGATTCCGCCACCCGCGCCTCGTCGGCGTCCGGGTCGAACAGGCTGACGTTGTCGGTAATCGACCCGGCGAACACATAGTCCTCCTGCATCACCGCCGCGAGTTGCGTGCGCAGGGAGGTCGGGTCTATGTCACGGATGTCGAGGCCGTCGATCAGCACTCGCCCCTCGGTCGCCGGCAGCAGACCAACCACGACCTTGGCTAGCGTCGTCTTGCCGGCGCCAGAGCGGCCAGTAAGCGCGACGCTATCGCCGGGGTCCACCGTAAAGCTGACGTTGCGAAAGATGAACGGGTCGTGCGGCCCATAGCGAAAGCCGAGGTTCTCGACCACCCAGGTTGCCTTCGAGAGATCCGGTGCGACCGCCTGACCGCGCTGCTCGCCCGCCGCCAGCGCCACGTCCGCCACCCGTTCGGCATGCAGATCAAGCAGCCGGAACTCGGTGAATTTGTCGATCAGGTTAGACAAACGGCTCACGAACACCAGTTTGTAGGCGAAGAACGCGAGCAGCATGCCGACACTGAAGCCGCCCGCCATCACCTCGCGCGCGCCCAGCCAGACGATCAGCACGTTTTCCAGTCCGAACAAGGCGAAGCTCGCCGTCTTGTAGGTCAGCGTGAGCGTCTGCGCGCGGATGCTGGCGTTGAGCGTGTCCACCACGGCGTTCTGCCAGCGCGACAGGCGGTCGGCTTCGCCCATGTGCAGCTTGATCGCCTGAATGCCGCGCAGGCTCTCGATGAAGTGCGTCTGCTGCTGGGCGGCAAAGACGAGCTGTTCGTTGACCGCTTCGCGCATCGGACGGAACAGCGCCCAGCGCAGCAGCGCATAGAGCACGGCGACCAGCAGCACCACAAACGTCAGGCGCAGGTTGTAGATCGCCATTACAGCGAACATGCTGATCGCAAGCACGCCGTCAATCAGCACCTCCAGCGAGCTGCCGGTGAGGGTGCGCTGGATAGCGTCCATCGAGGCGAAGCGTGACAGCAGATCACCTACGTGACGCTTCTCGAAGAATGCCAGCGGCAGCCGCAGCAGATGCGAGAAGAGTTGAGTGAGCACCTGCAACGAAAGGCTGTTGGTCAAGTGCAGCAACAGCCAGCCACGCAACGCACCAATCGCCGTCTGGATCAGCACCAGCAAGGCAAAGCCGATCGCCAGCACTGTCATCAGATCACGGTCGGCCGACACCAGCACTTCGTCGACGGTGAGTTGCGTCAGCCACGGCATCGCCAGCGCGAAGACCTCGAAGGCCAGCGCCAGCGCAACCAGCCGCAACAGGGCGCCACGGAACCCGCGGGCGCCGCCGACAATCGACCAGATCGAAAACTTCTCCACACTGCGCCGCTTCACGAACGACGGCGTCGGCGTCAGTTCGAGCGCAATGCCGGTGAAGTGCTTCGAGAAGTCGGCGAGCGACTGCGTCCGTACGCCACGGGCGGGGTCATGCAGCTCAACACGATCGGCATGTACGGCGGTGAGCACCACAAAGTGGTTGAAGTCAACGTGCAGGATCGCCGGCAGCCGCAACTGGCGGAGCGCCGGCAACTCCACGCGCAGGGGGCGAGCAGCAAGGTTCATGCTGTCGGCGATGTCGATCAGGCTCTTCAGCGTGGAGCCCTTCAGCGACACCGCATGCTCGCGCCGCATGGTCTGCAGATCAGTCTCGATGCCATGATGACCGGCGATCATCGCGAGACAGGCCAAGCCGCACTCCGCCGCCTCGGTCTGCATGATCAGCGGCACCCGGCGACGGCGGAAGTTGAGGGTGGCGCTCACAGACGCCCCCGCAGCCGCAGGATCGGTTCGATCAGCCACAGATAAAGCGGCCGTGAATCAAGGGCGATGTCGGCCTGAGCCGCAAGCCCGCTGCGAAGCGACCAGGTCTCGCCATAAGCGGCAATCGACGGCGACGCCAGCGATGCGCGCACCCGAAACACCGGCTCACGAATGGACGTTGGAAACCCCGTATCGCCCGGCGAGATGACGCTGCGTCCGACCTCGGTGACAGTGGCCGCCACATGGCCAAAGCGCTCCATCGGGAAGGCATCAATGGCCAGCCTGACACTCTGCCCCTCGCGCAGGAAGCCAGCCGATCGCGTTGGCACGTAAATGTCCGCCATCAGCATGCGCGGGCCAGTCTGCATCTGCACTAGCGAAGCCCCGGCAGCTACCGTCTGGCCGCTGAAGGCAATGACACGCTCGACGGTGCCATCGCTGGCGGCGGTGACTTCGTAAGCGCGCCGTGCCAGGCTCTCGCGCGATGTCTGCGCCAGACTGGCTTCGTCGCGCGACAGCGTGGCGAGCTTGCCTTCCACCGTGGCGCGCAGCGTGGGCAACTCGGTGCGGGCGATAGCAAGGTCGCGTTCGATGCCGGCACGGGTGCGTTTGAGCGACTCCAGCTTGACCACCTGCTCCGCGAGGTCGTCCTGCTTTTGCTGCACCTGCAGTTCGGGGGCAAATTTGTCGCGGGCGAGTTGCCGGTAGCGTTCAACCTGCCCTTTGAGTTGTGCCACTCGATCTTCCTGTGCGGCGATTTCGCGGCCAAGCTGCGTGGTCTCTGCCGTGAGCGCGTTGATGCGAGCCGTAAGCTGGGTTTGTTGCGCCGTCAGCAGCGCTTGCGCCTGACGCCGTTCGCCGGCGATCGCGGCGCGACGCGCCTGGGCATCGCGCTCGCCCGCCGCAAACACCGCCTCGCCGCCCGCAGTACGCTCGGTTGATATGGTGGCAAGGCGCTGCCCGGCCTTGACGCTATCACCCGCCTTGACATCGACGCTGACCAGGGTACCGGCCTCGGTGGCCGCTACCAGCACCGGATCATTGGCATAGGCCAGCACCGCTGGCGCCCGAGCCTTGCGCGTGTACTGTGCGGTGAGCAGAAAAGCAACAAAGGCAATGGCGAGCAAGACACTGCACCAGGCCAGCCAGCGGGCAGCTCGTGGTGTAGCAACGAGCAGCTCACCCCAGGCCCGCTCGCGCTGATGGGCGATGGCCTCCTTGCGATAGAGACCGGTGCGGATTTGGGGCGCGCGAGCAGAGTCCGCGCCACTGCCAGCGCGATCGCGTTGTGGTTCGCCCTCTCCCCCGGTGCCGGCCACTACATCACCGCGCCGATATACCAGGGCACAAATTCATCCGCGCCGTAGCCCCAGCGTTCGCTCTTGCTTGCCTGGCCCGACGCCGTGGCGAGAATCATCTCGAAAATTTCGCGGCCCTTGTCTGTGATCGCCACACCGCTGTCGACAATGTCGCCACAGTTGATGTCGATATCTTCTTGCTGTCGCGTCCACAGCGCGTTGTTGGTGGCGAGTTTGAGCGAAGGGGACGGCTTGCACCCATAGGCTGAGCCGCGACCGGTGGTGAAGCAAATGAGATTGGCGCCGCCAGCGACCTGGCCCGTCGCGCTAACCGGATCGTATCCTGGCGTGTCCATGTAAACGAAGCCGCGTTTGTCAACGGCCTGGGCGTATTCGTAGACATCGACCAGTGGTGTGGTGCCACCCTTGGCGACGGCGCCCAGCGATTTTTCGAGGATGGTGGTGAGTCCACCCGCCTTGTTGCCAGGGCTCGGGTTGTTGTTCATCTCGCCCTTGAGCCGCGCGGTGTATTCCTCCCACCACTTGATGCGGGCGACCAGTTTTTCGCCCACTTCGCGCGAGACAGCGCGACGCGTCAGCAGGTGTTCGGCACCGTAGATCTCGGGCGTTTCAGAAAGGATCGCCGTACCACCGTGCGCGACGAGCAGATCGACCGCCGCGCCCAGCGCCGGATTGGCGCTGATGCCGCTGTAGCCATCGCTGCCGCCACATTGCAGGCCGATGGTGATGTGCGAAGCGGGGACGGGTTCACGCTGCACCTTGTTGGCATCGATCAGCAGTTCGTTGACCAACTCGATACCCTTCGCCACTGCCTTGCCGGTGCCGCCGACGTCCTGCAGGTTGTAGCTGTGCAGCTTGGGGCCGTCGTCGAGCCCCTCTGCTGCCTTGAAGCTCGAAATCTGATTCGCCTCGCAGCCAAGGCCGATCACCAATGCCGAATGGAAGTTGGCGTGCCGGGCGTAACCCGCCAGCGTACGGCGCAACAGCGTCATGCCTTCACCATGCACATCCATGCCGCAGCCGACCGAATGCGTAATCGCCACGACGCCATCTACATTCGGAAATGCATTCAGTGGCGAATTCGGTCCGGGCCGGAAGTGATCGGCGATCAGCTTGCACACCGTGGCCGAGCAGTTCACCGTGGACAGCAAGCCGATGTAATTGCGTGTGGCCACGCGGCCATCGGCGCGCTTGATGCCCATGAAGGTTGCCTGCGGCGAAGCGGCCGCGACCGGGCGCACATCGACGCCAAAGGCGTAGTCGCGCTCGAAATCGCCCATCGCCAGATTGTTCACGTGCACATGCTCGCCCGCTGCGATTGGTTTGCTGGCAAAACCGATGATCTGGTTGTAGCGGCGCACCGGCGCACCCTGTGCGATGGCTTTGGTAGCCACCTTGTGTCCGGGTGGCACCATGCCGCGGACGGTGACACCCTCGCTACGCAGCTCGGTGCCGGAGATGAGTTGCACACGCGCAATGACGACGTCGTCGTTGGGGTGCAGGCGAATGGTGAGTTGGGCAGCAGACAGCATGATGGTTGGCAGGTCAGCGACGTCAAATAGACGTCTGACGTGAGACAAATACAGCCTCTAATGGTACGTCGTTCCTATAATGGTTTGAAGCACTTGTTTTGTCATTCTCGCGACATTGCGACGGACGGCGAATACCGGCGGCTGCGACGCGCTGACACCAACAGAATCTCGGGAGGAACATGGGCGATCGTTTGAAGGGGAAGGTGGCGCTGGTCACCGCCGCCGGACAAGGCATTGGGCGGGCGTCCGCCATCGCAATGGCAAAAGAAGGGGCGACCGTCTACGCCACCGATGTCAACCTCAAGCTGCTGGAATCACTGACCGGCCAGCCCGGCATCGTGACGCAAAAGCTCGATGTGCTGGACGACTTGCAGATCAAGTTCACCATTGAGGGCCTGCCGCCGCTCAATATCCTGTTCAACTGCGCCGGCTTCGTGCATCAGGGCACGATCATGGAGACGCACGACGAAGACTGGGATTTCTCGTTCAACCTCAATGTGCGCGCCCCGTTCAAGGTGATCCAGGCGGCGCTGCCGCGCATGGTGGCCAACGGCGGCGGCTCCATCATCAACATGGCAAGCGTCTGCGGCAGCATCAAGGGCCTGCCAAACCGCTTTGTCTATGGCACCACCAAGGCGGCAGTGATCGGCATGACCAAGAGCGTGGCGGCGGACTACGTGAAAGGCGGCATCCGCTGCAACGCTGTCTGCCCAGGCACCGTGGATACCCCCTCGCTGCACGACCGCATGGCAGCGCTCGGCGACATCGACGAGGCACGCAAGATGTTTGTGTCCCGGCAGCCGATGGGTCGTCTGGCGAAGGCGGAAGAGATCGCCCCGCTGGTCGTCTTCCTCGCGTCCGACGAATCGGCCTTCGCGACAGGCAATGCGTACATGATTGACGGCGGAATTACGATTTGACTGCGTCAAATCGAGGACGACGCGCCTGCGGCGCTAGGACGACGGTCTCGCTTCGCTTGACCTAGGACGAATGACGCAAAGGTTTGCGACGTTTTTTGTTTGAAATTGAATCACCTGATGGCAGCGGTTCACTTAGTTGTTTGTCCGGTTACAGGTCCCGTCCTAGACCCGCGCAGCGAGGTCGTCGTCCTAGGCCGCGAAGCTGGCCGTCGTCTTAGCGCCGCAAGGCGAGTCGTCCTTTTCGGAGAAAACCAATGAAACTTGTTCGATACGGAAAAGCAGGGCAGGAAAAGCCCGGCATCATCGACACTGACGGCAACGTCCGTTCCGTTGTCGACCTCATCAACGACTGGGATGGCGAGCACCTGACTGCCAAGGTGCTGGCCAAGATCGCGAAGATCAATCCGGCCAAGTTGCCGCTGGTGAAACCGAAGACGCGCCTTGGGCCGCCGATTGCGCGGCCAGCCAAGTTCGTCGCCATCGGCCTCAACTTCGCCGACCACGCCGCCGAGTCGAACCTGCCGATCCCTAAAGAGCCGGTGGTGTTCAATAAGTGGACGAGCTGCATTCAGGGCCCGAACGACGACGTGATGCTGCCCAAGGGTTCGGTCAAGACCGACTGGGAAGTCGAGCTTGGCGTGGTGATCGGCACCCGCGCCCGCAGTGTCAGCAAGAAGGACGCGCTCAATCACGTGGTCGGCTATTGCCTGGTGAATGACGTCTCCGAACGCGAATGGCAGATTGAGCGCGGCATGACCTGGGACAAGGGCAAGGGCTTCGACACCTTCGGTCCGATCGGCCCGTGGCTGGTCACCGCCGACGAGGTCGGCAACCCGCAAAAGCTCGGCATGTGGCTCGACGTCAATGGTGTGCGCCAGCAGACCGGCAACACCAAGACCATGATCTTCGATATCGCCACTATCGTGTCGTACTGCTCGACGCTGATGACGCTGGAGCCGGGTGACATCATCACCACTGGCACGCCACCGGGCGTCGGCATGGGCAAAAAGCCGAACCCGGTGTTCCTGAAGCCCGGCGACGTCATCACGCTTGGCATCGACAAGCTTGGCGAGGCGAAGCAGACCGTCGTCAAGTTCTCGCCACCCAAGGCTTAGCGCGGGCGGCGTACAACCGGTCAGGCGCTGGCAGTGTTCGTTGCGGCGAGCACTGCCGCGACCCATTCGGCAACGGCTGTCGAATCGCGGTGAATTTCACCCGCTGCGGTGACCATCTGCATGCGCCAGCTGTCACGCGCTTCGCGATCCTGGGCCATTTGTACCGCGAGCGCAGAATAGTGGGCCGCGTCCGCCGCCACGGTTGCGGTGAGCCCCGCGCGTGCAAGTGCGGCTGAGGCGAAACGGCTCCGCATTGCCGTCCCCGGCAGCGTCACGATCGGTGTACCCGCTGCCAGTGCGTCCCAGGTAGAGATACCGCCACCCACAGGGAACGGATCCAGCAGCACGTCGCAGGCGGCGATCAACTCGATGAATTCGGCGCGTGAGCGGCGACCAAAAAACTTCACCCGACCGCTCGCCGCGCCGAGCGACTGCGCAAAACGACGCTGGATGGCAGCTGTCTGGCCCGCGTTGGCGGCTTCGGGCAGCAACAGTGTGGCTTCTGGGCATTCGTCGAGCACCTGGCGCAGCGTCGCATCAAACTGCGGCATCAGCTTGAACAGGGACTGCGGACAGATCAGCAACGGCCCGCCACCACCAAATCCGAGGGCCGTGCGGTCACGCAGCCGTGCGGGCAAAGGCTCCGCCGGATAGTCGGGGAACGGCAGGCCGGGCAGACGAAGCAGAGATTCCGAATAGAAGCGTTCGTTGCCCACGGGCTCAAGCGCGGCGTAACTGACGTAGGTGTCAATCGCCGGCAGGCCACTGGTGCAGGGGTGCCCGAGCGTGTTCCACTGCACGCGTGCGAGCCGGGCGTGCGCGAGGTAGTAAGTGAGCGCCTCCATCCCGATCTCGGGATAGATCAGCAAGTCCAGCCCGGTGGCGGCGATGTGCTCACGGGCGACGGCGAGATCGAACGGCAGGCGGTGCAACGTGGCGCCTTGCGAGATTTTTTGCGCCAGTGAGTCATTGATCAGCGGCGGGATCTGGAACAGGTGCAGATCAATATCGGCTTTCGCGAGCGCCGCGATCACGGCGTGCAGGGCGCGGCCAACGCTGTGGTTGTAGAGAAACTGCGAACAGACGCCAACGCGCGGCCTGCCACTCCGCCTTGCCTGATCGAGATGCGGTGCGACGAAGGCGAGCGACGGTGCCGCCGCCCGTAACGTCTGCGCCAGCTCGCCCAGCAGTGCTCGGTCATCATCGCGACCGTGGTACGAAAGGTAGAACGGCGTGTCGCCGAAGTCGTTGAGCGGATCGTCGAGTCGGACGCCGCTCTCGCGCAATCGCTGCAAGTTGGTCACGAAGCTCGCGCGGGCTTCGTCGATCCGCGCTTCCGACTCGGGAATCACCGGCAACTGGGTGGCGCGGCGGAAACGCAAGCCACCGTGGTCGCGCACGGCTAGCGCAGCCGCGTAGACACCCTGCGCCGCAACCGGGTTGGCGCTCTCGTTTTCGAGCAGCGCGAGATTCATGGCCAACGTGGCGTTGCCCGGGTCGGCCTGCAGGCCGTTGCGATACGCGGCGCGCGCCGCATCGGCATTGCCTGCTGCTTCTTCCGCTTGCCCCAGGGCATTGCATAGCGGCGGCGAGGTCGGCAACCGTTTGACACTTGCGCGCGCCAACGTCAGCGCCTCGGCGCGCTCGCCCAGATCGGTGAGTACATCAACCAGGGTTGCACGCGCACCATCGTGGTCTGGCGCGCGCTTGATGCACTCGCGCAGCAGCGTCTGCGCGAGCGCCAGGTCACCGCGCTGGAACGCCGTCAGCGCGCGGTTGTAGCGGGCATCCACATGCGCGGGATCGATCTGCAAGGCGGCGGCGAACGACGCGTCGGCCGCTGCCAGCTCGCCGGCTCGCCGCAGCAACACGCCGAGGTTGTTCTGCGCGGCGGCGAATCCGGGTTTAAGGCGCAGCGCTGCCTGGTAGTCAGCAACGGCATCAGCGTCGCGGCCAAGCGCGGCAAGCACCAGCGCGCGATGGTAGTGGGCGTCGGCAACCGGCTGCGGCGAGATGGCGATCACGCGGTCGAGGCGCTCATGTGCAAGCTCGAGCTGCCCCGCCGTCCACGCGGCGACTCCGCCGTAATACAGCGCCGCCGGATGATCCGGCTCATCCGCCAGCACCTGCGCGTAGAGCGGCAAGGCATCGGCAGGGCAGCCTGCCTGATGCAACTGCACTGCCTGACGAAGGGTATCGTTCATCGTATGGCTGCTCTGCCAAAGCGACCGTTCGGTACAGTATCTTTCTGCTGAAATGACGACCAAATGCGGGCTGAGGCGTTATTCTTGCGGAAGTCGACTTTTGCAAAAAATCGCCGCAAGCCCCGATCAAATGGTAATTTCATTCAAAAGCCGTTAGCCTGAGCAATTGCATCAACGCAACAAAATCAGCGTGGCCAGCCCGAGAAAAATGAAGAAGCCGCCGGTATCAGTCACTGCCGTCAGCAGCACGCTGGAGCCCGCCGCCGGATCCTGGCCGCGACGGTAACGCCACATCGGAATCACCACGCCCATCACCGCCGCCAGCAGCAGGTTGAGCGTCATCGCCAGCGTCAGCACGAAGCCGAGCAGCAGGTTCTGCTCCATCAGGCCGATGACGAGACCAATCGCGCCGCCAAAGATCAAGCCATTGATGCCAGCCACGGCCATTTCCTTGTTGACCAGGCGGCGGAAGTGTTCGGTACCCACCTGTCCGAGCGCGATGGCACGCGCGATCATGGTCAGCGTCTGGTTGCCGGAATTGCCACCGATGCCGGCGACGATGGTCTGCAGCACCGCCAGCACCGCCAGCTTGGCGATCGAGCCCTGGAACAGATCGGTCGCCCGCGAAGCGACAAACGCCGTCAGCAGATTCAGCGCCAGCCACTGCCAGCGGTTCTGCACGCTTTTCCAGACGCTGGCGAAAATGTCCTCTTCCTCGCGCAAGCCAGCCTGGGCACGCAAGTCTTCCTCGGCGCTTTCGCGCACGAAGTCGAGCACTTCGGCGACGGTGACGCGGCCCACCAGCACGCCGTGTGCGTCCACCACTGGCGCCGAGACAAGGTCATAGCGCTCGAACGCTGCTGCGGCGGAATCGGCATGATCGGTCGGCTCGAAGCGGATCTTCGGCTCGGTCATCACCTCGCTGACCAGCCGGTCTTCGTCGGTAACGAGAATCACGTTGGTGGGCAGCACGCCGAGCAGCTTGTCCTCGCGATCGACAACGAACACCTGATCGGTGTTGGCGGGCAGTTCGTCAAAGCGGCGCAGGTAGCGCATCACCACTTCCAGGGTGACGTCCGGCCGCACGTCGACCATCTCGAAATCCATCAGCGCGCCGACCATGTCCTCCTCGTAGGACATCGCCTGCCTTAGTTGCTCGCGCTCCTCCGGGTCGAGCGACTTCTTGACTGCTTCCACCACCTCACGTGGCAGATCGGGCGCCAGCTCGGCCAGCTCGTCGGTGTCGAGTGTGGCCGCTGCAGCGACCAGCTCGGGCGCGTCCATGCTGGCGATGAGGCTCTCGCGCACGGCGTCCGAGGTTTCGACCAGGATGTCGCCTTCACGCTCCGCCTTGACCAGATCCCAGACGAACAGGCGCTCATCAAGCGGCAGTGCCTCAAGGATGTGGGCGACGTCGGCGGGATGCAGGCCGTCCAGCGTCGACCGCAAATTGGCGAGCACGCCCTGCACGATCGGGTTCTGCGACGGGTTGTCGAGGGTATCGGCCAGGCTCTCGGCAAAACCGGACAGCAGCCGATACTGCCGGACCAGCAGGACAACGTCGGCTAGGGCTTCAGAGAGCGCATCATCCACGCTCGCGCTGCTTGCAACAGGCGACTCTTTTTCGAGAGCTTCAGGCATGGAGGGGGAACGTCCAAGGGGATGAGTGGCGCGATGCGATGGACAGGATTGTAGGGGCAAACATGACGGATATCCGTCAGTCCGGCAACTCGACTTGCGGCATCCGTGCGAGGATGATGCCGGTCTTTTTGCGCAGGCCCGGCGCGCCAAGGTTGCGCTCGTAGAAGCGCGGATTCGGGGCCATCGCAGCGAGCCTGGCAGCCTGCTCGGCCGACAGCTGCGCGGCGGAGACGCCGTAATAGCGCCGCGCGGCGGCCTCGGCGCCGAAGACACCATTGCCCCATTCGATCACGTTGAGGTAAAGCTCCAGGATGCGCTCCTTGTCGAGCATGTTTTCCAGCATCAGCGTGATGATCGCTTCCTGCCCCTTGCGCAGATAACTTTTCTCCGGCGACAGGAACAGATTTTTGGCTAGCTGCTGGGTAATGGTGGAGCCGCCGGCAACGGTACGGCCCTTGCTGCGGTTCTTCTCCAGCGCAAGCTGGATGCCGTCCCAATCGAAGCCCTCATGCTCCACAAACTTCGAGTCTTCGGCGGCGATCAGCGCGCGCTTCAGATTGCGGGAAATCTTTTCGTACGGGACCCACTGGTAACGCAACGTCGCGTCGGGCTTTTTGTCATGCAGTTCGCCCATGCGATAGGCCATGAACGCCGTCTCGCGCGGCGCGTGATCGGCATACCACCAGACCAGCAGTGCGAACCAGCCTTGCACGGCGATGAACAGCAGCGCCATGCCGATGCAGGCCGCTGCGATCATGCGGATCAGGGTTCGCAATGCCGCCATGATCCCGACAGCGCCGGCTACGAGGGCAAAAGCTCGGCGCGCAATTGCGCCATGACGGGCGCCGCAGGCGGTAACACGCCGCGCCACTGGACGTAGCTTTCTGCGGCCTGTTCAACCAGCATGCCCAGCCCGTCGCAGGTACGCGCCGCGCCGCGCTGCCCGGCCCACCGCAAAAACACGGTCGGCGCCTTGCCGTACATCATGTCATAGGCCAGCGCATCGGATGCAAAGATGGCAGCGTCTTGCGGCAGCGGCAACGCACCGCTAAGGCTTGCCGAGGTGGCGTTAATCACCACATCGAAGCGCTGTCCAGTCGCAACCAGCTGTTCGGCGGTCAATGCTGTCACGGGGTACTGCGCTGCATAGTGCCCCACCAGCTCCACTGCGGTAGCGTGGGTGCGGTTCACCACCACCAGCGCCTCGGGCTCGCGCAGCAATAGCGGCCCGATCACACCGCGCACGGCACCGCCGGCGCCGAGCAGCAACACGCGCTTGCCCCGCAACGCAACGCCCTGATTGGTCTCGATGTCGCGCACCAAGCCTGCGCCATCAGTGTTGTCGCAATACCAGTGATCGCCGCGCCACATCAGGAAGTTGGCGGCACCTGCCTGCTGCGCGCGCAACGATGCCTCGCGCGCCACCGCGAAGGCATCAAGCTTGAACGGCACCGTGACATTGGCGCCAACGCCACCTTCATTGCGAAAGCGTTCCAGGTCGGCAGCAAATTCTCCCAGTGGACACAGCCGCGCCACGTAATCGATTTGTTGCCCGACACTGGCCGCAAACATGGCGTGGATGCGTGGACTCTTGCTGTGGGCAATCGGATTGCCAAACACCGCATAACGGCCGCTGGCGGGCAACGTAGTGGTCATGGGGCCTTCGGGAGCGAGCCTGCCGAGCTTTCCAGTTCGCCAGCGCGAGTAAAGCTCCAGGTTCGGGTGATGTAGAGAATGTCGGTGTCGCTGCGGATGTCTGGCGGGAACGGTGCGTAAGGCGCAGCCAGTTCGACGATTTTCAGCGCTGCAGCGTCAAGAATCTTCTTTCCTGAGCCACGATCAATCTCGATGGTTTCGATGCGGCCGTCCGCCTTGATGCCAACGGTCAATACCAGCGAACCGTAGAGCTTCTGCGTGCGTGCCACCTCGGGGTAGTTGGCGTTGCCGACGCGCTCCACCTTCTGCCGCCAGTCTTCGACGTAGCGGGCAAAGCGGTACTCGGTTGCGCGGGCACCGATGTGCTTTTTCTTGGGTCGCTGCTGGTAGCTGTCGAATTCACGGGCGATCTGGGCTTCCAGACGCTGCAATTCGAGCGCCTTGGCAGACAACTCACGGTAAGCATTGGCGGCATCGACCTTGTTCGATTCCTTGGCTTCGCGATCGGTATTGGTCTGGCTTCTGGATTTGAGCTGCTGCAACAGCTCGCGCGTCTGCCGTTCAAGCGCCTCCACCTGTTCGCGCGCGGCAGCGAGCTGGGTCTGCTGCGCATCCATTGCAGCCCGTGGCAGGGGTGAACTCAGTCTGCGCCTGGCATCGGTATTGCCACCGCCGTCAAGATTGGCTTGCGCCAGAAAATCGGATTGCGACGGCTTCGAGGTGGTTTTGGCGTTGACCAGCGACACCTCCAGCGGCGGAGATATCGCCGGCGCCTTGAACAGCTTCGGCAATTCAAAATGCATCGACAGCACAATCAGATGCACGCCGAGCGATGCCGCCAGCGTCCAGCGCAGCAACGGACTCATTCCCGGCGCCACCGAAACCGGCACCGGCGCGTTGATGACCTTGGCAGCGCGCTTCACAAAACCATTTTAGGCGGTAGTGTCCGTAGCGCTGGCGACCGATTCAACGTAGCGAACGTGCAGCGCGGGTTCGAACAGGTCCACCTCGGCAACCGCAAGCACCACCTGCGTGCCAGCCACCTGACTGGGCATGTCGTGGATGCGCTGGACAATCGGCAGGCGATCAAAACGCACCAGATTTTCGCGGATGACGCGGGCCGTGAGCTTTTCAATGCCCTCCTGCTGGATGAAGCGCAGGCACCAGTAAAACTCCATCTGCTGCTGAAACTCTGCGTACCCGGCATAGGTGGCATCAAAGTCCGCCACCGCAGCCAGCAACTCTGCGCTGCCGCGCTGGTAGGGCGCAGATTCACCGGCAATCAACGCCAGCAGCTGCCGCTGGTTGATGAGGTCCGAATAGCGCCGCAGCGGCGACGTCGCCCACAGATAGTGCGGCACGTTGAGCCCCTCGTGGGCACCGGCTGCAGTAGACATCTTGGTCTTGCCAGCCGCCTGAACACGGAACATGCCCGCCCAGTGCTTGTCCGCCAGCATGCCCGCCCAGGTCACGTTGGCAAAAATCATCAGCTCCGACACCAGCGTATCGACCGGCGAACCGCGTTGCCGCACCGAAATCTCGATCCGGCAATCCGCAGCGTCGGGATCGCTCTGTACGGCGAAGTTGTAGTCGACGCGATTGACCGTCTGTTCGCCCCGGGCGGTAGCCAGTTTTTGTGCAAGCTGATGCAGCACTCGCAGCTCAGCTGCATGTTTCGATGCCAAGTCATGATCGTTAGCCGCGTCCAGCCACTGCAGTGTGTCAAGCGCGGCAATACGCAAATTGTCTGCAATGCGCACGCGCTCAAGGCGGGTTTCGGTAGCCGTAACGTTGAGGCCGGCATCCAGCGTTGCGTATAACGACAGCGCGGCAGGCGTCTTGCCCTGGTCAAGAGAAAACGCAGCCACCACGTCATCGGGCAGCATGGTGATCTTGTTGCCCGGCATATATACGGTGGACAACCGGTCGCGGGCAACGCGGTCCAGTGCACTGCCTATGGCAAGAGCAGCAGCGGGCGCCGCAATGTGGATACCGAGACGGTAGCTGCCATCACCCAACGCACTCAGCGAGAACGCATCGTCGATCTCGGTGGTGCTGTCGTCATCAATGCTGAACGCTGCCACGTCGGCAACCGGCAGATCCGGCTGTGCCGGGGCGGCCAGATCTGCCGGAAAGGCACTGCCCTTGGGAAATGTCGCCCGCAGGAAGCGGTCGTAATGCAACGCGTGCGTGGATGGGATCGCCTTTGCACGCGCCAGCAAATGCACCGGCGACATGCGGGCACGATCCGCCGCCGCCACCAGTGCCTTGTAGGCCAGCGACTGCTTGTCGGGCGCATGCAGCAACTGTGACCATTGACCGGCAATCTCCGGCGGCGCGTTACCAGCTGCCAACGCGATGACCCACGCCTCCATTTGTTCGGCCTCGCGGGCCTTGCGCTCAATGCTGGCCAGCGCCGCTTTCAGTGCATCCTCCGGTGCGCGCTTGTAGCGCCCCTTGCCGCGCTTGTAGAAATACATCGGCGCCTGCTGCAAGGCCAGCAGTGTGGCCGTCTGCTGGGTCTCGGTAGCTCCGGCACCGAAGTACTCTTTGGCCAGTTCGCCAAATGCAAATTCGTCGGCGCTTTCTGCACTCTGCCATAGCAGCATCATGTCAATGTCCGTCAGCTGGCTCTGGGCATCGCCCAGCAACTGCGCAGCACTCGGGGCTGCAAAGCGCAGCAGCGCATTGGACGATTTCACCTTGATGCGACGCCCACCGGGCAATTCGATCTGCGCGGCAGCGTCGGATTCGGACAGGATGGCGCCGGCCTTGATCTGGCCGTCGTCTTCAAATACAAGATTCATCAGGGTCTACTGCCTGTTCGTGATGCCGTGCGGAACGTGCCCGGCGGTGACCACCCGGCTGGCCGATTCCACATGGCGCCGCTGGTCGTCGAAAAAGATGTCGGCGCCGAAGGCGCGCAGGAATTCGGCCTTGTCGAGCCCGCCCAGAAAGAGCGCTTCGTCGATACGAATGCCCCAGTCACGCAGCGTGCGGATCACGCGCTCGTGTGCTGGCGCCGAACGCGCTGTTACCAGCGCCGTGCGGATCGGCTGGCGATCGCGCGGGAATCCGGTCTGGATGCGATGGAGCGCCGCCAGGAAGTTCTTGAACGGCCCACCGCCCAGCGGCGTCCCGGCGGCCTGTTGTTCGGATTGGCTGAACGCGTCAAGTCCGGCTGACTGATAGACGCGTTCAGCCTCGTCAGAGAACAATACCGCGTCACCGTCAAAGGCGATGCGCAGTTCATCATGGGCGGAACTGTCGGCGGTGCGTTCGCCCACCTGCGGCACGATGGTTGCCGCTGCGTGCCCCGATTCGAGCGCATGCCGGACGTCCTCCGGATCAGCCGACAGAAACAGGTGGGAACCGAGCGCAGGCACATAGCGCGACGTGTCAGTACCGCCGGTAAACACCGCACGTGTGATGCCGAGCCGGTAGTGTGTGATGGCGTTGAATACGCGCAGGCCGGTATCAGCGCTATTGCGCGACAGCAGCACCACCTCTACATGCTCTCCGCCACCCTCGTTGAGGCGTAACAGCTTGCGTGTCAGCTCAAAAGCCACACCGGGTTGCAGCAAGTCGTTCTCATGCGCCACCTGATGGCGCTGGTAGGCTTCAACGCCGTCGCGCTCATACACAGCGTGGCTCTCCGACAGATCAAACAGCGCCCGCGATGAAATCGCGACAATCAGGCGGTGATCAATGGCGGCCGGCATGGTTGTCGCGCTACAGCGGCTTTTGTGCGGAAACGATAAATCCGGGGATGGCAACGCCGTTTTCGGTGCGCAGATCAACGTCCTCGAATTCACACGCCACAAACCCAAGCTGGTCAAGCAGCGTGCGCACGTGGCTGGCCTTGTGCGAGTAACGAAGGCTCTTCTCCAGCACCAGATCCGGTCCGTCTTCCGCAGCACGTTCGCACGAGAAGAAAATCCAGCCACCACGCTTGAGCACCTTGAACGCGTCGCGCAAAGGTGTTTCGACGGCGCCGACGTAGATGAACACATCGCCGGCGACAACCACGTCAAACTCGTTGGCGTCGGTCGCGTCCAGCGCATCCAGCAGGTTGACATGGTGGAAGCGTGTGTAAGCCCCGTGCTTCTTCGCTTCCTCGATCATCGGCAGCGACAAATCGACCCCGACAAAGTGTCCGTCGATACGCCCGACTGAGGCACCCACCAGGCCGGTGCCGCAGCCCAGGTCGAGGATGCTCAGCTTGCGGTCGGGATAGCGGTCCGTGATGAGCTTGGCAATGCGCTGCGGCACCCGATACTTGAGCGCACCGACCAGATGCTTGTCGAACCGGGGAGCGTACTGGTCAAACACGCCGCGCGTCATCGCTTCGGGTTGCCGCTCTGGCGTCTCGCCACTGAACGCGGCGCGCAGATAGAGAAACTCGGGGTCATCGGGCTGCAGGCGCAAGGCCTCGGCTATCTGGCGTTGTGCAGTATCGCGGTCGCCCTGTTCATGAGCCACCATGGCCAGACCGTAGTGCGCGTAGACATCGTCGGCGTTGTCGGCAATGGCATCACTGAACCACTGCCGGGCCTCCGCCAGTTTCTGCTGAAAGCGCATGGCGCTGGCGATCATGGTCTTGATACCGGGCACCTTGGGGTCGCGTTCGTAGGCGATGCGTAGATGCGCCTCGGCGGCCGCGTAGTCACCAAGTGCATTGGCGAGATTGACTGCCAGCTCGCGAAACTTCATGTTGTCTGGCGCCAGTACCAATGCCTTTTCCGCGCTCAAGCGGGCACCAGCGACGTCACCTTCTGCCCTGAGCGACTCGGCCAGACAATAATGCGGCATCGCCAGCATCGGCGCCAGATCAACGGCGCGTCGCGCTGACGCCAGCGCGCTCTTGGCGTTACCCGCGCGCAGCGCCAACAGCCAACCTGCCACGTAGATGCGGGCGTCGCTGGCATCTTCCTTCTGCAGCTCATTGAGCGCTGCAGCTGCCTCGGTCAACCGGCCATCCTGGATGTCACGATCAATCGCCTGAAAGCGCTTTACCTTGGCCTGATCCTTTTCACGCTCGACATCGGCCTTGGTCTTGAGCGCTGGCAGGGAATACGGAGAACTGGACATATGAGGATTGGCTAAGCGAGAGCGTGCAGGGAAAGTTGAAGTTGTTTGAGCAACTTGTCATGGATGCCACCAAAGCCTCCATTGCTCATCACGAGAATATGGTCACCAGGGCGTGCGTCACAAGCCACGGCACGTACCAGCTCATCGAGATTCCGGTAGTCGGCAGCGCGCGCACCCAACGGTCGCATTGCTTCTGCAACGTCCCAGTTGACGCCGCCGGAGAAGGAGTAAGCGCGCGCAGCGTCGTCGAAACAGGATGACAGACGGGCCCGCATCGCTCCCAGTTTCATCGTGTTGGAGCGGGGTTCGAACACGGCGAGGATGCGCTCGTCCGGTCTGGCTGCCCGCTTGAGCGCTGTGATCGTGGCAGCGATTGCCGTCGGATGGTGAGCAAAGTCGTCGTAGACCTTGACACCGCCGACTTCGCCGCGCAGCTCCATGCGCCGCTTGACGCCTTTGAAGCTGGTCAACGCCGCCACCGATTGTGCGGGTGAAATGCCGACATGGCGCGCCGCCGCGATAGCGGCCAGTGCGTTGAGACGATTGTGCTGCCCCGGCATTGCAAGCTCCAGCACGCCAAAGCGTTCGCCACCGAAGTCCACCCGACCGTCGGTCGTCAGATGCCAGCCCTGCTCCACGCCAAAGGCCTCGCGCCCGCTCCAGCAGCCCATCGCCAGCGCTTCGGCGATCTCCGGGTCAGTGCCGTTGAAGATGACGCGCCCGATGGCGGGGACGATGCGAACCACGTGGTGGAACTGGCGACGGATTGCAGCGACGTCCGGAAAGATGTCGGCATGATCGTATTCGAGATTGTTGAGTACCAGGGTGCGCGGCTTGTAGTGCACAAACTTGCTGCGCTTGTCGAAGAAGGCGGTGTCGTATTCGTCGGCCTCGATCACGAAGGGATGATCGTCGGCGACTTTGCCGAGCCGCGCCGAAACGCCGAAGTCCTGCGCCACACCACCGATCAGAAAGCCCGGATCGCGCCCCGCGTGGGTCAATATCCATGCCAGCATCGACGTGGTGGTCGTCTTGCCGTGCGTGCCGGCGACTGCCAGCACGTGGCGATGCCGAAGGACGTGGTCGGCCAGCCATTGCGGTCCGGACACATAGTCCAGATTGGCGTCGAGAATTGCCTCAATCAGGGGGTTGCCGCGGGTGATGACATTGCCAATGACGAAACAGTCGGGCTGGAGCTTCAGCTGGTCCGGCGAATAGCCCTCAATCAGCTCGATGCCGAGCGACTTGAGCTGGTCCGACATCGGTGGATAAACGTTGGCATCGCAGCCGGTGACCTTGTGGCCTGCCTCGCGCGCAAGCGCCGCAAGGCCACCCATGAAGGTGCCGCAAATGCCGAGAATGTGGATGTGCATGAAACGCGATAGGGAACGACCTGGCTCAACACGCCTTGCCGTAGAACTCTGGGTAACCGGTAATTATCCCAGCCTTGACCGACCGCAGTAACCGGCGGTCGCTGGCGGGAGACAATTGATGCCCATCGCCGCAGTATGCCCCGTCCAACATGACATCGTTGCGCCAGCTATGCCTTGCCGCTCTCGTTGCATCCGATCCGGATGACAAGCTGGCAATGGTTTCCTCGTTAGCGAGTGCCAACACCATGCCGGAACCGGCGGAAAGACTGGCCGAGCCAGCCAGCCTGCCCGGTCGCCCGCCCCGTCCGCATATGGTCGCCCCCAAGGACGTACCGCAGCGCTCCCTGGGCAATGTCGAGGGCCGCGCGGCACTGCTGCACGCGTTGGCCCACATCGAGTTCAATGCGATCAATCTGGCACTTGATGCTGTCTGGCGCTTTGATGGCATGCCCGAGCAGTTTTACCGCGACTGGCTCAAGGTAGCGATTGAGGAGGCCTATCACTTCCGCCTGCTGCGCGAGCGGCTGTCGACCCTTGGCTATGCCTACGGCGACTTTCCGGCGCACAACGGTCTGTGGGAGATGGCGGAAAAGACCAAAGGCGATGTGCTCGCCCGACTGGCGCTGGTGCCGCGCACGCTCGAGGCACGCGGGCTCGACGCGTCACCGCCGATCCGCGCCAAACTGGCGGGGGCAGGCGACATGGACAGCGCTGCCATTCTTGACATCATCCTGCGCGACGAAATCGGCCATGTTGCCATCGGTAATCACTGGTACCGATACGTCTGCGACCAGCGCGGCGTTGACCCGGTGATCACCTACGCACAACTGGCAGAGCATCATCGCGCGCCCCGACTGCGTGGCCCATTCAATCTGGAAGCACGGCGTGCAGCGGGTTTCGAGCAGGCGGAACTGGACGCGCTATAGGCGCACACTCGTGCCCAGGGGCATTTGCACCACGGTCACAACGGGCAGGCGCGCCCAGCAGCGACTGGTCCCCCGATGAATCACTCAATCGTCACCTTTGCCTCACGGACAAGGTGCGCGAACTTCTCGGTGTCGTCACGGATCTGCTTCGCCATCTGTTCCGGTGTGTTGCCGACGGGCTCGGCGCCGATGTCTGCCATGCGTTTGCCGAAGTCGGGAGACTGAATGATCTTCATCGATTCGCTCGACAGCCGGGCGACGATCTCCCTGGGCGTGCCGGCAGGCGCGAGCAGGCCGAACCAGGTGCCGATGTCGAAACCCTTCAGGCCCGATTCGGCCAGTGTTGGTACATCTGGCAGCGCACTTGACCGTTTGGCAGTAGTGACCGCCAGCGCACGCAGTTTGCCAGCCTTGATGTGTGCCAGCACCGGCGTGACGGTGTCAAACGACATCGCGACCTGACCGCCGAGCAGATCGGTCGTCAGCGGGCCGCTGCCCTTGTAAGGCACATGCACCAGGCCCACGCCGGAGAGGTTTTCGAACTGGGTGCCGATCAGATGTTGCGCGGTGCCATTGCCGTTGGAGCCGTAAGTCAATTTGTCCTTGGCGGCCTTGCCCTGGGCAATGAGTTCGGCGACTGACTTTGCCGGGTTCGCAGCGCTGACGGTCAATACATTCGGCACCAGGGCGATGGTGGTGATCGGCACGAAGCTCTTCTGGAAGTCGTACGGCAACTTTTTGTAGACGCTGGTAGCGATAGCGTGATGCACCGCGCCAACGAGCAGCGTATGACCGTCCGGCTTCGCTTTCGCCACGAAGTCGGCGCCGATGGTGGCGCCGGCCCCCGGTTTGCTCTCGACAATCACCGGTTGCCCAAGCGCTCTGGCGAGCGGCTCGGCGAGCGAGCGCGCCAGCACGTCCGTGGTGCCACCTGCCGGGAACGGCACGATCAGCGTGATGGGTTTGTTCGGCCAGGATTGCGCGTGAACGCCCGTCGGCAGGCTGGCGGCGAGCGCAACGCCGACTGCAACGGCAAAACGGAGTGGTCGTGAGGTGAAGTTCATGTTGGGTTCCTCCTTGTTTATCGTCGTAGTTCAGGAGCAGCGTGGTCGCGACGACCGCGTGTGGGCATCGCTGTCGCAGCCGGGGCCGCTCCTGCGGTACGCGCGCTAGGCGCCCCGCAGTTCGCGGCACACGGCGTCGGTCACCTGCGCCGTCGTAGCAGTGCCGCCGAGATCACGGGTGTGCAGTGCAGGGGTCGCCGTGATCTTTTCGATGCCTCGCATCAGGCGTTGCGCGGCGGCGTTTTCGCCGAGATGTTCGAGCAGCATCACGCAGCTCCAGAAGGTACCCACCGGATTGGCGAGGCCTTTGCCCATGATGTCGAAGGCAGAGCCGTGGATCGGCTCGAACATCGACGGGTAGCGACGTTCCGGGTCGATATTGCCGGTGGGTGCGATGCCCAGACTGCCGGCGAGCGCGGCGGCGAGATCGCTCAGGATGTCGGCGTGCAGATTGGTGGCGACCAGGGTGTCGAGGCTCGCGGGGCGGTTCACCATGCGGGCGGTGGCGGCGTCGACCAGTTCCTTGTCCCACTTCACATCGGGAAATTCGCCAGCGACCTGGGCTGCGATTTCGTCCCACATGACCATCGCGTGGCGCTGCGCGTTGCTCTTGGTGACCACGGTGAGCAGCTTGCGCG
>ERZ795062.961-NODE-961-length-21659-cov-12.704314_pt1 | contig 21659 bp, 16 predicted proteins | sample MGYA00375146_ERZ795062 | MGnify/ENA primary metagenome ERZ795062 (study PRJEB30191, sample SAMN05720281) | activated sludge metagenome | isolation source: Anaerobic digester | place: USA | collected 2015-07-16 ... | reverse complement strand
GCGCGGGCATAGCGCGGGCCGCTCTCGATCTTCTCGCCCGGCATGTCGGAAGAGATGATGTTGACGTTGAGCCGCCCGCCGGTGCCCGCCGCGTTGGGGCCAAGGATCCGGTCGAGCGTGGCGATGCGGCGCGCCAGCTGCGGCGGCCAGTCCTCGCCCATGCGGGTCGCCCACAGCAGCTTGATCCGCTTCACCTGCGTGGCAACCGCAGCGGCAAAAGCGGTGGTATCAAGGCCCAGCTGATAACCCGATGGCAGCAGGATATTGTCGAACCCGCCCTCTTCCGCGCGCAGCACGATGTTGCGGCAATGCTCCCAGCTGGACTGGAGATAGGGATCGGGCACGCCCAGGAATTCGTAGTCGTCGTCGCACAGGGCCGAAAACCAGGCCACTTCGCACTGCTGCTCGCTCATATCCCTCTCCTCATGCTCCCGGTTTCGTCATGCCCGCCGCTCAGGGCAGGCGCTCTCCGCGCGCCGCGACGAGCACGGCGTACCAGTCGGTCCGGGTCCAGCGGACGGACAGCGCCGCCGCGCCCTCGGCGATGCGCTCGGCCTGCTGCGATCCGATGATCGGCACGATCCCGGCGGGATGCGCCATCAGCCAGGAATAGGCCGCAACGCTGCGCGACACGCCTGCCTCAGCGGCCACCCGGTCCAGTTCCGCCGCGACGGCGCGGTCACGCTCGCTTTCCGGATTGGCGAGGCGTCCGCCGCCCAGCGGCGACCAGGCGAGCGGGGTCAGGCCCAGCATCATCGCCTGGTCCAGTTCCCCGTTTTCAAAGCAGGTGATGCGCAGCGGGCTGATTTCCGGCTGGGTCGCGACCAGCTTGTGACCCAGAAAGTGGTTCAGTGCCGCGATCTGGTGAATCGTGAAGTTCGACACGCCGATGACGCGGATCTTGCCCGCCACCACCGCATCGTCCAGCACCCGCGCCACTTCCTGCGGATGGGCAAGGATGTCCGGGCGGTGGATCTGGTACAGGTCGATGCAATCGGTCCGCAGCCGCCGCAGCGAGGCATCGAGTGCGGCGCTCAGGTAACCGGCGCTCTGGTCATAGGGCAGCGGCGGCATGATCCCGCCCTTGCTGGCCAAGATCATGCGGCTGCGCAGCGCGGGCTCTGCGCCCAGCACTTCGCCCAGCAGCGCCTCGGCATCGCCGAACCCGCCCGCGCCGTCGAAGCCATAGATGTCCGCCGTGTCGAGCAGGGTGATCCCGGCATCGAGCGCGGCGTGGACCAGCCGCGCGGCTTCGGCGGCGCTGCGTCCGCCTTCGGCCAGGCGCCACATCCCCCAGGCGATGGAGGACACTTCGATTCCCGATGCTCCGAGGGTGCGGGTGGCAGGCGGGGCGGGCAAAAGGGTCATGGGCTCTTCCTGATTGGTGGCGCGACCGAGGCGCGCTCCACAAGGGTATGGGGCAGGCGGCGATGGGTGATGTCGCCCCCGGTGATGAGGATTTCCGTGGCGCTGCGGGCCAGCTGCGCCATCGGCTGGTGGATCGTGGTGAGCGGCGGCCAGACGGTGCGGGCCAGCGTGGTATCGTCAAAGCCCGCCACCGACAGCTCGCGCGGCACCTCGATCCCCCGGTCATGGGCGACCGCGAGGACGCCCGCCGCCATGTCGTCGTTGGAAGCGAAGATCGCGGTCGGCCGGTCGGCCAGGTCAAGCAGCGCCCGCCCTCCCCGCACGCCGCTGTCGAAATCGAACTCGCCATCGCGAACCAGTTCGGGTTCGAAGGCGATCCCCGCCCGATCGAGCGCGCGGCGATAGCCGAACAGGCGGTCGTCCGATGCGGCGTGGTTGGGATGCCCCTTGATGAAGCCGATCCGGCGGTGGCCGGCGTTGATCAGGTGGGTGGTCATGTCGTCCGCCGCCTGGGCATCGTCCATGAATACCGAACTGGTCATCGCGTGGTTGGTGCCGGGCGAAATCCGCACGAAGGGAATGTCGAGCGCGTCAAGCGCGGCCATCACCGGCTGGCAGTCCGTGACGGGCGAGGACAGGATGATCCCGTCGACATGGGTTTCGGTGACGAGTCCGCGCACCTGTTCGCCCACTTGCGGATCGGCCACGTCGACCGGCTGGGCCAGCAGGCGGATGCCGTTTTCCTTGCAGCATTCCCAGCACCCGGTCTGTATCTGGAACATGTAGTAGGGGCTGTGATTGTCATAGATCAGCGCGATCTGGTTGCTTTTCGCGCCCGACAGGATCCGCGCGGCGATGCTGGGACGGAAATCGAGCGCGCGCATCGCCTCTTCCACCCGCTGCCGCGTATCGGCGCTGACATAGGGATGGCCGTTGAGCACGCGGCTGACGGTCTTCACCGCCACCCCGGCCCGGGCCGCCACATCGCGGATGTTGGCGCGTTCGCTCATTCTACCACTACCCCCGCAAGGCCCTGGAACAGCGGCGCAAAGGCGCTGCCGGGGCGCTGGAACACCGGCGGGCGGCCGATCGGGGCGGGAATGTCGTGCGTCCCGGGGGGCAGCAGTTCGCCCGTCCAGACATTGCGCCAGGGCTGGCTCCCCGGAAGGATCACCCGGCGCGCGACGGCCCCCTCCTCGATCACCGGCGCCACCAGCAGGTCACTGCCGTAGAGGTATTGATCCTGCACCGCAAACAGCGCCGGATCATCCGGGTAATGCAGGAACAGCGGGCGCTGCGCGGGCAGGCCCAGTTCCTGCGCCTCGTCGCACAGGTGGCGGACATAGGGCGCAAGGTGGGCGTGGACCCGGCTCCAGCGGGCGAAGCAGTTCAGCAGTTCCTCGCTGCTGTCGTATTGCAGGTTGTCGTCCGGGCGGTTGCCCTCGTGGCTGCGCAACACGGGCGCGAAGGCGGCCAGTTCGCACCAGCGCTGCATCAGTTCCACGGTGCGGACATTGCCGTGGAGCGAGGTATAGCCGCCGCAGTCCGAATGGCTGTAGGCATTGCCGACCAGCCCCGCCGAAAGTGCGGCGGTGATCACCGTGCCGATCCCGTCGTGCCGGGTGAAGTCGACCGACTGGTCCCCCGCCCACAGCAGCGGGCAATGCGCCTGCACCCCGGAAAAGCCCGCGCGCATGAAGAATACCGCGTCCCCGGTCTTGCCCCGGCTGGCGACGGCGCGGGCGTTGACTTCGGCCCACAGCACCGGCCAGCGGTTGTGCGCTTCCATCGGGTCGGAGCCATCGGCCAGCCGCACGTCGGTCGGCAGGTATTCGCCAAAGTCCGCCATCCAGCCGGAAATGCCGATGTCCAGCATCTCGCGCCCCAGCACCTTTTCGGCAAACCAGGCGCGGGTTTCCTCGCGCGTGAAATCGAGTACGCCGCAGTCGAATTCGCCGAAGTCGACCAGGTAGACTGCGTCGCTGTCCTGGCGCAGGCAGAAATGCCCGCCGGCCTGCGCCTCTTCGTAGAGGATGCCGTCGACCGCGAGGTAGGGGTTGGCATAGGCAAGGAAGCGGATGCCACGCGCTTCCAGTGCCGCGATCCGCTCCGGCAGGTCGGGATAGCGCTGGCGGTCGCGCCGCCAGTCCCAGAACAGGCGGCGGCCAAAGCTGGTCTCGCGGATGCCCGCCCAGTCCTCGCACCACAGGCCCGATACAGCAGCGCCCGCCTTGATGAACCGCTCCAGCCGCTCGAAACTGCGCGCGCCGTCCTTCAGGCCGACGATCGCCCCGCCAATCGCCCAGTCCGGCAGCGGCGGCTGGCGGCCAAAGCGGGCGGAAAGCTGGCCGACCAGGTCCTGCGGATCATCGGCGGCGAACAGTTCGAACTCGGCGGCGCTGCTCCACACCTCGACGCGGTGGAACGCCGGATCGGTGCAATCGATCACGCTGTAGGCCTCGGCCCGGCAATGCACCGCCAGCCAGCGCGAGGTCAGGAAGGTCGGCTGCGGATAATTGGTGTTCCAGTAATCGCCGCCCGCCATGCCCGCCTCGTCCATCAGCCGGGTCAGCTCGGTCGACTTGTCGCGCCCGACGCCCGGCTCGCTGGTCCACATCGGGAAGGCGCGGCCACCCAGCGCGAGATAGCTCATCTGCTCGCCCCCGCCCCAGACGGTCTCGCCGGGTTCGGCATGGAAGCGCAGGTGCAGCCGGTCGTAGCCGGGCAGCAGGAGCGTGACGGAGAGGACGTTGCCGCTCAGCTCAAGCCGCGCGGCGGGCTGGCCAAGGTGCGAGAGGGTGACGGCATGTCCGACCAGCGCCCAGTCAGGCGGGACCAGTTCATCGGCGGGCGCATCCTCGATCCGGAAGTTGCCGCGCACCATTTCCACGGCGGGATTGCCGCGCGCCATGACCACCGCAGGACAGGTTTCGCGGTGCGAAAGGACGACTCGGCCCGCCAGCAGCAGGTCGAACCCGTCCTCGACTGCGATAAACCCCGTTTCCACGTCGCCAGGTGCTCCTCTGCCCGGTCTGTGTGCCGCTCTGCGGCGGACACTCCAGAACCATATGACACCGCTTGACATATCGGGCCATTCAAAGCATTTCAAGCGTCACAAGTGGCAGGCACGGGACCACCCCAAGGACCGAGCCACGGGTTTGCGCAGGCGGGACGGCAAGCTCCGGACCCGGCAAATAACGGGAGGAATTCCATGAAATCCATGCTTTACGCATCGGTCGCGGCTGTCGCCCTGACCGCCGCCCCGGCCTTCGCCCAGGCCGCAGACGAATCCAACCCCGGCGAGATCGTCGTCACCGCGCAGAAGCGTTCGGAAAGCCTGCAATCGGTTCCGGTCGCCGTCTCGGTCATCTCGGGCGAAGACCTGGCCGACACCGCCCGCCCCGGCATCGAAAGCGCCGCCCAGCTGGTGCCTTCGCTCAACTTCCTGAAGTCGGGCACCACGCTCAACCAGACGATCTTCCTGCGCGGCGTCGGCACCGCCACCTTCTCGATCGCGGGCGAACCTTCGGTGTCCACCGTGGTCGACGGCGTGGTCTATGCGCGTTCGGGCGAAGCCTTCTCCGACCTGGTCGACGTTGCCCAGATCGAAGTCCTGCGCGGCCCGCAGGGCACGTTGTTCGGCAAGAACGCATCGGCCGGCGTGATCAACATCACCACCCAGATGCCCAAGCGCGAACTGGGCGGCTCGTTCGAGGCCAGCTACTTCGATCGCAACGAATTCCGCGTGAAGGGCGCCGTCAACCTGCCCGTCGGGCAGGACAGCGCGGCCCGCGTCACCGCCTTCTACGGCGACTATGACGGCAACATCCGCAACGTGACGACCAACGAATGGGTCAACGGCTACAAGCACTGGGGCGTGCGCGGCCAGTTCCTCTATGAACCCAGCAGTGCGCTGCGCATCTACCTCGCCGCCGATTACTACAAGAACGACGACGATTGCTGCGCCGACATTATCGCCACCGGCCCGCTGACCGGCGCCGGCGCGCCCAGCACCAGCCTCGCCTTTGGCGTCCTGCCGACCCCGGCGGGCGCGGATACCCGCGCGGTCGCCCAGAACCTCGTCACCTCGACCAAGGAAAAGGGCTGGGGCGTTTCGGGCCAGATCGACCTTGAAGTCGGCACCCACACGATCACCTCGATCACCGCCTATCGCGGCTGGGACAACACCGAAATCCGCGACGGCGACTGGCTCGACCGCGCCTATGTCGGCTTCGCCCAGCTCCACGATACCGGGCCGCAGACCTCGAACACCTTCAGCCAGGAACTGCGCCTGACCTCGCCCGCCGACCAGACGCTGTCCTACGTGCTGGGCGCCTATTACTCGCGCGCCGAGAGCGAGCGGACCTTCACCCGCAACGTCGTGCAGTGCAGCGCCACGGCGACCGCCCCCACCGGCGTGTTGATCCCCTGCGGCAGCACCAATGCCCTGGCGGCGACCACGCCCAACGGCAGCGCCACTTTCGGTTCGGTGTTCAACAACTTCGCGCTGTTCGGGCAGGCGACCCTGAAGCTGGGCGAGCGCGCCCGCCTGATCGGCGGCCTGCGCTACACCCATGACAAGCTGTCGGTGTTCCATGCCCGCGTCTCGCCGCTGACCGGCCCGGGCATCCAGGCGAACTTCGACCAGGGCGTCTATGACAAGTACCTGGCGCTGGTCGCGTCGGGCCAGAGCGCCTCGACTGCGGCGGCGAACGCAGTCGCCTCGTCGAACGGCGTGCCGTGGCGCGGGCAGACCAGCAACGACAACCTGTCGGGCAAGGTCATCGCCCAGTACGACTTCAGCGACGACGTGATGGGCTATGCCAGCTATGCGCGCGGCTACAAGGGCCCGGCCTACAACGTGTTCTTCAACCTGACCGCGACCGGCACCAACGTGATCGAGCCGGAAACCTCGGACTCGTTCGAAGTCGGTCTGAAGAACTCGCTGCTGGGCGGCCGCCTGACGCTGAACCTCGCGGCGTTCTATGCCAAGTACAAGAACTTCCAGGCCAACAACCCGGACCTCGTCGCTGGCGTGGTGGTGACCCGCTTCACCAACGCGGGCGAAGTTTCGACCCGTGGCATCGAGCTGGACATGAACTGGCGCGCGGGCAAGAACACCACGATCGCGGGCGGCGTCGCGCTGACCGACGCGCACGTAGATGCCTTCAATGCGGCGCCGGGCGCGGCGGCGACGGCGATCATCCCTGCCGGCACCAAGCTGGGCTATGCCCCGACCTGGAAGGGCTCGCTCTCGATCGACCACCGGATCGAGACCGGCGGCTTTGCCGATGTCGCGCTGGGCGGTTCGATGAACTTCCAGTCGAAGCAACTCTCGCTGTTCGCGCCTGACGCGGTGCAGCGCCAGTTCGGCACCATCCCCGGCTACACGCTGGTCAACCTGTCGGTCGCGCTGGTCGATCCGGCGGACAAGTGGAAGATCATCGCCCAGGTGCGCAACGTGTTCGACACCTCCTATGCGGCGGCGATCATCAACGGCGGCGTCAGCGGTTCCTACCGCTACCAGATCCCGCGCGATGCGGACCGCTATTGGGGCGTGACGGCACGGGTCAACTTCTAGGACCCGGCCCTTCGGGCGCAGCAGAGGGCCTTGCGGGACCACCCCGCAAGGCCCTTTTTGCTTTGGGAGCAAAGACCTTGACAGCCTTCGTCATTGCGAGCGTAGCGAAGCAATCCAGGTGTGGGTTGCGCGGCCCCTGAATTGCTTCGCTTTGCTCGCAATGACGAACGGCGATGGGGGGCGGAGGCCATCCCCTCCACCAGCCCCGCCAATCAGGCAGCCTCGGCGTGGACCTTGTCGAGGTTGGGCAGCACCACGTGGATCCACGCCAGAGCCGCCAGGTAAGCCCCGCCGCAGATCGCGAACATCGGCACATAGCCGTGCCCGTTCTTGAGGCTCCAGCCGGTCAGTTCGATGATCCCCATGCCCGCCAGGTTCCCCGCGACCGCGCCCAGCGCGATCACGCTGGCGATGCGGGTGGCAGGCACGACATCGGCGGTCATGCCGAAGATGTTGGTGGAAAAGCCCTGATGGGCGAACAGGCCAAGCCCGATCAGCACGGCGGCCAGCCAGTGATCGTGGATCAGCAGCGCCAGCGGCATGGCCAGCACTACAATCGCGAACAGCAGCATCGACAGCTTGCGCGCCCGGTTCATCGAGGCGCCGCGCGCCTGCAGCAGCGGGTAAAGCCCGCCCGAGGTGATCGCCCCCAGCGCGGCCAGCGTGAAGATGATCGCGATGGGCCAGCCCAGCTCGGCCTGCTTGAGCCCGTAAACGCGCGAGAAATAGTCCGGCATCCAGAACAGCACGAACCACCAGACGCAGTCGGTCAGGAACTTGGCGCCGACCACGGCCCAGGTCCGGCGGTCGGAGAGCATCACCCCCCAGTTCACCGGCGAACGTTCGGGCACGGAGCCGATCGGCTTCAGGTTGCGGGTGCCGAACATCCAGCCGGCCAGCCAGACGAAGCCCAGCGCGCCGGTTACCACGAAAGCCGCCTTCCAACCGAAGGCGACCGCGAGCGGCGGCACCAGCAGCGGGGTGATGATCGCGCCGATGTTGCTGGCGGTGTTGACCACCCCGATGGCAAGATTGCGGTTCTTCGCGGGCAGATAGGTTGCCGCCGCCTTGAGGCCGGCCGGCGTGCTGACCGTTTCGCCCACTGCCAGCACGATCCGCGCGGCGACGAATTGCTGCACCGAATTGGCAAGCGCGTGCGCCGCGCCGGCCAGGCTCCAGACCGTGACCGCAATGGCATAGGCCCAGCGCACCCCCAGCCGGTCGACGAACCAGCCGACCGCCAGCAGCGCGGCGGCAGCGGCGAACTGGAACGATGAGCCGAGGTGGGCATAGTCCTGGTCCGACCAGCCGAACTCCGCCTCCAGCGTTGGCTTGAGCAGCGCGAGAACCTGCCGGTCGACATAGTTCAGCGCATTGCCCAGGAACAGCAGCGCGATCAGCCCGATCACTGCCCCCCGGCCAACCGCCGCACCCCCGCCTTCGCGCGCATCCTGCATCGAACTCTCCCGCCGGGCCGCCGGATCAGGCCCCGGTCGCGCAGCCTAATGCTTCGCAGGCGGAAGAAAAGCCGAATATGACACCGCAAGACAGAGCGGACGGATTTCAGCCCAGCAGCGGAGCGATCAGGCCCATCAGCAAGGTGAGCGTGCCCAGCCCGCCCGCCATCCGGGCGCGCAGGACCAGCCAGCCTGCGGGCGGCTGGTCCTGCGCAAGCTGGCGATCGACCAGCGGGCTTGAGACGAGCGCCGCACCCAGCAAGACCAGCGACGGCCCCGGCCAGGCCCAGCCAAGGCACCACGGCAGCAGCGCCGCCCATCCGGCAAGACTGGCCGCGACGGCAAACAGCCACGGCTCCCACCGCTCCTCGCGCCGCAGCAGGAGCTGCATCCACCACAGCCCGCCGAGGAACGAGAGGATCAGCGCCGCGTAGAAGCAGGCGGCGGCCAGCGCCATCCACTGCCACTCGGTCGAGACGAGCGCGGTCAGGAAGCAAAGGGCTTGCGGGACGATCCCCGCGAGGCCCAGCGTTACGGCGGGCCGGGGCACAGCTGTGTTCTGCATATTCGCCATTATGCCGGTGTGGCGCCGCTTCGGCCAGATGGCCCTTGGTCCACTGCCCGTTTCGGCAGGTGGGCGGCGGCAGGCGGCGGCGCTACCCGGCAGGCAATGCCCGGCACCCCTCCCCTTCCCACGGCCATCGTATTCGGCGCGAGCGGCGCCATCGGCGGAGCGCTGGCGGCTCGCCTCGCCGCGAGCGGACGGTACGGCGCGGTCCACGCCGGGGTGCGCGGGGAAGCCGCAGTCCCCGAAGGAACGCGGCCCTTCCGCTTCGACGCGATGGACGAAGGCTCGATCCTGGCCGCCATGGCCGACCTGCCCGAACCGCCCGCGCTCGTTCTGGTAACGACCGGCCTGCTCCATGACGAGACGCGCGCCATCGCGCCCGAGAAGACCTGGCGCGCGCTGAATGCCGGGGCCATGGCGAATGTCTATGCCGCCAATGCCATCGGTCCGGCGCTGATCGCCAAGCATTGCCTGCCGCGCCTGCCCCGCGATCGCCGCGCCGTCTTCGCGGTGCTTTCCGCCAGGGTCGGCTCGATCGGCGACAACCGGCTGGGCGGCTGGCATTCCTACCGCGCCAGCAAGGCCGCGCTCAACATGCTGGTCAGGAACTTCGCCATCGAGCTGGAACGCAGCAACCCGCGCGCCGTAGTGGCCGCGCTGCATCCGGGCACGGTCGACAGCCGCCTGTCCGCTCCCTTTCAGCGCCGGGTCGCGCCCGGGCGGCTGTTCTCGCCCGATCAGGCCGCAGGGCATCTGCTGGCGGTGATCGACAAGCTCACGCCCGCCGACAGCGGCGGCCTGTTCGCCTGGAATGGCGAACGCCTGCCCTGGTAGCCGCCGATGCCCAAAATGCGCCGCAAGGCCGACCTGCCCAGCAAGATTTGCGCTGCTTGCCAGCGCCCCTTTGCGTGGCGCCGCAAGTGGGAGCGCGATTGGGATAATGTGAAGTACTGCTCGGACCGCTGCCGTTCAGGCCCAAATCGTTCAGGCAAGGGCGTCCAGAAACCGGGCGGCGTCGCGCCTTAGCTGCTCCTGACGCTCGGGCGCGAAGCGTTCCCAGGTGCGGACCATCTGCGCCATGCGCGGATTGCGGACCAGCCGCTCGCGGTGGCGGGCGATGAAATCCCAGTAGAGCAGGTTGAACGGGCAAGCTTTCGGCCCGGCCTTGGCCTTCACGTCATAGACGCAGCCCCAGCAATAGTCGCTCATCCGGTCGATATAGGCGCCGCTCGCGGCATAGGGCTTGCTGGCCAGCAGGCCGCCGTCCGCAAACTGGCTCATTCCCACGGTGTTGGGCAGTTCGACCCATTCATAGGCATCGGCGTAGACCGCCAGATACCATTCGTGCAGCGCGTGCGGGTCAATTCCCGCCAGCAGGGCGAAATTGCCGGTCACCATCAGCCGCTGGATGTGGTGGGCATAGGCCTCGTCCCGCGTCTGGCTGATGCAGGCGTTCAGGCAGGCCATGCGCGTGTCGGCGGTCCAGTAGAACGACGGCAACGGACGGTGCGCCTCCAGCGCGTTGACCCGGTCGTACCCCGGCATCTTCCACCAGTAGATCCCGCGCACGAACTCGCGCCAGCCGATGATCTGGCGGATGAAACCCTCCGCGCTGTTGAGCGGCACGCGGCCCGCGCGCCACTCGGCCTCCACCGCGCGGCACATCGCCAGCGGATCGAGCAGTCCGGCGTTGAGATACTGCGCGACGACCGCGTGATAGAGGAACGGCCGACCCGCCAGCATGGCATCCTGATAGGTGCCGAAACGCGGCAAGGCGTGGGTGAGGAAATGCGCAAAGGCCGCCTCCGCATCGGCGCGGGTGACGGCGAACCAGAACGGCTCCAGCGTGCCGAAATTATCCGGAAAGCGCCGCGCGACCATGTCCAGCACCTGGGTGGTGATCGCATCGGGCGCGAAGCGCGGCGGCTGGGGCATCAGCAGGTCCGGCTCCGCGCGCGAGCGGTTGTCCGCATCGAAGTTCCAGCGCCCGCCCGCCGGTTCGCCCCCGTCCATCAGCAGGCCGGTCTTGCGCCGCATCAGGCGGTAGAAGTGCTCCATCCGCAGGCCCTTGCGCCCCTCCGCCCAGCCAGCGAAGCCGGCGCGGTCGGCCAGGAAGCGATCGTCGGGGAGCAGCTCCGTATCCGGCCAGCCGCGCATCTCCTCCATGAGCCGCCATTCGCCGGGTTCGGTGGCCAGCACGCGCGATAGGCCACGCCGCGCCAACGCCCGCCGCACTTCCCCGCCGAGCGAGCCGGAATTGGCGGGATCGTCGAGCGTGACATAGTCGACCTGCCAGCCCGCCTCGCGCAGCTCCTGCGCGAAGTGGCGCATGGCGGAAAAGACAAAGACCAGCTTCTTTTTGTGGTGCGGGACATAGCTCGCCTCCGCCATGACCTCGGCCATCAGGACGCGGTCGGTGCGCGGATCGCCCGCCGCCAGCGAGGACAGGCCGGGGCTCAACTGGTCGCCGAGGACAAGGATCAAGCGTCCGCTCATCGCTCCTGCGGTAGCCGGGGCGCGGCGCTTTGCAGCCTGTCCGCTGGGGAAGCGCGCCGCTCAGGCCAGAGCCAGCACACTGGTCAGGATGAAGCGGATCAGATCCGCCTGGCCGCGCGCGCCCATCTTGGCATAGACCTTCTTCGAATAGTTGCGCGCGGTCTCCACGGTGATGCCAAGGCTCTGCGCCGCCTCGGTGATCGACAGGCCGCGCGACAGGGCAAGCGCGAACCGCGCCTCGCTGGGCAGCAGGCCGAACAGTTCGGCCAGTTGTTCGTGCCGGTCGGCCAGGCTGCGGTTGTCGCCCTGGATATAGGCCACCGCCGCCGCGCCGGGAGTGGGCGAGGCGGGATCGGGCGCGGCGGGCACCAGCAGCAGATCGACCCACGGGTCGTGGCTGATGTTGAGCGCGCGCGGCTGGGCGGACTTGCCCTCCACCACCCCGCGCAGCGCGGCGGACAGCTTGCGGTCAACCTGGGGGTCGCTGGCGATCAACTGGCCGCTGCGGGTGCGGCGCAGCCCCGCCCCGTGTTGCAGCAGGTTGGCCGCCTCCGCGCTTTCCTCCAGCACCGTGCCCCGGGCATCAAGCCGGATCCAGCCGAAGTTGAGCCGCGCCATCACCTCTGCCGCCATCCGCGCGCTGGCCTTCTGCCGCTCGATCTCGGCATAGGCGCGCAAGGACCGGCGGAAATGCGGGGCAATCCGGCTGAGCAGCGCCCCGTCCGCAGGCGTGAAGTCTCCGCCAGAGCGGATCACGTCGATCCACGCGCTCACCCCGCCCGGTTCGCTCACCCGCATGATCCGCAGGGCCTCGACCCCGCTGGGCACCAGCAGTTCGCGCCGAAACCGCGCATGCTGCGGATCGCCGGGCAGGATCAGTTCGGACAGGGCATAGACCCGCTCCTCGCGCAGGTCGAAATAGGGCAGCGGATCGCGCCGCCACGCCTCTGCCTGGTAGAGCCGCGCCACGTCCGGGTCAGTCGGGCGGCCGGAGCGCAGATGGATCGTGCGCCTTTCCAGACCGGGCGGGCGGAAGGAGATCGAGGCGGAATCCGCCCGGGTGCGGATCCGCAGCCGGTCCAGGAAGGTCTGCCACATCGGCTGCTCGAACGGCCCATCGTAGATCGCGGGCAAAAGATCGGTTTCATCCTGGATAGTGATCATTTGTTGCCATCCTCCCAAATGGGAGGTCAAAAGTCCAGCCCATGCGCCTAACCGGCACAGGCAGACCTTACCCGAGGACGTGACCCATGAGCCGCAACCTGACCCACCTCGAACGCCTGGAAGCAGAGGCGATCCACATCATGCGCGAGGTGGTGGCCGAGGCCGAGAAGCCGGTGATGCTCTATTCGGTGGGCAAGGATTCGGCTGTGATGCTGCATCTGGCGCGCAAGGCGTTCTACCCCTCGCCCCCGCCCTTCCCGCTGCTCCACGTCGACACCACGTGGAAATTCCGCGCGATGTACGAACTGCGCGACCGGATGGCGCAGGAAAGCGGCATGGACCTGCTGGTCTACCAGAACCCGGAAGCGACCGAGCGCGGGATCAACCCGTTCGACCACGGCGCGCTCCACACCGACATGTGGAAGACCGAAGGCCTGAAGCAGGCACTGGACAAGTATGGGTTTGACGCAGCTTTCGGCGGCGCGCGGCGCGACGAGGAAAAGAGCCGCGCCAAGGAGCGCATCTTCTCGTTCCGCACCGCCAGCCACGGCTGGGATCCCAAGAACCAGCGCCCGGAACTGTGGAACCTCTACAACGCCCGCAAGCACAAGGGCGAATCGATCCGCGTCTTCCCGATCAGCAACTGGACGGAACTGGACGTGTGGCAATACATCCAGCTCAACGACGTGCCCATCGTCCCGCTCTATTTCGCCGAAAAGCGCCCGACCGTGGAACGCGACGGGATGCTGCTGATGGTCGATGATGAGCGTTTCCCGCTGAAGGCCGGCGAAGTGCCGGTGGAACGCTCGATCCGGTTCCGCACTTTGGGCTGCTATCCGCTGACCGGCGCGGTGGAGAGCGAGGCGGCCACCTTGTCCGAAGTGATCCAGGAAACGCTGCTCACCACCACCAGCGAACGCCAGGGCCGCGCGATCGACAAGGACGCCGGGGGCGCCGGCATGGAAGTGAAGAAGCAGCAGGGGTATTTTTGACCTGCCACGGAATGCGCAGCGTTCCGAAGGGTCAACCCCGGACTTGATCCGGGGTCAGGCTGCCTTCGGAGTAACAGAAAAGCCCAGCCCCGTGTCAAGCACGGGGTGACGAGGACAAAGACGATGGCCCACAGCGACGTCACCACCGATCCGATCTACCAGACCGACGCCCTCATCGCCGAGGACATCGACGCCTATCTGGAACAGCACCAGCACAAGACCATGCTGCGCTTCATCACCTGCGGGTCGGTGGACGATGGCAAGTCGACGCTCATCGGCCGGCTGCTCTATGACAGCAAGATGATCTTCGAGGATCAGCTGGCCGCGCTGGAAAGCGACAGCAAGAAGGTCGGCACGCAGGGGCAGGAAATCGACTTCGCACTGCTGGTCGACGGGCTTGCGGCGGAGCGCGAACAGGGCATCACCATCGATGTCGCCTATCGCTTCTTCGGCACCGAAAAGCGCAAGTTCATCGTCGCCGACTGCCCGGGGCATGAACAGTACACCCGCAACATGATAACCGGCGCCTCGACCGCCGATCTTGCGGTGATCCTGATCGACGCGCGCAAGGGCGTGCTGGTGCAGACCCGGCGCCATTCGTACCTGTGCCACCTGATCGGCATCCGCAACATCGTGCTGGCGGTGAACAAAATGGACCTGGTGGACTATGACCAGGCCACTTACGACGCGATCGTCGCCGACTATGCCGAGTTCGCGAAAGGCATCGGGATCGAGAGCTTCACCGCCCTGCCGATTTCCGGCTTCAAGGGCGACAACATCACCGCGCTGTCGGCCAATACACCCTGGTACAAGGGGCCGACGCTGGTCGAGCATCTGGAAACGGTCGAGGTGCTGTCCTCGCTCGATGCGGACAAGCCGTTTCGTCTGCCGGTGCAATGGGTCAACCGCCCGAACCTCGATTTCCGGGGCTTTTCCGGCCTGATCGCCACCGGCAGCGTCAAGCCCGGTGACGAGGTGCGCGTGCTGCCCTCGGGCAAGACCAGCACGGTAACGCGCGTGGTCACGCTTGATGGCGATCTGGACCAGGCGGTGGCGGGTCAGTCAGTCACAGTCTGCTTTGCGGACGAGATCGACTGCTCGCGCGGCAATGTCATCGCCGCCGCCGCCAATCCGCCGCAGGCCGCCGACCAGTTCGAAGCAACGCTGGTGTGGCTGAACGACGAGGCGATGCATGTTGGCCGCGCCTACTGGCTGAAGCTCGGCTCGCAGACGGTCTCGGTCACGGTCCAGCAGCCGAAATACGCGGTGAACGTCAACACGATGGAGCACATCGCGGTCAAGACGCTGGACCTCAACGCCATTGGCGTGGCGGAGATCTTCACCGACAAGCCCATCGTGTTCGAACCCTACCGGGACAACCGCGCGCTGGGCGGGTTCATCCTGATCGACAAGCTGACCAATGCCACGGTCGCCGCCGGCATGATCCACTTCAGCCTGCGCCGCGCCCAGAACGTCCACTGGCAGCCGACCGACCTGACCCGCGACGATCATGCGCGGCTGAAGAACCAGACCCCCAGGGTGCTGTGGTTCACCGGTCTGTCGGGCGCGGGCAAGTCGACCATCGCCAACGAGGTCGAAAAGCTGCTCAACGTGATGAACCGCCACACCTTCCTGCTCGATGGCGACAACGTGCGGCACGGGCTCAACAAGGACCTGGGCTTTACCGAGGCCGACCGGATCGAGAACATCCGCCGCGTCGGCGAGGTGGCGAAGCTGATGGCGGACGCGGGGCTGATCGTGCTCACCGCCTTCATCAGCCCGTTCCGCGCGGAACGCGAGATGGTGCGCCAGATGCTGCCCGAAGGCGAGTTCATCGAGATCTATGTCGACACCCCGCTCGAAGTGGCAGAGGCGCGCGACGTCAAGGGCCTCTACAAGAAGGCCCGCAGCGGCCAGCTGGCGAACTTCACGGGGATCGACAGCCCCTACGAACCGCCAGAAGCGCCGGAAATCCGCGTCAACACCGCCGAGATGACCGCCGAGGAAGCCGCGCGGTACATCATCGCCCAGCTGATGCCGCTGAAATAGGAGGGACAGGGGCGATGATCCTGTTCCGGGGACGCGAAAGCCACAGCCGGTCCCTCGTCAAGGGACTGAGCTGGCGCGCGCTGGGCAGTATCGATACCTTCATGCTGAGCTGGCTGTTCACCAGCAACGCGAAGGCCGCCGGAGCCATCGCCGGGACCGAAGTGATTACCAAGGTGCTGCTTTACTACTTCCATGAACGGGCGTGGACGGCGATCAAGTGGGGCACGCAGCAACCGCAGCCACCCGCCGACGACCCGGCAGCGATGATCTGAGGATGACCGAAATGAGCGCAGGACTGACCGATACCGACCTTGCCGCGCACCTTGCCGAAGTGGCGGGCCGGATCCTCCTCGAAGTGCGCTCCTCGGGCGTGTTCTCGGGCAAGTCGCTGGGCAAGGCGGGCGACCAGACCGCCAACCAGTTCCTGGTCCATGCCTTGCGCGAGCAGCGCCCGGACGATGGCCTGCTGTCCGAGGAGGAAAAGGACAACTTCGAACGCCTCGCCCATTCGCGCGTGTGGATCGTCGATCCGGTCGACGGCACCCGCGAATATGGCGAGGAGCGGACTGACTGGGCCGTGCACGTGGCGCTGGCGGTGGACGGCGTGCCGCTGCACGGCGCGGTCGCCCTGCCGGGGCTGGGCGTGGTGCTGCGCTCGGATCAGCCGACCCCGCTGCCTCCCGCCAACCAGCCGCTGCGCATGGTCGTCAGCCGCACCCGCCCTGCCGCCGAAGCGGTCGCCGTGGCCGAGGCGCTGGGCGCGGAACTGCTGCCGATGGGCAGCGCCGGGGCCAAGGCCATGGCCGTGGTGCGCGGCGAGGCCGACATCTACCTGCACACCGGCGGCCAGTTCGAATGGGACAGCTGCGCGCCGGTCGCCGTGGCGCAGGCGCACGGCCTGCACTGTTCGCGCGTCGATGGATCGCCGCTGGTCTACAACCAGTCGGACACTTACATGCCCGACCTGCTGATCTGCCGCCCCGAACAGGCGGCGCGGGTGCTGGAACTGGTCGGCGCCCTGTCGCCCGCCGCAGACTGAGCGATCAGCCCGCCATCCAGGCCGCGACCTGCGCCGCTACCTCGTTGGCGGCGCGGTTGAGCGCGGGGGCCACGCTTTCGGGCCTGGCCGAAACGCCCGGCACCACGCTTTCGAACCGGCGAGTGGCGACGGCGCCGTTCGGCCCGGTGCGCAGCGCATCGTAACGCACCACTGCCGACTGGCGCTGCGCGTCATAGCCCATTTCGACCAGCCGCCCGCCCAGCCGCACGGCGGCGGGCGCGGCGCTCTGGTCGTCTTCCAGCACCAGCCCCTTGCCTTCCGCCCGCAGCGTTTCGGCGAGCAGCGAGCGGAACAGCCGCGCGGGCCGCTCCACCCACATCGCATCCTTGAGATAGGCGACTTCGGAGGCGCTGACCTGCACCGGCACGCGCTGCACCGCCAGGCGGCGGTCGGTTTCCGGCTCCATCACCATCAGCACGGTGCCGCTGGTGCCGCGCGCCTCGGCACCCGCCGCAGCGGTGCGCGCGGCGGTCAGGCTGAACAGCGAGGGCGGAGGCTTGCCGCCGCCCAGACCCAGGCATCCGCCCAGCGCGAGGGACAGCAGACCCGCCCCGGCAATCCCGACAAATGCCCGCATTCCCCTGTCCTTCTTCATGCCCGCCCCGCTCATGGCTTGTAGTCCGGCAGTTTCTGCCCGCCGATCAGCGCGCCGGCGCCCTCATCGTTGACCTTCTCGGTCAGGTCGCGCAGCGCCCGGGTAGTGGCGCGAAGATCGCGGATCGCGGCTTCGGCGGCGGGGATCGTGGTCTGGTTGAGCTGGCTGGCGGCGGGGCGCGCATCCTTCAGCACCAGTTGCAACTCGTCCGCCGCGCCCTGCGCCGATTTCAGGGTGGTGCGCAGCTGGCGGGCCAGCGACTGCCCGTCGCTGTTGACCAGCTGGTCGGTGCTGTTCACCAGCTTGTCGAAGCTGGCAAGCGTGGTGCGCGCCTGCGCCAGTGTGCCCTGCAGCTCTACCAGCGTGGCCTGGACCTGCGGCGAGGCATCGGCGAGGGTGCCGCTCAGCCGGTCGGTATTCGCCAGGATGTTCTCGATCGATTTCTGGTTCTTGTCCGAGGTCAGCATGGTCAGCCGCTCGGTCAGGGTGGCCAGCCGCTCAAGCAGCACCGGCGCGGAATTGAGCAGTTCGCCAAGGCCGCCGCGCTTGGTCGGGATCACGGGCACGCCTTCAGGGCCGATCTCGCTGATCGGCGGGGCACCGCGCCGCGCGCCCTCCAGCTGGACAGTGGAAGTGCCGGTGAAGCTGCCCTGCAGCGTCGCGGTCGTGCCGATCAGGATCGGCACTTCCTCGTTCACCGCGATGCGGACGCGCACGAAGCCGGGATCCTTGCGCCACAGCTCGATCTGCTTGACCTGGCCCACCGGCACGCCGGAAAAGTTGACCGAGGAACCGATCGCAAGGCCATCGACCGCCTGCTTGAAGAAGATGTCATAGCTGCGCTGGTCGCCCTCGCCCAGCCGCGCGATCCAGATGACGACAACCGCCACCATGGCCAGCAGCGCAAGCGTTACCGCCCCCACCCAGACATTGTTGGCCCTGGTTTCCATCGGCTCTCTATGCCCCTCTGTCCGGCTGGTTGTCCATCGCCTTGGCCCGGTGGCGCGCAGCGTCGGCCGCGCGCCCGCGCGGTCCGTTGAAATATTCCTGGATCCACGGATGGTCGATCTGCAGCAATTCAGGGATCGTGCCGACCGCGATCACCCGCTTGTCGGCCAGCACGGCCACGCGGTCGCAGATCTCGTAGAGCGTATCGAGATCGTGAGTGATCAGGAACACGGTCAGCCCCAGCGTGTCCTGCAATGCGCGGGTCAGGGCATCGAAGGCCGCCGCGCCGATCGGGTCGAGCCCGGCGGTCGGCTCGTCCAGGAACAGCAGTTCCGGATCGAGCGCCAGCGCCCGCGCCAGCCCTGCGCGCTTGCGCATCCCGCCCGACAGTTCCGAGGGGAACTTCGCCGCCGCCTCGGGCGGAAGGCCGGACAGCATCACCTTGTATCGGGCGATCTCGTGGCGCAGGGTATCGTCGATCTCGGGGTAGAACTCGCGCAGCGGCACCTCGACGTTCTCGGCCACGGTCAGGGTGGAGAACAGCGCCCCGCCCTGGAACAGCACGCCCCAGCGGCTGCGCACGTCGATCTCGTCCGGGGAGGCGGGATTGCCGGTCATCGGCTGGCCCAGCACATCGATCGAGCCCGCGGCCGGATGCTGCAGCCCGATGATCGAGCGCATCAGCACCGACTTGCCCGAACCCGATCCGCCGACCACGCCAAGGATTTCCCCGCGCCGCACCTTGAGGCTGAGGTCCTGGTGGATCACGTGACCGTCGAAGGCGTTGACCAGCCCTTCGACCACGATCGGATAGTCGCCGGTGTAATGCGCCTCGCTCATCCCCACCCCACTTCGGTGAAGAACACCGCGAAGAAGGCATCGAGCACGATCACCGCGAAGATCGCCTGGACCACGGCCACGGTCGTGCGCAGCCCCACTTCCTCCGAATTGCCCTTGACCTGCATCCCCTGGTAGCAGCCCGCGACCGCGATGATGAAGCCGAAGAACGGCGCCTTGACCAGCCCCACCCACACGTCGTGCAGCGGCACCACGTCCTGGATGCGCGAGAGGAAGGCGTGGAACGGAATGTCGAGCGTCAGGGTGGAAATGAAGGCACCCCCGATCACCGCGATGATCGCCGAATAGAACCCCAGCAGCGGCATCATCAGCACGGCGGCCAGCACGCGCGGGATCACCAGCGCTTCCATCGGCGAAACGCCGATGGTGCGCATCGCGTCGATCTCCTCGGTCAGTTTCATCGTGCCGATCTGGGCGGCAAAGGACGAACCGGACCGGCCCGCGACCATGATCGCGGTCATCAGGATGCCCAGTTCACGGAACGAGATCCGGCCCGTCAGGTTCACTGTCAGCTCGCCAAAGCCCAGGTCCTGCAACTGCACCGCGCCCTGCTGGGCGATGACGATGCCGACCAGGAAGCTCATCAGCCCGATGATCCCCAGCGCCGAGACGCCGACCAGCTCCAGCTGGCGGACGACTGCCTTGAACCTGAGCGGCGAGCGCCCCCGGATGATCGTCCAGCCGGAAATCAGCAGCGCGCCCAGAAAATCGAGCAGCCTGATCCAGCTGGCCGGGAGCGCCGCGACATAGTCTCCGACCGCAGCGGGAACGCGGCGCAGGGTGGGCAGGCGCTCCGGCTCGATCTCGCCCTCGCCCCCGGCGTCCTTCAGCGCGGCGATCAGGCGCGTCGCAGCTTCGTCCGCCCCCGAGATGGCCGCGCCATTGTCGCGCGCCAGCCGCCAGACGATCCAGGCGCCGACCGTGTCGATCTCGCCCGCGTTCGAAATGTCGATCCGCTGGATGGGCACTTCAAGCGCGCGCAGCTGCGGATCGAGCCAGCCTGCGGTGGAAACGAGCAGGTTTCCGCTCAGCGCCAGCACCGCGCGCCCATCCGCATCGGTCTCGATCGTGAAGTCGGCCCTGTCGCGCATTGGCGGGGTGATGCGGGAAAAACCGGGGTTCGGCAAGGCTGGCGATGCCTGCTGGCGCCAAATCCGCGCCTTGCGCGCACGCGCCCGCGCTGGCAAAGCGCCGCCCCATGAGCGACACCGCACTCGACAAGACCTTCGACCCCGCCAGCATCGAGGCCAGGTGGTACGAACACTGGGAAACCAAGGGCCTGTTCCGGCCAGAGCGCCCGGACGCGCAGCCCTATACCATCGTCAACCCGCCGCCCAACGTAACGGGCAGCCTGCACATCGGCCACGCGCTCGACAATACGCTGCAGGACGTGGTGATCCGCTATGAGCGCCTGCGCGGCAAGGACGCACTGTGGGTGGTCGGCACCGACCACGCCGGGATCGCGACGCAGATGGTGGTCGAACGCCAGCTGGAAGCGCGGCAGGACAAGCGCACCAACTATTCGCGCGAACAATTCGTCGACAAGGTGTGGGAATGGAAGGCCGAAAGCGGCGGGACGATTACCCGCCAGCTACGCCGGCTCGGCTGCTCGATGGACTGGAGCCGCGAGCAGTTCACGATGGACCCGCACTTCACCCGCGCGGTGGTGAAGGTGTTCGTCGACCTCTACAACAAGGGCCTGATCTACCGCGACAAGCGGCTGGTGAACTGGGATCCCAAGCTCAAGACCGCGATTTCCGACCTTGAGGTGGAAACCCGCGAGGTCAAGGGCGGCTTCTGGCACTTCCGCTATCCGCTGGCCGACGGCGTGAAGCTGGCCAATGGCGCGGACCACATCGTCGTTGCCACCACCCGGCCCGAAACCATGCTGGCCGACATGGCCGTGGCGGTAAACGCGGACGATCCGCGCTACAAGTCGGTCATCGGCAAGGAAATCCTCCAGCCGCTGACCGGGCGCCGCTTCCGCATCGTCGCGGACGAGCACGCCGATCCCGAACTGGGCAGCGGCGCGGTGAAGATCACGCCGGGGCACGATTTCAACGACTTCGAAGTGGGCAAGCGCGCCGGGATCAAGCCCGCCGACATGCTCAACATGTTCGATGCCGAAGCCCGCGTGGTGCAGACCGCCGACGGGCTGGTGCCGGACAAGTACCTCGGGCTCGACCGCTTTGAAGTGCGCGCAATGATCGTTGCCGACATGAAGGCGGCGGGCTGCCTCGTCCCCCATGTCACCAAGGACAAGGAGGGCAACGAGGTGGAAGCGGACTTCGAGCCGCGCACCATCCAGACCCCGTTCGGTGATCGCGGCGGCGTGGTGATCGAGCCGTGGCTGACCGATCAGTGGTACGTCAACGCCGAGGTGCTGGCCCAGGCGCCGATCGAGGCGGTGCGCAGTGGCGCGGTCGAGATCGTGCCGAAAAGCTGGGAAAAGACCTTCTTCAACTGGATGGAAAACATCCAGCCGTGGTGCGTCTCGCGCCAGCTGTGGTGGGGCCACCGGAT